>ENA-OQAS01000646-OQAS01000646.1-human-gut-metagenome-genome-assembly--contig:-NODE-646-length-18078-cov-2.475294_pt1 | contig 18078 bp, 28 predicted proteins | sample MGYA00242733_ERZ504523 | MGnify/ENA primary metagenome ERZ504523 (study PRJEB26092, sample SAMD00036239) | human gut metagenome | host: Homo sapiens | study: EMG produced TPA metagenomics assembly of...
CAGAAAACCGAGGTGAGGGAAGGAAGTCTCTCTTTAGATAAGTGCCGGTAGTCATTATGGCGAGGAGGAAAGGAACCAGATTATATCCTTATACCAAGATTTTGCCCAAACCGCTGATCCCGATTGGGATATTCCGATTATGGAACGGATTATTGATAAATTCAGGGATGTTGGTGTGACGGATTTTTATGCGACTGTCAATTACCGCAAGAATATGATCAAATCATATTTCACTGATACGGCAAAAGATTATGAAATAAAGTATGTAGAAGAAAATCAGCCACTAGGAACAGCAGGAAGCCTGCGGCTGATAGAGGAGGATTTTGAACAGCCTTTTATCGTGACGAATTGTGATATACTGATCCACGCAGATTACGAAGATGTCTACCGGTATCACAGGGAAAGCGGCAATGAACTGACAATCGTTTCTGCACTAAAGAATATTGTAGTGCCCTATGGTGTTATCCATTCTAGTGAAAATGGTGCAGTGCAGTCCATGGAGGAAAACCCAAATTATCATATTTTGTCAATACAGGTATGTACATATTGAATCCGGAATTGAAAAAAGAAATTCCGGAGGATACATTTTATCATATGACAGATCTTACGGATAAATTACTGAAAGAAAACCGCAAGGTCGGCATGTATCCGATTAGTGAGGATTCATTTCTGGATATGGGTGAGTTTGAAGAGATGCACCGTATGGAGAAAAAATTGGATTTGAAGTCAGAGTAGGCAGAGTAGATTACAAGAAATAATGGGTTTACCTAATAAATTGAAATTGATAATAGTATTATAAGTAATTAGACGAAAGAACGAGGAATATAGAATGAAGAAAGTACTTGTAACGGGAGCAGATGGATTTATTGGAAGCCATCTGACAGAAAGCTTATTAGAAAAAGGATATGATGTAAAAGCCTTTACCTATTATAATTCTTTTAATACATGGGGATGGTTAGATACATTACCAAAGGAAAAATTAAATCAGATCGAGGTGTTTAGTGGAGATGTCAGAGATCCGAATGGAGTGAGAGAGGCAATGAAAGGTGTCGATCAGGTTTTTCATCTGGCGGCACTGATTGCAATTCCATTTAGTTATCACTCACCGGATTCCTATGTTGATACCAATATTAAGGGTACGTTGAATGTCTTGCAGGCGGCAAGGGATTTGGGAACAGAGAAGATTATGGTGACATCTACATCGGAAGTATACGGAACAGCACAGTATGTTCCGATTGATGAGAAGCATCCGTTCCAGGGGCAGTCGCCATACTCCGCAACAAAAATTGGTGCAGACCGTCTGGCAGAGAGCTTTTACCGCAGTTTTAATCTTCCGGTTGCAATTGTACGTCCGTTTAATACGTTTGGACCAAGACAATCGGCAAGAGCGGTAATCCCGACGATCATTACTCAGCTTTTGGCGGGTAAAGAAGAGATCAAACTTGGTTCTTTGACACCAACGAGAGATTTTAATTATGTGAAAGATACAGCAGCAGGATTTATAGCAATCGCAGAGTCGGATAAAACCATCGGACAGGAGATTAATATAGCAACACAGCGTGAGATTTCTATTGGAGATCTGGCGAAAGAAATTATTGCACAGATTAACCCGGATGCAAAAATTGTATGTGATGAGCAGCGGCTGCGTCCGGAAAAGAGTGAAGTAAATCGTCTGCTTGGAGCGAATGCGAAGATAAAAGAGCTGACAGACTGGAAGCAGCAATACACCTTTGAACAGGGGATTGCAGAGACGATCGCATGGATCAGACAGAATATGGCTGCATATAAGACAGATATTTATAATGTGTAGAAACAAAGATGATGTAAACGGGATCTGTGTGCAAGATTGACAGAGTTATTGTTTTAACAAAGGAAAGAAGGAAGAAGAAAGTGAGTCGATTTATCCCATTGTCAATTCCGAATTTTGAGGGAAATGAGAGAAAATACGTAGATGATGCAATAGATCAGGGCTGGGTATCTACAGGCGGAGCCTATATTACAAAATTAGAAGAACAGATGGCAGGATTTCTTCATGTAGAGAAAGTGGCTGCCTGCCAGAGTGGCACATCTGCATTACATTTGTCGTTGTTGGAATGTAATGTACAGCCGGGAGATATGGTGATCGTGCCGACATTGACTTTTATTGCAGCAGTGAATCCGGTACATTATCAATTTGCAGAGCCTGTATTTATGGATTGTGATGACAGCTTATGCATGGATCCGGTCAAACTGCGAGAGTTTTGTGAAAAAGAGTGCCATGTAGAACAAAAACAATTAATTCACACGGCTTCTGGCAAGAAAATAAAAGCGGTTATTGTAGTGCATGTGTTTGGAAATCTGGCAGATATGGAAAGCATTATGGATATAGCGGAAGAGTATCATTTAAAGGTGATAGAAGATGCCACAGAGGCGCTGGGCTCCCATTACACAAAGGGACGTTTTGCCGGAAAGTATGCGGGAACGATTGGAGATTTTGGAGCATACTCATTTAATGGGAATAAGATCATTACAACCGGCGGTGGTGGTGCTGTTACAGCAAAAGATGCAAAAACGGTTGCACATATGCAGTATATTTCCACACAGGCAAGGATGATCCACATTATTATATTCATAATGAAGTCGGATATAATTATCGCATGACAAATTTACAGGCAGCGCTTGGTGTGGCGCAGATGGAAGAATTGCCTGAGTTTATAAAGAGAAAACACAGTAATTATGAGCTGTATCAAAAACTACTCGATGGATTTGAACTCGGAAAATTACTTGGCTTTCGAGAAGGAACATATTCGAATCAGTGGTTTTATTCACTTGAGATTCCAATGGAAAGAGTGAATGGTTCTTTAAGGGATATCATCACAAAGCTGCAGGAAAGAGGTGTACAGACAAGGGCAATCTGGGGATTGATCCATGAACAGCTGCCGTATCAGAATGCGATAACATATGAGATGGAGAAAGCACCTTATTATAGTAAATGCATCTTGAATTTCCCGAGCAGCACACAGATCACAGAAGATGATATTGTTTATGTTGTGGAACAGATCAAGGATGTACTAATGTCATAAGGGATGGTAAAATGCAGGATATTATTTTAGTTGGCTCCGGTGGCTGTATGAGGGAAATTGTGTGGCAGATGCAGGAACAGAATAAATCAACAGAAAATTGGAATATATTAGGATATGTTGATAAAATGCCACCGGAAGAACACAGCAGCGTTACAGTTGGGAATGAAATCATAAAATATATTGGGAATGATGATTATTTGCTGGCAAGAACAGAATTGACAACGTGGCAGTTTGTGTGGGAGAGCCAAAGCTTCGAAAAAAAATTGTAGAGAAATTGAAAAATAATAAAAATATTATTTTCCCGAACATAATACTTGGTGATACAAGAATTTGTGAGATGTGCAGATGGGGAAAGGCTGCATTATCAGTATGGATGCAAGAATATCAACTAATGTAACGCTTGGGAGTTTTATTTTTATGAATACCGGAAGCAAAGTATGCCATGACGGAACGTTAGGCAATTATGTAACATTAAGTCCGGATGTCACACTAGCAGGAAATGTGATAGTCGGCGACAATACAGAAATTGGTATGGGTGCAAATGTGATACAGGGTATTAAGATTGGAACGAATACTGTGATTGGTGCAGGTTCGGTAGTCGTGAGAGATGTGGAAGATCATTGTAAGGCAGCCGGAGTACCAGCGAAAGCCTTTAGATGATAATAAGTCTAAAGGCTTTTTAAAGTTTGTGGAAACTATTTCATTTGCGAATAAGATGGGTTATACTACTACTATTCCCTTCTGCCGAGTGGTATTCGAAAAAGATGTTGCGGGACCGGAATGACAGGAACGGATATAAGGCCATGGGAAAGGAGACCCATTTGTAATTGTGGGAATGTCAGGGGCAGAACAGGGTAGAAAGTTATCTGAAGTTGTTACGGAAAAGAGCCAGACTCAGTCAGAGCCAGCTTGCGGAGGAAACAGGGATTCCCGTCAAGACGATTCAGCAGTATGAACAACGGAGGAAAGACATTAACAAAGCGCAGGCGGAGTATGTTATTAAACTTTCACAGGTGTTGTGTTGCAAGCCTCAGGAGCTGATGGAGATAAATGATTGAAAAGCCTGCTTTTTAATCATTTAAGGATAGGGTATACTAGAAAAAAAGCAAAGACAGGGGGTGACTGCAAATGTCTGCAAATATAGCAATCGGAATACAGGACTTCTCCACATTAATTGAAAATCATTATTTTTATGTTGATAAAACGGATTTTATAAAGGAATGGTGGGATTGTGGGGACAGTGTTACTCTGATCACAAGACCAAGACGTTTGGTAAAACTCTGACCATGAGTATGGTAGAACAGTTCTTTTCCGTGGAATATTCCGGGCGTCGGATCTGTTTGAGAATTTAAAAATCTGGGAGGATAAGAAGTACCGTAATATACAGGGAACGTATCCGGTCATTAGCCTGTCTTTTGCAAATGTGAAGGAACCCACGTATCAGCTGGCAGAAAAAAAGATCTGTGAATTAATTGCGCAGCTTTATGTCAAATACGATTTTATAACGGAAAGTGGAAAGCTACGGGATACGGAAGTTAAGTTGTATAAAAATCATGACTGATATGGAGTATGTAGATGCAACACTTTCTTTATATTATCTGTCAGGATTTTTGTATAAATATTACGGTAAAAAAGTAATTATTCTGTTAGATGAATATGACACGCCAATGCAGGAAGCTTTTGTAGATGGATACTGGGAGCAGCTTGTGACATTCACAAGAAGTCTGTTTAACGCGACATTTAAGACCAATCCGGCATTAGAGCGTGGAATTATGACAGGAATTACGAGGGTCAGTAAGGAATCCATTTTTTCAGATCTGAATAATTTAAAAGTGGTTACTACAACATCCAATGAATATGCTGCATCCTTTGGTTTTACGGAGCAGGAAGTGTTTTCTGCGCTAGAAAGTTTCGGACTGGAAAACGAAAAAAATGAGGTAAAAAGATGGTATGACGGATTTATTTTTGGAACCCACAAAGATATCTATAATCCGTGGTCGATTTTAAATTATCTGGATGTAAAGCAGTATACAACCTATTGGGCAAACACAAGCGCAAATAGTCTTGTCGGAAAATTGGTTCGTGAAGGAAACCGCCTGATCAAAGAAAAATTTGAAAAACTATTATGTGGGGAATGTATCTGGTCGGAAATAGATGAACAGATTGTATACAATCAACTGGATGGCAATGAAAAGGCGGTATGGAGCCTTTTACTCGCAGGCGGATATTTAAAGGTTTTGTCTTATGAAAAATATCAGGATATTCCGGAAGGAACGGAACCGAAATATCAGCTTGCACTTACCAATCTTGAAGTAAAGCTTATGTTTCAGAGAATGATTCACGATTGGTTTGCCCCGGTACAGCCGGATTACAACGATTTTGTTAAGGCAATGGTTGCTGGGGATGTGGATGCGATGAATGAATATATGAACCGTATTGCATTACAGACATTCAGCTATTTTGATACCGGAGACCGGGCTTCCGGGGCTGAACCGGAACGTTTTTATCACGGGTTTGTTTTAGGTCTGCTGGTTGATTTGCGGGACAGGTATTATCTGAGGTCGAATCGGGAAAGCGGCTTTGGCAGATATGATATTATGTTGGAGCCAAAACATCCGGGAAAGGATAATGCTGTGATTCTGGAATTTAAAGTACGAAGCGCAAGAAAGGGAAAAGTCTCGAAGAGACGCGCAGTCTGCAATTGCACAGATCAGGGAACGAAAATACAGTGAAGAACTGAAAATGAAAGGGATTACAGATAGTCAGATCAAAGAATATGGAGTTGCGTTTGAAGGTAAGACAGTGTTGATTGTGGATTGAGCTGGAGGAAAAACAATGGGAATCTATGTAAATCCGGGAAATGAAGCATTTAAAAAGGCAATAAATTCAGAAATATATATAGACAAGACAATGTTTCTTGCATTTACAAATCATAATTTAAATACAGAGCATCAGAACATCTGCGTCAGCCGCCCCCGCCGTTTCGGAAAATCCATGGCAGTCAATATGCTGTCTGCCTATTATGGTGCGGAAAATGATTCGCATGAATTGTTTGAACCTTACAAAATCAGCAAAGACAGCAGCTTTGAGGAGCACATAAATAAATACAATGTCATCCAGATTAACATGATTGATTTCATGACACGCACTTCTTCCGTTGAAGAATGATAAATTATTTACAGCGGCGGATTCTCTGGGATTTAAAGAAAGCATACGGACAATTAGAATGTTTTGACTGGAATGATCTGGTGGAAGTATTACAGACCATTTATGCGGAAACAAAACGCGCATTTGTAATCATTATTGATGAATGGGATTGTATTTTCCGCAAATACCCGAATAACCAGGAGGATCATATACGGTATCTGGATTTCCTTCGTTTCTGGCTCAAGGGGAAATCATACATTGCATTAGCCTACATGACCGGCATCCTTCCCATCAAAAAATACGGCGAACATTCCGCCTGAACATGTTTGATGAATATTCCATGACCAACCAGCGCGAACTGGCAGAGTTTACCGGTTTTACAGAGGCCGAGGTGCAGGAACTCTGCCGCCAGTATGACATGCCATACGACAAGACGAAACAGTGGTATGATGGCTATGATTTAAAGGGTGTGCAGATTTACAATCCGCGTTCTGTAGTCATGTCAATGCTTGGTCATGACTACGACAGCTACTGGACAAAAACAGAGACATATGAGGCATTAAAGAAATACATCCAGATGAACCAGTATGGGTTAAAAGAACTGACCACCCGGCTGATTGCCGGGGAACACATCCCGGTAAATCCGGATAAATTCCAGAATGACATGACAACGTTTGCCAGTGCGGACGATGTACTGACGTTGTTGGTTCATCTGGGATATCTGACATACGATTTTTACGCACAGACCGTCTGCATCCCCAATCAGGAAGTGCAGAAAGAGTTTATTAACTGTATCGAGGACGGAGGCTGGGAACCGGTGATGGCGGCCATCCGGCGGTCAGAGGATTTGATGGAAGCTACACTTCGTGGGGATGAAGAATATGTTGCACAACAAATTCAGCGGGTGCATGAAGAGAATATTTCCATTCTGAAATATAATGATGAAAATTCCCTGGCGTGTGTACTGTCACTGGCATACTATGCGGCAAAGAAAACGCATGAGATTTACCGGGAATTAGCAGGTGGAAAGGGTTTTGCGGATCTGGTGTTTGTTCCGAGAAAGCATGTCGAAAGTCATGCTATGATTGTTGAATTGAAGTGGGATCAGTCTGCACAGACAGCACTTGATCAGATCCGGGAGAAAAAGTATGACAAGACATTAAAAGGATACCATGGAAGCATGCTTCTGGTCGGAATTAATTACAGGAAAGCCGAAAAAACTTATACCTGCAAGATAGAAACAGAGACGATAAACGAATGATCTGGTAAATATTGTCTGGTTGGTGCGCCTGAAGGGCATAGCAAGGGATACTACACCAGCATCCCAAGCGTTCCCACCACAATCAACACCAGCCCTCCGGCTTCTTTTTTCCCCAGTTTCTCATGAAAAACAAGATAAGAAAACAGAATGGTAACCAGAATACTCAGCTTATCGATCGGCACAACGACACTTGCCAGACCATCCTGCAGCGCACGGTAATAGCACAGCCAGGAAGCACCGGTGGCAAGTCCGGACAGGCAGATAAAGCCAAGTTCCTGTGATCAATCGTGCGCACACTGTCCTGCTTTTTCGTGACAAACACGACAATCCATGCCATGATCAGCACAACGATGGTACGGATGGCTGTTCCCAGATTGGAATCAATGTTTTCAATGCCGACTTTTCCCAGAATAGAAGTCAGGCTGGCAAAGACGGCAGAGCCAAGCGCGTAGAAGAACCAGCTCCAGCCTTTTTTCCTGGAATTCTCAGAAGAGGTTTCCTTTTTCGTGATCATCAGGTAGGTTCCCGCGCCGATCAGCACCACGCACAGAAGTTTCAGTGGCTGATGCTCTCATGCAGGAAGAGAAAAGCGAGAAGAATGGAGAGGATGGCACTTGATTTATCGACCGGGACCACCTTATCCACATCTCCGATCTGCAGTGCACGGAAGTAGCACAGCCAGGAAGCACCGGTGGCAAGTCCGGACAGGATCAGAAATGTCCAGGTTTTGGCAGAAACACTTCCGATGCCGTGTTGTGCCCCGACCAGAAATACCATGATCCATGAAAAAATAAGTACAATAATGGTACGGATCGCCGTAGCTGCATTGGAATCGGTATTTTTGATACCGCATTTCGCCAGTATGGAAGTCAGTCCGGCGAACAGAGCTGACCCAAATGCAAATAGAATCCACATATGCAATTTCCTCCATGGGACAAGCGTAAAATGTTTTGGAGCATTTGTCAAAACTTTTTTCTTGTGATATGATAATTTTATCTTTTTTCAGAGGTGACAGAATGTTTGAAAAAAACAGATCATATACAGTGAAACACAGGGAGTCTGTCAGGTAGAAAATATTGTTTCGCTTTCCGCATCACGCAGGGAGCGCAAAATTCCGTACTATGTGCTGCGCCCGGTATTCGACAAATCCAGAGTATCTTATATTCCGGTAGAAAACCATCAGGTAAAACTGCGGGAGTTGTTTACCAGGGAAGAGGCAGAGGCACTTCAGGGAACGGAAGAAATGAAAAAAGATGAAAAACTGAGACAGGCCGTGGAGTATGTATTAGGAAAAAAGGAGGGATAGGATGGCACAGCAGCAGCCACAGCAGGCAATACATAAATTTGTACTTGGAAATAAAGAACTTGAAGGAAAGACAGCGGAATTCCAGTATGACAAAGGCTGGTACAGCATTACCGATATTGTAGGCGAAGAACGCAGCGTAATTTACAAATCCCGTAATGCGCAGGAAGCCTATATGAAATGGAACGTATATATCGGCCGCAAAAAAGAACGGACAGCGTCCGGCCGAAACAGTGACGCAGAGCATGGAAACCGTGCGGAAGGGAACCGGGCATATGACGCACGGGACCGGCGGAACCGTGATTCCCGTGAAAAGCGCGATATGACCGATCACCGCGGAAATAATAATCGTGGTCGGCATGAAAGATAAGTCGATACAAAAACAGCGCCTTTGTCGATTTGGCAGGGCGCTGTTTTTATGAAACGGAGAGCATGGGATTCGAACCCACGTTGCGTCTATTCGACGCAAACCGCATTTCGAGTGCGGCACCTTCGACCTCTCGGACAACTCTCCCTTGAAATTCATCTTCGATGAATTTCCTACGTACATCGCTTCCGCGGAGCGGAACTTTCATGCGATGTGCTCCTTGAGGTATAGCGTAAGTTATATCTCCTACGTACATCGCTTCCGCGGAGCGGAACTCTCATGCGATGTGCTCCTTAATAGTATACAGAATTTACATACATTTTTCAAGTCGCTTATCTTGTGAATGAACAAAATTATACTATAATATAAATGTGTATGCGAAAAAACATTTTGTACACAATAAGAGAATATGCAGGAGGAAACGTGCATGATGAAGATCGGAATGCTTACCAGCGGCGGAGACTGCCAGGCTTTAAATGCAGCCATGCGTGGTGTTGTAAAAGGACTTACTACAAACGTAGACGAACTGGAGATTTATGGATTTGAAAATGGGTACAAAGGCTGATCTATGAACAGTACAGGATTCTTACAGCCTCAGATTTTTCCGGAATTCTTACCAGAGGCGGAACGATTCTCGGATCTTCCCGCCAGCCATTCAAACAGATGCGTGTACCGGACGAGAACGGACTGGACAAGGTAGAGGCAATGAAATCCACATACCGTAAGCTTGGATTGGACTGTCTGGTGATCCTTGGCGGAAATGGTACGCAAAAGACTGCCAATCTGCTTCGTGAGGAAGGGCTCAATATCATTCATCTTCCGAAGACGATTGACAATGATATTTACGGAACAGACGTGACATTCGGTTTTCAGAGTGCAATTAATATAGCTACAGAAACCATTGACTGTATCCATACAACAGCAGCTTCCCACAATCGCGTGTTTATCGTAGAAGTCATGGGACACAAAGTGGGATGCTTACGTTGTATGCCGGTGTGGCAGGCGGAGCAGATATCATTCTGCTTCCGGAGATCCCATACGACATCGACAAGGTTGTAGAGGCCATTCACAAGCGCACCAAAGACGGAAAGGGCTTTACGATTCTTGCTGTTGCGGAGGGCGCAATCTCCAAAGAAGATGCAGAGCTTTCCAAGAAACAGTACAAGGCAAAGGTAGCATCCCGTAAGTATCCGTCGGTTTCTTATGAGATTGCAGATCAGATTCAGGAGAAGTGTGGTGTGGAAGTCCGGGTGGCAGTTCCGGGCCATACACAGCGTGGAGGAAGTCCGTGCCCATACGACAGAGTGTTATGTACACGGCTGGGTTCCGCGGCAGCCAAAGCATCATGGATGGAAAGTTTGGTTACATGATCGCGATGATCAACAACAAGACCAAATGTGTGCCATTGGAAGATGTAGCCGGAAAATTAAAGACGGTAGATCCGGATAGTCAGATGATTCAGGAGGCAAAACGGATCGGTATCAGTTTTGGAGATTAATCGTTCGGCTATCTGATATCCGATAAGAAGGAGAAGAAAAATGTCTTACACGGCTTTATACCGTAAGTTCCGTCCCCAGGAATTTGAAGATGTCAAGGGACAGGAACATATTGTTACAACATTAAAGAACCAGATCAAAGCCGATCGCATAGGACATGCTTATCTGTTTTGTGGTACCCGGGGTACCGGAAAAACCACAGTTGCAAAGATTTTTGCAAAAGCAGTAAATTGTGAACACCCGGTAGACGGAAGTCCCTGTGGAAAATGCCCTGCATGTCAGGGTATTGCCGCCGGGACTTCTATGAATGTCATAGAGATTGATGCGGCATCGAACAACGGCGTGGACAATATCCGGCAGATCCGGGAAGAAGTATCTTACCGCCCGACAGAGGGAAAATACAAGGTTTACATTATTGATGAGGTGCATATGCTGTCGGCAGGCGCATTCAACGCGTTGCTCAAGACGCTGGAGGAGCCGCGGCATATGTGATTTTTATTCTTGCGACAACGGAAGCACACAAGATCCCGATTACGATTCTGTCCCGCTGCCAGAGATATGATTTTCACCGGATTTCCATTGATACCATTACCGATCGTCTGGCGGAACTGATGCGTACCGAACAGGTGGACGTCGAGGAGCGCGCCCTGCGTTATGTGGCAAAGGCAGGAGATGGCTCCATGCGAGATGCGCTGAGTCTGCTCGATCAATGTATTGCCTTTCACCTGGGTGAGAAACTTACCTATGAAAATGTGCTGGAAGTGCTCGGCGCGGTGGATACAGAAGTATTCTCGGCATTGCTGCGTCAGGTGCTGGCAAAAGATGTGACAGGTGCAATCCTCACCGTGGATCAACTGGTAGATCAGGGACGGGAACTGGGACAGATGGTGAACGATTTTACCTGGTACATGAGGAATCTTTTGCTTATCCAGAGCGCGGATGATATGGAGGATGTGTTGGATATGTCGGCGGAGCATCTGGCAGCTTTAAAGGAAGAAGCGCAGATGGTGGAGCGGAAACACTGATCCGGTATATCCGGATTTTTTCGGAACTGTCCAGCCAGATCCGGTATGCGGCGCAGAAGCGTATTTTGCTTGAGATTGCAATTATTAAGCTGTGCCGGCCACAGATGGAAAAGGATCTGTCGGCGCTCAATGAGCGTATGGACGATATCGAACAGAAACTGGAAAGCGGAGCATTTGTTTCGGCAGCACCACAGAGTACCGTCTCGCCGGTGAGCAGCGGTGCCGATGGGGCGGGGACCGGGACACCGGAGAAGCCGGAGCTTCCCAAAGCGATTCCGGAAGATATTAAACAGGTGATGCAAACTGGAGATCGGTTATCTCGGAGATGGGTGGTATCACCAGACAGTATTTAAATCAGGCGGTGCCGACACTCGGACCCGCAGGAGAATTACTTCTGATGTTTGATGATGCCAATGCATTTGCCTATCTGAATGACAATAAGGCAGGGTGTATTGACCATTTGAAAGAAATGATCACACAGCGGTGCGCAAAGCAGGTGGAAGTACAGCTTCGCTTAAATGAAGGCGGGCGCAGTGCGGCCAATACCGTACCGGATTTGCGTCAATTAATCAATTTTGATATTGAGGAAGAAAACTTCTAATGGTATGATAATACAAGACAACTCTGAATCATCAGAGAAAATGAAATAGCAGGAGGACCCCACATGGCAAAAAGAGGTGGATTCCCTGGCGGTATGCCGGGAAATATGGCAAATATTATGAAGCAGGCGCAGAAGATGCAAAAGCAGATGGAAGAAGCGCAGAAGAACTTAGAGGAGCAGGAAGTGACAGCCACAGCAGGCGGTGGAGCGGTAGAAGTGACCGTTTCCGGCAAGCATGAGGTGACAAAGGTAAAACTTGCAGAGGAAGTCGTAGATCCGGATGATATTGAGATGCTTGAGGATCTCATCATGGCAGCAACCAACGAGGCAATGCGTAAAATCGATGAAGCTTCCCAGCAGTCCATGTCACAGATTACCGGTGCATTGGGCGGAGGACTTCCGTTCTAAATATGGATTATTACAGTCATGAGATTGCGAAATTGATTGAGGAATTGTCTGCACTTCCCGGAATCGGAGCCAAATCTGCGCAGCGGCTGGCATTTCATATTTTAAATATGCCGCAGGACCATGTGGATGCACTGGCCTCGGCGATTGTTTCTGCAAAGAAAAATGTCAAATACTGCAAGTGCTGTTTTAACCTGACAGATCAGGAAATCTGTCCGATCTGCAGTGATACTTCCAGAGATCACAAGACGATTATGGTAGTGGAGAATACCCGTGATCTGGTTGCATATGAAAAGACCGGAAAATACAATGGAGTCTATCATGTGCTGCACGGTGCTATTTCCCCGATGCTTGGAATCGGACCGAACGATATCCGCTTAAAAGACTCATGGTTCGTCTGGAGCAGGATGTGGATGAAGTGATTATTGCTACAAATTCCAGCTTAGAAGGCGAGACGACAGCCATGTATATCAGTAAACTGATCAAGCCGACCGGGATTAAAGTGACACGGATTGCCAGTGGAGTACCGGTTGGCGGAGATCTGGAATATATTGACGAAGTGACTCTCCTGCGGGCATTGCAGGGAAGAACGGAATTATAATACACCACCATTTTAAGAGGAGGAAAGAATAAATAATGAATAATTTAGAATTGGAAAAACTTGCGAATGAAATCCGCAAGAGCATTGTAACTGCAGTGCATAGCGCAAAATCCGGTCATCCGGGCGGATCGCTGTCTTCGGCAGATATTTTTACATATCTGTATTTCGAAGAGATGAATATTGATCCAAAGAACCCGAAGATGGAGGATCGTGACCGTTTTGTATTGTCCAAAGGACATGTAGCACCGGCTTATTATTCCACACTTGCAGAGCGCGGATTTTTCCCGAAGGAAGACCTTGTGACACTGCGCCATACAGGTTCGTATCTGCAGGGACATCCGGATATGAAACATATTCCTGGCGTTGATATGTCCAGTGGATCTTTGGGGCAGGGAGTTTCTGCAGCAGTAGGTATGGCAGCAGCCGGAAAATTTGATCACAAGGACTATCGTGTATACACCCTGACCGGAGATGGTGAGATTCAGGAGGGACAGATCTGGGAGGCTGCTATGTGGGCAGGACACCGGAAGCTGGACAATCTGGTAGTGATTGTAGACAATAATAATCTGCAGATTGATGGGGAGATTGACAAAGTATGTTCTCCGTATCCGATTGATAAGAAGTTTGAGGCATTTAATTTCCACACGATCGTGATTGACGGAAATGATTTCAACCAGATCCGTGCAGCATTTGAGGAAGCGAAGAAGACCAAAGGTCAGCCGACTGCCATTATTGCAAAGACCATCAAAGGAAAGGGAGTTTCCTTTATGGAGAATGAAGCCGGATGGCATGGAAAAGCTCCGAATGACGAGCAGTACGAAATCGCTATGAAAGATCTTGAGAAAGCAGGTGAAGCATTATGTCAGAAGTAAAGAAAATTGCAACCAGAGACAGCTATGGAAACGCATTGGTAGAACTTGGAAAAGAGCATGAGAATCTCATCGTGCTCGATGCAGATCTGGCAGGTGCTACCAAAACCTGTATTTCCAGAAAGAATTTCCGGAGCGCCATTGGGACTGCGGTATCGCAGAGTGCAATATGACAGGTATTGCTGCAGGATTATCTACCTGTGGGAAAGTTCCGTTTATCAGTTCTTTTGCAATGTTTGCAGCCGGACGTAACTACGAGCAGGTTCGCAACTCCATCGGATATCCGCATCTGAATGTAAAGATCGGAGCTACCCATGCAGGAATTTCGGTCGGAGAAGACGGAGCTACCCATCAGTGTCTGGAGGATCTGGCTCTGATGCGTGAGATCCCTGGTATGGTAGTGATCAACCGTCGGATGATGTGGAAGCACGCGCAGCAGTACATGCAGCATATGATTATGTGGGACCGGTTTATCTTCGGTTTGGACGTCTGGCAGTGCCGGTGATCAATGACAGACCGGATTACAAGTTTGAGATCGGAAAAGGAATCGTATTAAAAGAAGGTACGGATGTAACCATTTTTGCGACAGGACTGGAAGTGTCAGAGTCCTTAGAAGCTGCAAAGATGCTGGAGAAAGATGGAATTTCTGCAGAAGTAATCAATATCCATACCATCAAGCCGATTGACGAGGAACTGGTTGTTGCATCTGCAACAAAGACGAAGAAGTCGTAACCGTTGAGGAACATTCCGTAATCGGTGGACTTGGAAGCGCGGTAGCGGAAGTATTGTGTGAAAAGGCACCGACAAAGATGATGCGTATCGGCGTGAATGACCGGTTTGGAGAATCCGGACCGGCGGTTGAGCTGATTCATAAATACGAACTGGACGCAGAAGGAATTTACAAAAAAGTAAAAGCTTTTGCAAAATAATACAGCAAGTACAAAGGAGGCTGTCGTATCGAAGGATATGGCAGTCTTTTTTTGCCTGAAGTCTGGAAATATGTCCGGTAGTGTCGTACGATTTTTTTCATGCCTGTCAGGTTTTTCCAAAATTCTACCGGATGGTGGTGATACTATATTCTGGAAAAACGGATAAGGAGGCAGGATATGATAGATATTGCAGAAGGACCGGGACGTGACCTGAAAAATATCAGACAGATCGGAACACCGGCAGAGGGGGATCGGATTTACATAGAAAATGCGGCGTATGCCAGGGTGCATGAAGAAACTTATGAGGAGCGGAGAGTGTTTATCTTTATGGGGCATACAGAGTGCGAGCAGGGTGTATATATGACCTTTGTAGAGGCTGCCATTCCGGTAAGGGATATGGAGTTTTCACAGAATCTGCCGAGATGGGGAACACATGCGTGGTCGGATGTATTCCGTGAGATTAAGAGATCTTATGAGAATTCCATTATTGTCGGATGGGCGTTGGATTGTAAAGGATATCCACCACGCCTGACAGCAGAACTGGAAGCTATCCACAGAGAACAGTTCGGAGGTGCACATCAGGTTCTTTTCCTTATGGACAGTATGGAGGGGGAAGAATACTTTTATCTGCATAAAGGCAACCGGCTGCAACCGAAAAACGGGTTTTATATCTATTATGCAAGGGAACTGCATGAGATACGGATCCCGGATGTGACGATTGAACTGCCGAGACGTGGAACCCGGCAGATGCTTCCGGAGATTCTGACGGAGAGCAAAAAAGAGAATGAAAAAGAAGAATGCAGCAGTTCAAAGAGCGAACGCAAACCAACGTCGTATGCGATGGCTGCCGCAATCGCACTGCTTTTGGTTCTGACCGGGGTCGGAATCTGGCAGCAGCGAATTCCTATTCCGGGTCTGGAACAGACGGTGGAGACGATAGGGGAAAAAATCCGCCATGTGTCACAACCGGCAGAAGTCCTGGTGGGAACTGAAAAAAATATAGTGGAAGAACAGACGGAGAGCGCAAAGAGTACGGAAACCATCAGTGAACCCATGCAGCTGATACCGATTGAAGAGGTTCCGGCGGGAGCGGTGAAAAAGGCAGAGGAAGCGGCTCCTTCCACACAGCCGGCCGAGGAGAAAGAAAAACCTGTGGCGGTAGAAAATACACAAAATTATTATGTGGTACAGCAGGGGGATACGCTGAGTGGGATCTGTAAACAGGCATACGGATCAATGAAAAAATTAAAAGAGCTTGAAAAGGCGAATGATCTGGAAGATTCGGATGATATCAGGGTTGGACAGAAATTATTACTTCCGTAACGGGGATTGCAATGCTATAATGATAGAAACGTAAGCGAAAAGGAGAAAAATCGGTGGCTGAAAAAACGGAATTTAAAACCGTAGAGACAAGTCAGGAAGACCTGGAGGAACTGGAAGAAAAAATCAGGAGACACAGGCATAAAATAGCCCGCAGAACGGCACTTGTGATCGTTACTGTTGTAGCAGCAGTGATTTTTGTAGAACTTTGGTCTGCACTTCGCACATATTCAGGATTTGAGGTGCAGGCATCGGCGGAGAGAAAGGACAGTGCGGCAACGGGATATAAGATGTTCCAGGGAAAAATACTGGAATATGATAATGACGGAATTGTGTGTCACGATACAGATGACCGGCTGATCTGGAACCAGTCTTATGAAATGACTGCGCCGGAACTTTCCGTGTGTGAACAGTATCTTGCGGTTTATGATCGTGGAGGGACATTTATTTATATCATGTCGGAACGCGGACTGGTAAAGAAAATCGAAACGGCAACACCGATTGAACGTGTATGTGTTGCCCGTCAGGGAACGGTGGCTGTGCTGATGAAGGAGGATGATGTCTCGTATGTACGGCTTTATGACAAAAAGGGACAGGAACTTGCCAGTGGTGAATTTTATCAGGAAAAAGGAAGTTTTCCTGTAGATATTGCGCTGGCTCCGGATGCGCAGAAACTGGCAGTAGATATGCTCGACGTGACAAAGGGCAAAACCTGTTCCACGGTTACTTTCTATAACTTTGGTTCGGTTGGGCAGAATGAAATCGACAACAATGTGGGAACGTACAGTTACAAAAATACGATGATATCGGAACTGGTTTATACCGAATCCGGAAAACTTCTCGCGATCAGCATGCCGGACTGATCTGGTTTGACGGAGCACAAAAACCTGCGCGAAAAAACAGATAAAGTTTGAACGGGAGATACAGAGTGTCTTCTATAATAATAAATATGTCGGTATTTCATACAGCGATACCCAAAAAGAAAACAGCTGGCACATAAAAGTCTATGACATGAATGGTAAAACGGTCATGGAGAATGATACAGAGATCGCATACAACAGAATCGAGCTCTTCGATAATAATGAAATATGTGTCCGGGATGATTATAACTGTGAATTGTTTACCATACACAGCATCCGTAAATTCCGTTATACGTTTGACCGGCAGCTTTATAACGTATTGTCGGGATCGGATGGTCAGAATTATACATTGGTATTAAACGGAGAAATAGAAGAGGTACGATTACAATGAACTGGTTATTGATACTGGTTGTATTACTTGTTGCCGGAAATATTGTCTGGGGATTCTTCCGTGGTTTCCTGCGTGTGGTTTATTCAATGGCTGCCTGGATACTGATTCTGTTTTTTGTTACGTTTGCAACGCCGTATGTTGCAGACTGGATGACAGAACACACAGGCCTGGATACCAGAATTGAAAAGAATTGCAAAGAGAAATTGCAAAATGCCGTGGCAGGGGAAGAAAAAAGTACAGAAGAACAAAACACGCAGGAGCAGAAAGATCTCAGCGGTCTGGGAATGAAACTGCCGGCAAACGTATGGAACCAGATAGGGGACACACATAAACTTGCGGATGGCTGGATGGAACAAAGCGGACTGTATAATACGATTGCGTCAAAAGCATCATCCTTGCCATGAAAGCGATTGCATTTGTTATTGTTATGCTGATTACGTG
>ENA-OQAS01000647-OQAS01000647.1-human-gut-metagenome-genome-assembly--contig:-NODE-647-length-18056-cov-1.837749_pt1 | contig 18056 bp, 22 predicted proteins | sample MGYA00242733_ERZ504523 | MGnify/ENA primary metagenome ERZ504523 (study PRJEB26092, sample SAMD00036239) | human gut metagenome | host: Homo sapiens | study: EMG produced TPA metagenomics assembly of...
TGCAGGTTTTCATGTTCCGGTTCCCGTGATCCACGGCTACTCTTAATTTTTTTATCATGCTATATTCACTCCTTTGTACTTGATACTTATTCTGTACGTAGGAGATACTTAAAGTGCAACTTTTTAAGGACTATTTCCATAATTTTTCTTTCTGTATACTTCTGTTTATGATCTCTCGAATTGTCCAATGGTGACAGCTCAGGAAATCATTAACAATATGTTATGAATTAACTTATGCCATAATCATGGTTATATATAATACATTTCCATTTACGTTTTCGTAAATTATCTCTCACCCTCTCTTTGATTTTCATATAATTTTTTATATGTTATTGATGAATTCAAAAGGCTTTCATGTGTGCCAGTATCCATAAACTTTTCCTTCTTCTATTACCAAAATCTTCCGACTACGTTTTAACAATTCTTCCTTATGACTAACACAGATTATAATTGCATGTTTAGCTATTTCTTCTACCAAATCACAAATATTTTTTTCTGCAATCCCATCCAAATCGGATGTTATTTCATCTAATAAATATAGCGATGCCTTTTTACATGCCATAATTCTTGCAAAACTTAATTTTTGTTTTTGACCATTAGATAAATTACCACCATCCGATTCTATTAGCGATCTATATTGTTGCTGCATTTTCATAATGTCTTTGTGTAATCCAACCTGTCGACATATATCTTCTATCTCATCTTCAGATATATGATTATTGGCTAATCGAATATTTTCATAAACCGTATCATATATAAAAAATGGTTCTTTACTCATATATGCTATATTTTCTCTGACTGAAAAAATCTCATAATCATTAATATCTATTTTATTTATCTTTATTTGCCCTTGTTCCACATCATAAAATTTTTCCAACAATTTAAGTATCGTTGTTTTTCCACACCCGTTTTCACCAACAAATGAATATAAGCCATTTTCTTTAATTGTAAAACTAGTATCACTTAATATTGATTTTTCATTACTATATGAAAAGCAAACCTTATCAAACTCTATTTCTTTTATTGGAACGTCTAATATACTACCTTTTTCCCCTTTTAATTCTGATTCTGCAAATCTAATTTCTCCTAATCTCTCACAACTAACTATTACGCCTTGTTTATTTAGATTTAATTCTAACATTTTAGAAATTGCTTGATAAAGCATTTCTAAATATGAATTAAATGCGACTAAATTTCCAATAGTCATTTCTCCATCCATTATCAAAATGCCAGCTATAGTCAAAAGTGCCACATTCAATCCACTACTCAAAATTGCACGTATAACAGAAACCTGTAAAGATAATTTTGTTCCTTTCATATCAATATCAAGTTTACTATTTAAAAAAGAAGAAAATCTTTCTAAAATGTTTTTTGTCTTCCAAAGGCTTTTAATGAATTTATATTTATAAAAAATCCAACCATTATAGCTTAAATATTGATCATTAATCTCTTTTTGTTTTATCCCAATCATCCGTATTTTATTCCTAAAAAAATAATTTACTAAAAATGAAAATGGTAAAAACACTATGGCAACCAATGATAGCTTTATAGATATCTGAAAAATAAAATAAATTGCTATTAATGAATTCAGAATTATCATCAATATGCTACCTATTAAATCGATATAATAGCCCGCTATTGTCTCAACATCGAACTCTATTCTATTTAGCAATGCACCTTTTTCATATTGCTCTAAATATCTATTTTTTATATAAAGAATGCTTTCCATTAAAGATTTTTTTATATCATTCTCTATTGTAATTGTTACCCACTGCCCAATTAAGTTTCAACAGTTAAAAATAGCTGTATCATTAACAAAACAACTATGTATCCCGTTATCCAAATATGAAAATCGCTTTGATTTTTATTGAAATAGTATCTATCGTTTTTCCGAAAATATATGGTGAAACACTAGACAGTATTGCCCTATAGCTATAACACAAACTAATAGCACTAAATATCCAATCCTTTTTTTCAAAACATTCTTATAATATTTACTATTCATCTATAATTCCGCCATCCGTCCAATAATTTCCTGATAAAATGCTTCCTGGCTTTCTCCACGCTTCAAAGTATCCAGAATCAACCCGTCTTTCAGCAGGATGATTCTGCTGCAGTAGCTTGCCATCTGCGGATCGTGGGTAACCATAACAATGGTTTTCTTAAATTCACGGTTAATCTGTGTCAGCGCATCAATCACGATCTTACCCGACTTGGAATCCAGATTACCCGTCGCTCATCCGCAAGCACCAGATCCGGATCGTTAATGAGCGCCCTGCAGATTGCCACACGCTGTTTCTCACCGCCGGATAATTCATAAGGATTCTTTTTCACCAGATGGGAAATCTGAAATTTTTCCGCATACTCCTGTGCCGCCTTTGTCATGACACTTTCCTTCTCCCTCCCAAGGATCATCGGAAGCATAATATTTTCCTCAACGGACAAACTGTCCATCAGATAAAAATCCTGAAATATAAAGCCGATCTGCTTTCTTCGTACATCCGCCAGCCGGTCTCCGTAGATTTCGCTAACATCTTCTTCCATAAACCGTACCGTCCCGCCAGTCTGCTTGTCGATCATTCCGAGGACCTTTAGCAGTGTTGTCTTTCCGCAGCCAGATTTTCCCATGATTCCGACAAATTCGCCCTCTTCTACTGCAAAGTTTAATCCTTTTAACACTTTCACGTCTTCTTCACTCTTCTTGAGCGATGACCTCCGGTAATTTCCGGATCAGATTTTTCACTTCCAATACTTCATTCTAATCATTCCCCTTCTCTACTCTCTTTATAACATATTGTGCAAACAGCCATTGTACTAGCCGATCTGCCAACAGATATATTCCAACAATCAGAATCCAGTACATCCAAAATGTTACGTCCAGACTTCCGGCATCTTTTGATGCACACCGCCATTCATAAGAGAGCACATATACAATACCCATCATTACCGTGGCAAACAAAGCAATATCCGACAACATCTGGGTTTCAAAGCGAATGGTTTTCCTGCGCTGCTTCTGCTTCATGCCCATACATCGCAGGAACTCATAGCGTCTCTCATATCCCGAAAGTTCCGACAATATCTTAATCCCATTCACAAAGAATGCACTGATAAATAGCGCCATCATCAGGAATAATTTACTGGATAAGCTGAACAACACACGCATTTTCTGCCCGATCAGTACTCCTCCGTCCCGTAGAGATAACTCTCCATCCTCGTATCGCTGTCATTCTTTACGCCACATTCTTTCTGATACTCCGACAGTTCCTTCCATGCATTTTCCTTACGTTTTCCCGAAAATGTAAATAATCTTAATACCGTTGCCTCCTGATCATCTCCACGCATCGCTTCCCACTGCTTCTGAAAATATGTATCCGAAAACACGATAATGTTCTCATGCCACTGATCTGTAGAATACTGTCCGATCACATTCTGGGTAAATATGTCCTTGATATCGTACAGGTACTGCGGATCTGTGTGTGAAATCTCCGCCATATCTTCTTGATACTTTCCTGTGAATAAGAAACTATACGTATTCAAATAATCCTCATCTGTAATCTTTTTTCTTTCTGATACTCAGAATCCTCAATGCCCACCAGAATTTCACGCTCCGACAGATTCACATCTTTCCCGGTCAGCTTCTCATATTCTGAAGCTGAAACTCCTATATGCTGTGCTCCATAATATGTCGTCACCCGGATCATCGGAAGCTCTGTCATATTTCCATCATACTTTCTGACCAGTTTTTCCGCAAATGCTTCATCTTCCTCCTTTGCCATCCACACCATGTCATAGGGATAGTTTTCCCGATACTTATCCAATGGAAGCACCTCTGCAATTTCAACCGTCAGATATGTAAGCGCAAAGAAATGAATGACCAGCAGAATCAGCAGAATCAACAGATTATTCATGTATTTACTGTACAATTGATTCATCTGTAAATATGCCGATGATAAAACTGTTTTCGATGCTTCAGCCCTTCCAGAATCAATGCCACGCCAAACGCAGCCACCAGAAAAAGCCCTACAATAAAGATAATGTGGGAATACATATATGACAGGTCACTTCCCTGATACTGGTTTTCTCCTAACACCAGAACGCCAATCCCGATCAATACCATTAGTATCCATTTCTTTCCGACCGGACGCTTCTCGTTATACTCACTCTTTGAAATGAGTGTACTTAGATTCCTTCCATCCATCCAGACCAATAAGATCAGGAATACACCTGTCATGTTTGCAACACTCATCCCGCAGGTATTCCGGTAAATCTTCCATCCCGGTGCTGTCACCTTAAGAAATTCCGGATACAGTTTATGAAGTGCGGTCTGTGCTCCATATAAGATTCCGTTTCCCATTAAAATTCCGAACACAAGAGAAAATACACATCCCACCGTATACTCTACTAACAGGAGCAGATACGATGTTTTCTTTTTCATCCCAAGAACAATAAACGTTGTGTAATCTTTAATACGAAGCTTCATATAGTATTTCATAGAAAAATCATCAAGAAGACCGTAATAAAATGTAATAAGCCCTGCCGCAAGCACGAAATCTGACTTAAGCGTTGCTGCAGTCACTCCATCTTTACAGCCTTCTTGACCACATCATTCAATCCCCAGAATGCAAAAAGCTCTGCAATCGCAAGAATATTGCTCACGAAAAAAAGTATGTAATTCTTTAGATTGCTTTTAAAATTCTTCATGATTATGTGATAAAACATATTAAATTCCTACCTAATAATTAATATTACACAATAAGATTGCCGCGTAAAACTCGGCAATCTTATTTCTACTTGTTACTTTTCAACTTCTTTCCGTACTGCAGGTCTTGAGATACCAGTACCAGTACACGTGCTACTACAAGATCCTTTGCAACTCGTCAAAAAGCACGAATTTTGACATCCAACACATATACGTGCCTGATTTTCCACACCTGTAGTCGAATTAACTTTTGATGAATATCTTCCCATGATTTCACCCCCTTTACTCCAATATTGTTATATGAATTTTTATATAACCTATTGATACATTATTTTTTCTCCAACCACATCAACTATTAATCTCTCTTCTACACATGTACCTTAATTGATATTTTTCAATTATATTCTCCCACCACATTTGATACATTTCGTTTATTTTGTCATAATCATTTTTACATTGACAATATAAATATTTATTTTTCTCTTTTCCTTCTAGTAGCTTTTTTAAATTTGACAATGCATTCCTTTTTTCAATCAATTCATAAACTTGCGTTGCTTCATGATTGGTTAACCTACATATCTCCTCCATAATTAATATGCCCTCCTTAATAATATCCTCTGTTTCTATTGTTATTTAAAAGTACATTAATAGGATCTACATCTCCATTATTTTTTGGAATATTCAAAAAAGAAATGCTGTCTTTCAACACCAAGCATAATGACTCGGCAGCTTTTTTCTCTACTATCGCTTTTTTGCATTGAAAAGAGGGCGAAAACGTTAATTTCATTTGTATTCATATAGTTTAAATATTTACAGTTTTCACATTGATATGCGTCACACATATTGCATAACGGCATATATTGAGGCGTATACAACTCTTGATTCTTTATTTCCACTCCGTTTTCTATGTTTCCTATACTTTGCATCTTTTGACTATAAAAAGCTGGACATATATAGAATCTTCCATCTGGTGCCAATGCTATACTTGTATTTCCTGCTGGACAACCTTCATGCTTCTTTATAAACAGTATATCAGTAATAACATTGATTTCTTTTAATTTCCCTGTTTGAAGATAAATTTCTTTCAGTCTCTCATTACATTTTTCCAGTTGCCTCTCATAAATCTCATAATCAAATTTTTCTGTAAGATCTAAGAAATTTACATTTATTCTATCGCTTTTTTCCAACAATATCTGTATCGCTCTTGCAAACTGATTCATCTGTTTTTCTTCAATATTAAAAATAATACTATCTTGATTAGGAATCATATCCACTAAATTTAAAGTTGAATAATCCACTATGATTTGATAGTCATAAAATGGCATTTCCTTTCTAAAAGCTTCAATTGGAATATAGTGTGTTATCTCTATATCTCTATAATCTTTCAAATGCTCTTCTCGAATGTTTTTTGAATGGATAAATATAGGATGCATAAACTCTTTTTCGGCAAATTCCAATCCTCTTAGAATTCATCTGTTCTCATATATTTTTCCCCTACACTCTTCGTATTATTATAAGAACAGTAAGAGCTATAATCATCATCCAAAATAAATATTAATTCCTTTTTCCAATAAAAGTTTTCTCTTTTTATTCCCTTTTCATGATATAGCTTTGCAAAATAATAATTATTTGCCCGTACTCTTGCCTTATGCATTTTACAAATATATTTTGCTTTTTGAAAATTTGTTCCAGATTCTGACTCATCATAACTAAAGCCTTGACAAAATTCGCATCCTTTGGCTATTGAACATTCTAAACATTCTTTATCACACTGATATTTGTACATTGCTAATAAAAAGACTCTAGCTTTTTCAAATCAATACCAGTGTCCACATTTCCTATTATGTATCCTTTTTTATTATTTAAAGAATAATCATAATATCGCATACATGGATATATGTCTCCGGAAGGCTTAATGCCAACATTTTTCCTGCGCCACAACTAGTATTACTTAAATCCTTTTCATCATATGGCATTCCTATATGATCCAAAAACAAACTGCAATAATTTTTATTATATAAATTGTTTTCAATAATATAGTCTGCTAATTCTTTTAACTGATTTTCAAAAATCTGCTCATCTCCATCTTTCCACACATCTTCATAAACAACATTAGCTGCAACATGATATATACCTTTATTCCAAAGTTCTACAATACTCTCTTTTAAGTATTTCAAATCATCACTTGCAAAAGTTACTTTAGTACTTCCTGGGAACTGCTCCAACCACAATTTAATATTTTTATTGACAACATCATAAGATCCTGTCCCATCTGGAAATACTCTCTGAAGATCATGCTTTTCTTTTGTTCCATCAATGTAATTCCAATTGATATCTTACCTTTATTGTTTTCAATAAGCCTTTGAACGGCATTATCACTATAATTGACACCATTTGTACTAATATTAATTCTATATCTCCAGTACCATGGATTTTCTTCTTCATAAGAACGAATTTTAAAAATAGTCACATATATCCTCAATTAATTCTGCTTCAAGTAACGGTTCTCCACCAATAAAATCTAGTATAATCGATTGGCATCTATGAATTTTATTATCATTCAACAAATAATCAATAAATTTTTTTTGCTGTTTGCAGTGCCAATTTCTTACCTTTTGCTTTATGTGTAATATAGCAATACTTACATCTCAAATTACAATCTTCTGTAACTATAAATGTAATATTTTGCACATCGCCATTTCCCCATTCTGGCTCCATTGTTCCCACAGTATATTCTTGTTCTTCCATCAACTATCTCCTTTTTATACAACAATTAGTATTATAAATTGCGTTCATATCCAGCATACTTAATATTGTTGTAATAATTGTTTTACTCCGCATTTTCTAATTATTATATTATTTCAGCTTTATTTTTCAATACATTGGCCATAACAGTGCGATTTTAGGCCATCACTTTCTTATAACATCAGATATCACACGTCAAATTTGTTTTTTCATCTCTGATATTGTTATACTTCAGCTTAAATTCGTCATCTTGATCCAGCAATTTTTCTAAAATCCGCACATATCTTCTACATACTGCAGATACCGAATGCCCAGCCTTTTTCAAATAGTATTAGTATACATATACTACATTCACTTCTTTCTCAACAGTATTTTTTTGACTTTTTTATTCGTATGTTTCACACTTTCTATTAGCAACTAGAATAATCGTTTTATTTTAAGATTTCCTTCCCTTTTTCAATGATTCGACCATCCTCCACACGGACCACTCTCGTACCATATTTCGCCAATGAAGTATCATGTGTTACCATAACAATTGTCATTCCTTGCTTATTTAAGCGTTCAAAAAGATTCATTATGGTTTGAGAATTTTCTTTATCAAGATTTCCTGTTGGCTCATCTGCAAGCAATATCTGTGGTTTATTGATTATTGCTCTCATAATTGCTATACGCTGCTGTTCTCCTCCCGACATTTGAGAGACATGTTTTTTTTCCAAATCATCTATACCAAATTCCGTAAGCAACTCATAAGCTATTTTTTCTCTTTCTTTTTTCCGCATTCCGGCATAGCCTAACGGAACAACCAGATTTTCTAACGCATTTAATTCCGGTATAAGATGGTATGCCTGAAATACAAATCCAATTTTTTGATTTCTGATAAATGCACTTTCCTTTTTTGATAACTTTCGAATATCTACTCCGTCTAACTTATAAGTTCCTATCGTTGCATCGTCCAATAACCCTAAAATATTCAACAATGTAGATTTCCCACTTCCGGATTCCCCAAAGATACAAACAAATTCTCCTTTAGAAATTGACAAATCAACCCCCTTTAATTACTTAGTCTTAATTTCTTTTCCACAATAGGTTTTTTCTATTCCCTTTAACATAATCATGTAATTCACCACCTAATAGACATTCAGCAATTCAATAATTTTTTCTTTTTTAGTTTTCTAAAAGTAATTACCGAAACAAAGCTACTTAGTACTACACACAGCCCATATGCACTCAGAAATGTGTACCAGCTCCCTTGCACATTCACTACACTGATCATAATTCCAAAATCCACATAATAAGTAACCAAATAACCAATGACTATTCCTATGATCGTTCCTATGCTGTTTAATAATAAAATCTCACAAAATATTTCCCAGTAGAGTTCCTTGTATTGTGCACCATATGCCAGACTAATTCCATATGATTCTTCTCTATGCTCGAATCGAAGTTGATAAATAGCAATCATACCAGTCAAAAAAACCGCCATAAAAGTAATGCTACCTTATTTATTGCCTGTAAGGATGTCATCACTTTTATTGTATTATTCCTTAATTCTATTTCTGGAGAGTAGATACGATAACGAAAACTTTGGTCATGTGAATTATATAAATATGTCTCTATTTTCTGTATTGTTTTTTCCTCATTTTTTAAATACTTCTTTTTCCATTCCACATGGATAGCTGCCGATGATATTTCCTCTTTATACTGCTCCATATATGTAATTGGTGCTACCACACACTTTTTTAACTTAATTTCATCTGTTTCCGTCTTCCAGTTTAATTCTGCTATTTTGGTGGGCATCTGCTTTTTTTCAAGCTGCGGGATGGGATTCATTTCACAATTCATAATATCCTGAAGACCATTTCCCCAATATGTATAGCCATTTTTCAAATCAAGCTTTTTATAATCCACTAAAATCATAACGAATTCATAGTTTTCATTTTTATAAGAATAGAACTGTGGCAATACAACATATAAAAAGTCTGACCATCTGTTATCTCGTCCACTTTTTCATAGTCCTTCAGTGTAAAGGCTTGCTTTTCTATATCATTCATACCTTCACCACCTGAAATTTCCAAAACTAAATCCCTCTCTTGATTTTTTTGATTTTCTTTTTCACGCGACAATGAGAAAACATATTTAAAGAATATGTAAACACACTCATCCCAAGTGCAATTTCAATAATCATAAGAATTGAAACCCATCTATTATGTCGCAATATTTGAAACATTTTTGCAATAGTATATTTCATTATATATCCCTCGTTGTCCTCACCATATCTGCAATGTTTTCTTTTTTAATTCTGCTAACTATTATCCATGTTAATATTTCACAAGCCCAAACTGCTAATATAACTGTTTCCACTATAACCATACTGTCCAAAATAATAATATGCTCCAAAGATGCTAATTTAGCTAATGGTCTTAGTGTAATCATAACCAAAAATACTGCCAATAAAGTCACCAACAATGTTTCAAAAAACAAACAATATTTAATATCTCTTTCTGTAGCACCAAGTGCCAGATTGATTCCCATGATTTTCCGTTCTTTTTTTGCCTTTGCCATTAGCACAATGGTTTCGTTAATCATGAAAAATAATATTGCTACCAGAGCACACATTCCCCTAACAATTCGCCACTGAATCTTTGTGTACAGTGCATTTTTATATAATTCTTCTCCTTCTGTAACTCCTAATATATCTGCATGATTATCTTTTTCTTTTATTTGTTCAATAACCTCGTCAATTCTTTTTTGTTTTTGCAATTCATTTTCGCAAAAATGTCCCTGAAAACTGTATATCCTTTTCCTCCTTATATACATTAAGCATTGTCTGATAAGGTATAATCATCCCCGAATAAACCGAATTATCTATTAATCCGATAACTTTTAATCTTTTATCTCTGATTTGAATCATATCTCCAATTTCACACGCATGCATACGTGCATATTGTTTATTCATCAGACATACATCTTTCCCTTCTTGTAGTTCATTTTTACTAAATGTTCTTCCTTCAATTTTTGGAAGTGGATAAAAATAAGATTCATCAATTCCCTTTATTGAAACATATTGGTTCTCCCATTCTGGGAAAGATTCTTCATAAAATGCACTTATAGAATAAGAAATCTCTTTATCTAATTTAATAGTATTAAAGGTTCTGCTAAGCCAGTCTACTTGAAAAGAATCTTCCATACCTTTAAAAGTAGTATAATAAATAACTTGTTCAACCGACCTTGTATTTGCAATGCAGCATGTAGCAATAATAGCCCTACATAAAAAGACAAAACATATAAAAAATATCTTCTCTTTTCATATTTAATTTTAAGAAATAGTTGATAAAACAAATAATTGACTCTATCCATTATCAATTCTCACCCTTAAAGCATTTGAAAATCTTCCTTGCATTTGGCATTACAATAAAATATTCTTCCTTTTCATTTATAGATATTTGGGGTATTTCTTCATCCTCTAATCCATCAATATATGTTATTGTTTCCTCATATTTACCATTCTCACCAAACGATAAACAGCTGCTCCAGCACATGAAACGCAAATAATACCTCTATCTGTTAAGAGAAAACTAGATATATTAAGTCCATTTGGTAATTCACATAATTTTTTTAATTTATTATCTTTAATAGTCATAAGCCATTCCGGGCAAGATGTTAAAGCTCCAAAACTATCATTCGCTTCATCATAATATCTAACCATAGAATTGATTAAATAAATCTGATTATTACATGAATAAATAGAACCTATAAAATTGCTTCCTATCTCTTTCAACTTTCCATCTGTATACTTGTCAACTACTGGATTTTCTAAAGAAACACCGGTAACATATATACTCTCTTGATTTACAGAAAGCACTTCTGGTATATAATTAGGATCTGTTGATTGTGTATTTTTTAATTTTATTTCTTCAATATAATCAAGTTCTTTATCCAATACTTGTATTCGATTATTTCCTTGATCCAGCACATAAATTTTTTCGTTGCACATAGTGATTGCACTTGGAGATATAAATTCACCTTCACCACTTCCAGTTCCACCAACTTCTTTAAGTATATTACCCGCATAGTCTACTTCAAAAATGCAATCTGTTTTTTTATCCGAAATAAGCACTGCTTCATCATTACAGAAAATACCTCCCGGCTCTCCAATTTTCTCTATTTTCCATTCTTCTAATATATAATCAGATTTATAAACATCTTGCAAAGTTTCCAGTGCACACTTTTCACCTTGCACTTCAGCATCTTTTTTTTTCATAAATTGGTAACACCTGCTGTTTGGATTCTTTCATCAACTCATAATTATCGCTTTTTTGACAGCCTATCAAGCACGCAACTATCCCTAGCACAACACATCCACAAATAATTCTTTTTCCCATATTACAACTCTCCTTTTTGGAAAACACTTCACTATATTTCTCAATTAATAATTACTAATATTTTCATTCACAATACTTATCTTAAATCTTACAAACAGCTACAGCTGACGTATACTGTCCTATAATCCTTATTGTAATAAATTGAACCGTCAGCTCTTACACATGTTTGTTTATACAAATCTTGGCGTTCTTTTCTTTTCAGTCCACCTGGACATAATTTGTTGGTACATTGTGCAGTTCCTTTAGCAGACAACTTGTAATCTGAGCAACCAGCCGCCTGAACGCTGGTACCAATAGTCATAGACAACAACATAATTGTTATCAAAAGTGTTGTTTTCATTTTACGTTTTACCATAACTTTTCTCCTTTCCCATAGTGAAGTGTTTTCCATTTTTAAACAATAAAGAGATTATTCCAATTTCTGTAAAATCCCCACTAACTCTTGCTCCGTTTTTTGTCCAATAAATATATGTTCATTCTCCTTTAAAATCAAAAAACTAGGATACCAATCTATTCCATATATTGACATAAAAAAATCTCCACTATCTACAAATTCCTTTTCACCGTATGAGTCTTTAGTATATATCGTCTGAATATTATAATGGTCTAAAATGCTATTTTTAGTCAATATTTCCATGGCACTTTCACAATCTGGACATCCCTCCATTGCAAAATAAATTAAAGATGGCTTTTTGCGATCCGGATTATCAATCAAACCTTCTAAATATATATTTGATGATTCAATTATCTTATCTCTATTTATTTCTTCAAGTTCAAGTATCTTTTTCATCACTTTACTTATATTATCTGTCATCATTAAAACTTTACTATTTTTATCTGTGATAAAAAGGGGATATTCATTTAATAAATTTGTATTTCTAACCATATATTGATTTTCTTTTGGTACATCAATATTATCAATAGCCTTCTCTTTAGGCTTCTGTTTCCATATTATTTTGACACCTATTTTTTCTTTGGATAATATTTTATACATTCGTTCTACGACTATGTAATTTTCGATACAGCTATCACAATAAGGATCAACATATAAAATGATATTATATATATCTTCATTTTCTTTGTTATCTTTTTCCAATTTTTTAAATTTATCTAGCGGAAATTTATCTCCATATTCCAATAGGATTTCTTCCGAATACTCTTTTTTTTCGTTCATATTTCTGTATTTTAGTTCACCAATAGTTGTTCCTAAAAAACATCCTATAAGAATAAAACATACACTCAATAGAATTTTCTTTTTCATTTTTTACCTCCTCGCAATGTCTTTTCTAACATTTCTTGTATTTTTTTCATCATATCGTTTAATTTTGTACTTTTCCATTGTTAGACCATAACAGTGTGTTTTTTGACCATAACTTTTTCAGATTTAGTAAACAGCAGTCCTAATTCACTGTTTTATAAATAAATTTTCAGCTCTTTACCAAATAGACATTTTTTAACAAAATAGTGCAGCATTAAAACAAAATTATATATTCCGATTAGTATTTATAGTTAGTTTCACACAATTTTTCATGTACACAAAACATATACGAATTATAAGAGTAATGTAAGCGCTTAGTTTTTGGGTAACTAGATATTCGCCGGTTCCTAACTCATAATGATAGCAGATAGATTTTTACTCCACTTCTTTGATAGGAAGTAGAAATTCACTACATTTGGAGGTTTCATTATGAGTGATAAACGAGCCCCAAGGCGTTCCTTGGATGACTGGATGGAACTGGTGACTGAATGCAGGCAAAGTGGATTAACCGATGCTGCATGGTGTAAAGCACAAGGTATTTCTCCAAGTTGCTTCTATAATGCTGTTTCCCGTCTACGCAAAAAAGCCTGCCAGATACCAGATCCGATTGGCAGAGCCAACACTCTTGATCTTACATCCCACAAACAGGATCATATGTGAATTGTCAAGGTTCTCCGGTTGCAGAAATGTGGCCGGGGATTTTTGTATCCATGTCTAAAATTTAAGCGCTTACAGAGTAATCATTTTTCTTGTCAAAAGAATACTTTTAATTTCTGTATAATAAAAATTATGACATTGAAACTCCTTTCCAACCACAAAAAAGAGACCAACACTGTGGTTAGTCTCTTTCTATTTGTTAATAATCTATCCCCTTCTTTCTTTTAAAGATAAAACTATTAACTGCTTATACTGTTCAGAATATCAGCTATAAAACTCCAGCTTACGATTCATATTTATTAATTGTATCCATCAAACAATAATATATAATTCCCCCATATCCATTCATGAATCCCGGATTCAATATTTCTTGTGGTAACAGCTTTATACATTCGTTAATATTAATGTCCATAAATTCATCTATTTGATTTAATATCCAGAGATTACCACAAATACCATGACACAAACTCCAACTGTCTCTTTTCCAATACCTTTTTAATTTTTCATATGCTCTGGAAATATCTTTTTCGAATCTCTTCTTCCACATCTCATCATCCACTAGTGCATTACAATATATTCTTGAAATCAATATGCCTCCTGCTCCATGCACCATGCCACTGCTCCAATCTGTTCTTCATCAGAACTACCACATCTCACATCTAACCAGTTCTGGATGTTTACATCATATAGTGATTCTTCATATTGCCATATTTCTTCTGCCATTTCTTTGTATTTCTTTTTTCTGGTTTCTTTCCACAGTTCAATCACCGGCATAAGTATCCCTGCATTCCCATGTGCCATTCCTGACATTGGCGGTAGATCATCTACTATTCGCATCCTATTCCTTTCTGTTGTTTTTCACTATTTTTTTGCAATATTTCTATTGCTTGTTCCGCTATATATAGGTACTGACTATTACCTGTATGCTTGTACAATTTTAATAATACATATGCTGCCCCGGCATTTCCTGAGAGCATATCATACCGTTTATCTCGATCAATTAATTTTTCCACAATCTGTACATGCTGTTCCGCATATTTTAGATAACGAATGTCCTTACTTTTCTCGTATAATATTAAATATGCATACACGATAGAGCTTTCCCCATCATATGCTCCCGTTGCATCCGATTGTAAGTTATTAATGGATTCCATACCTTTATCCGAATATCTAAAAAGCATTTTTTGTAATGTATAATAAATTTCCTCAACTTTTTCAGAATATGAAAACTGTTTTAACTCATGAAATAGGAGTAGCATACCTGCCAATCCACTATATAAGTACATTCCCATAGCTCCTATATTCCATGTCATCTGTTTTTCTGTAGAAAGTTTTGTCTGACACCAATTTACTTCTGTTCTTTCTTGATTCCAGACAGCCTCTTCTATCACACGCTCAATAAGCTGCTCTATCTGCCTGTTATATTTATTTTTAGTCTCCTTGTTGCATAATGATATCGGATTTTCGCTCACATAATACGTTCCATTTTCATATTTTTCTCGCGAACTTGGCATTAATTCTAATGCTGTTTGCATATATCGCTGCTGTTTCTTCATATCAGCTTCATTTAAATCATCAATTTTCTTTAACAAACTATTAATAGGAGCTTCCTCAAAATACTCTCCAAGTTCATCTCCCATCCCCGAATACAATTTTTATCATTTAAATGATATTCATAGTACGGGATATCACCATGTGAAAGACAATTCATCTCATCTTTTGCAATTCTATCTTCCGATTCATTTCTTCCTTTTAACATGGATATAAAGAAAGCTTCACGTTCATTTTCATTCATCAGCAAAGACGGATGATAAGAACTGGACAAAATCATACTATATCGTTGGGTATCTGCAACCAGCATACGAACTTTTTAAAAAACTTAATTTTTCTATCTTCTTTTTAAATTCTTCCTTATGCCACAACACATACTGATAAGCCAACGAGAAGCCTTCTAAAAGTTTCTCTTCATATTTGACTGGAGCTGGAAATCTATCCTGCAATATAACTAAATTTTGTTTTTGTGTTGCCTTTGGATAATCATAAACAATATGCATATCTGATGTTTCTGCCTTAGAAACAGTAGGTACTTTAAAAGGATAATAGTTTCCAGTGCCACCACTAATTCCACTATTATCAATTCCACATTTATCTTTATTCCATGTATAAATAGGTAGCAAACCTGTATATAAAACTGAATGAGCCAGTTGATAATTCACTTCTTCATCAGCAGTAACTCTTTTTTTTGACGGTTGGACATTAACTATGGTTTCCAGATCAATAAGTACAGGATATTCTCCGGATGCAATGATATTTTCACAATGCAAATCATGTGTTCCCAAAAAATATGCCAGAAATAATTGGACACCTATGCGTTTATAGTACTTTTTTATCTCATCTTCAGTTTTACAGCTTTTATATTCCACAATTGAACACCAACTATGATCTTCATAAGATAAAAATTTATAATCCAATTGAGCTATTTTTAATCCTTGACTCATCCAGTGGAGTAATTCACCAAATTGCTTCTCATTTTCCATTGAGTGTGGTTTATATAATATCTCACTTCCATCATCTAAACGCACTTTAACAACATGCCTTCCTCCCCTATGCACATCTGAATGCTTACTTTCAATACTGACAATCTTTAAAAAAACAATTTGCTCTACACAACTGATCACAAATTGTTGCTCTATGTTTTGAAAAATGTTCTAGTATTTCTTTATAAAAGTTAATGCTATATGTAATTCTTTTTTCAACACACTGATGCAATACCGGATACTTTTCAAACATTTTCTTAATATTTACCATTTCACCTACAATTTTATTACAGTAATATTCATATTCTTCTCTGTTATTTTCTCCCTTCAGTTTCCCTGCTGATTTGCATATATGCATTTCTACAATTAATGTTCTCATACAGATTTCTTGTAATTGTTCCGCCAGATACTGTGTAAAATCCGCATAAATATTTTCTGAATATGTCTCTCGCATATCCGTTAAACTGCTCTTTAATTTTCTCACTCCGCAATCTGCTAACACATTATAAAACGGTTTAAAATAGACTCCCGCTCGCACATCTATATATTCTGATAAATAAGGCTCCTGCTTATACATAGTATTGACTCTCCTTTGGAAATATTGATATAAAAAAACAGATGTGCTAATATAGATATCACATCTGTTTTTACATGTTAACAACAATAAATTGTCAAAAGCGCTGCACACCCAATTGTATGTGTACCCCCCATCATCTCTTCACTGTCACTTGCTCTTAACAATTTTGTCCAGTTCCAACATTTCTTTGCACAAATCTCCGCCACAATTCATTTCTTCTCTGTGTTCCATGGTATTCCCCCCTTTCTTTTTTATGAAACATCCTCATTACTAAAAAAGAAACACACGTCAAAAAGCTGTTTTCTTTAATCTGATAAGAATATGTACCATCATATCTGTCTACAATCTGCCGCACGTTTTTCAACCCATATCCATGTACCTCCTTTTCTGACTTACATGAGATAAGCCGATGATTTTTTTCTTTTGGGTGCTCTTCAATACTATTTTCTATCTCTATATATAATAAACAATACCTTCTATTAATTCTTATAGTCACCCATTTTTCTGTAGATTTTATTCTCTCACAGGCTTCTATTGCATTATCCAGCAGATTACCCAACAGTGAAATCGTCTCCCCATCCTTAAACGGAACATCCCCAATCATGTTGCTACCAATACTGAAATCAATTCCTTCGGAATCTGCTTGCTTTTTCTTAGAATTTAAAATCAAATCCACTATATTATTTCCTGTCCAAATCTTTGTTGAATCATCAAGGATATCTTTGCTTATTTCTTCCAGATAATCGTGTAATTTATCCACTGATTTGCTCTCTCCATATTTCGAACACTAGTAAATGATTTTCATGTCATGAATCATTTGTCGGCTTTTCAGCATCTCTGCATATCTTTCTTCCAATAACTGATCTCTCAATATAAGTGTCGTTTTTTCTTGTTTCACCACCTGATATTTGATTATAAACATACCGCTTAGAACAATAAGTAAACTTATAGCTGATAGATTCATACTTGCATTGATTCCCCGAATAGGTTTACTCCCATTTGCCATTTCATCTAACCATAACTGATATTTGAAAAGTACCGCACATAGTAAAGCCCCTGTTATAACTATAATTCCACAGCATTGTTCTATCATACTGCGTATGCTCTCTTCTCTTTTTTTTTATATTCACAATTACCTAATAGAATAATTCCTCTTGTAAAAATATATAAGCACTTTCTGCCACGTCAAAGCATATATATA
>ENA-OQAS01000648-OQAS01000648.1-human-gut-metagenome-genome-assembly--contig:-NODE-648-length-18047-cov-2.330748_pt1 | contig 18047 bp, 28 predicted proteins | sample MGYA00242733_ERZ504523 | MGnify/ENA primary metagenome ERZ504523 (study PRJEB26092, sample SAMD00036239) | human gut metagenome | host: Homo sapiens | study: EMG produced TPA metagenomics assembly of...
CTTCTTATATTCCCTTGGAATGGAAGAATGGAAAGCTGGAAAAGGTATTGCTGGCATCCATGGATGTGACACAGGAGAAGAAAGCAGAGATTGAATCCCGTCAGGCACTGAAAGAGGCTTACCGGTCAGCAGAAAATGCAAATCGTGCGAAAACAGAATTCCTTTCCAATATGTCCCATGTTTTGTTATGTTTAGATTGGTTGTATCTTATAGATGCGGCAGAGGTCGATAAGAAAGGGTGCATAAACTTATGTATATGACTACTACGCTATTGAATAGCCGATTTTGTTAAACTCTTTGATATCCGGCAGTTCCATTGCTGTGAGTACCGTTTTATCCCCATGGAGGCTTTCTATGTAAGTATCTACAGCATTGTGGATAGGATGGGGGAATAATCCATGTCAGGATGCAGGGATGCTGGCAGTAGATGCAGTTGGATGAGATGTTGTTTCAGCGGATATATAGCGGGTACTGATGGTACTATGGAGCATCACATGATATTCCTGCTGCGGATAGACCGGTTGGTATCATAAGGTGGGGAGAGCTGGAGTGCTGGTGATCTATTCCGCGGAGGTGGTAGAATGTACAGGATACCAGAAAAATATTCTGGATATCTGCCCTTTTGTTGACAATCCGCATACAAAAGGATTACACTTTCATCAATAAAAAATAAAGGAGCACCACGAAATGGAATTACAAAAGGGAAGACCCGAAAATACAGATAACCGTCTGAACAAAGAAATCCGCGTCTATGATTTTTTAGACAAGCTAGGTATTCAATATCAGCGTATTGACCATGAGGCTGCTATGACGATGGAAGCCTGCGAAGAAATTGACCACGCCCTTGGCGACAACACCACGATCTGCAAAAATCTGTTCCTGTGCAATCGTCAGGAGACGGATTTTTATCTTCTTCTGATGCCTGGTGATAAACCGTTTAAGACAAAAGATCTCTCTGCGCAGATCCATTCCGCCAGATTATCTTTTGCCAAACCGGAATATATGGAGAAATATCTTGATATCACCCCTGGATCCGTCAGTGTATTGGGACTGATGAATGATTCTGAGAAGAAGTACAGCTTCTTATTGATGAAGATGTCATGAAGGAGCCATACTTCGGCTGTCATCCCTGTATTAATACATCGAGTCTCAAATTCACAACCGAAGATCTGATGCAGAAAATTATTCCAGCACTGGAGCATGAGCCTGTCACAGTGACTCTGCCGGTTCCGGAATAAGGAAAACACATAACCAAAGACACAGGAAAGCCCTCAGATATAGATTTTGTCTATATCTGAGGCTTTCTGAATATGGACTATTTTAAAATGCCATAATCCTGCATGAATTCCTGCTATCCTTGATACTCCAATCGCATTAGACTCACGCACTGCGTCCAGACGATTACATATGATCACTCTGGGACAGCGAACACCAAGTTCCGGTTCCGGAAATGTCGGAGAATCTTATCATAAGACCGGCCGAAAATAAAGGCTATAATACAATTATTTCGGGAGTTATATGTCTCGGGATAGTGGTGCGTAAACAGTAACAAATACCTGGGAATGTTGTTCTGTAGTTGACAATGACTCTGGGAATGATATAAAATATAGAATTGAAATTCAGCGGTTGTTCTGATACTATTTTCTTGACCATATAACCTCCGACAGAACCATTCTGTTTGGAAGTCAGGTTACCGTTGTACCCGTCTGTAAGCGGTACGCCTAATTCATTTGCAACCTCGAATTTGAAACGGTCTAACGCACCTTTTGCTTCCGGTACAGCTGTCTGGTTAGAAGATTTTGTGTTTGACATATTCAATTTCCTCCTTGGTTGTTGTTTCTTTTGAAAGTGTTTTTGTGTTGCAATGCTAGTATATGAAGATGCAGAAATAATACACTGGAAGTTTTCGCATGGACAGGAAGAGCATGGAAACGGGAAAACTTGCATGATGACTGTAAGAAAAATATTAATAAATTATGAATTATGTATATTTTTTAAGTTTTAATTGCGTTTTATTTAGTGCTTTGTTATAATTACAGTTAGGATTGTGGATAAAAGATAAAATCCGCAAAATAAATAGGAGAAACGGAGAGGAGAAACTATGAACTTAGGTATAATCGCACATAACAGTAAAAAAGTACTGATAGAAGATTTCTGCATCGCTTATAAGAATATACTTGCCAAACATGAGTCTATGCCACAGGTACAACCGGACGGAGAATAGAAGAAGCGACAAGCCTTCATGTGCATAAATTCCTTGCCGGCAGTATTGGTGGAGACAAGCAGTTTATGGAGATGGTAGAGCGTCAGGATCTTGATATGGTCATTCTGTTCTACAATCCGGTCATGATTGATCCTAAAGAACCGGATATCACAAGCATCGTGAGAAGATGCGACCAGTACAATATTCCTGTAGCGACAAATATTGCCACAGCAGAACTTCTTATTTTAGGGCTTGCAAGAGGAGACCTGGATTGGAGACTGAATCTGAAATGAGAGTGATCGCAGGTAAAGCCAGAAGGCTTAATTTGAAAACAATTCCGGGGATAGACACAAGACCTACTACTGACAGAATCAAAGAAACATTATTTAATATACTTCAGCCGGAGCTTTTGGAATGCCGTTTCCTGGATCTTTTTTCCGGAAGTGGCGGGATCGGAATCGAAGCTCTGAGCAGAGGGGCTTCTTATGCAGTGTTTGTGGAGAAGAATCCAAAAGCTGCTGCATGCATCAGAGAAAATCTTGCATTTACAAAACTGGCAGAAGATGGTAAACTGCTGAACATGGACGTGTTGCAGGCATTGCGTTCCCTTGAGGGAAAAGGTGTTTTTGACATTATTTTTATGGATCCCCCATATAATAATGAACTGGAAAGACAGGTGCTGGAATATCTGAAAGACAGCACAGTTGCAGATAAGAATACACTTATTATTGTGGAAGCGGATCTTCAGACGGATTTCAGTTATGTGGAATCTCTCGGTTACAGGCAGCTGCGTTCGAAAGAGTATAAAACAAATAAGCATGTATTTTTAGAACGTGCATAATTAACTATAATAATTTCAGAATGAATACATTGCTTCCTGAAATTATCATAAGATTGCTGCCTGCAGGCAGCATTCGTGTTGTTATGCATATGTGTATGTGCCAGAGGAAAGAGAGAGTAAAAATAAATGAAAATAGCAGTATATCCCGGCAGCTTTGATCCGGCTACCTATGGACATCTTGATGTGATCCGGAGAGCAGCAGTTTCTTTTGACAAAGTGATAGTGGGCGTTTTACATAATTCTTCAAAAAGTCCGTTGTTTTCTGTGCAGGAACGTGTTAATATATTAGAAAAGGCGACTCAGGACGTTCCTAATGTCGAGGTAAAACCATTTGAGGGATTGTCTGTGAATTTTGCCAGAGAGAATCACGCTCAGGTGATCATACGTGGACTTCGTGCAGTTACAGATTTTGAGTATGAGCTCCAGATGGCTCAGACCAATCGTGTACTTGCACCGGATGTAGATACTGTATTTCTGACTACAAGTCTGGAATATGCATACCTGAGTTCTACAATATTGAAGGAAGTTGCACATTTTGGAGGCGACCTGAGTAAGTTTGCACCGGCCGAGATAACGGATGCAGTTATTGAGAAGATTCGTCTTACAGCAGACAACAAATAAGTTATTGTTCACATAGAGCGTACAGTAACAGAAATAGAAAATAAGGAGTGTATATACTATGAGCAGCAGAATTGAACAGATTATCGGTGAGATTGAGGAATATGTGGACAGCTGTAAATTCCAGCCACTGTCAACTACTAAGATTGTGGTAAATAAAGAAGAAATTGAGGAACTTCTGAGAGAACTCCGCCTGAAAACTCCGGATGAGATTAAACGTTATCAGAAGATCATTAACAATAAGGACGCTATCCTTGAGGATGCTCAGACTAAGGCAGATGCACTGATCGCAGATGCGCAGGCAAGAGCACAGGAACTGGTAACACAGCATGAGATTATGCAGAAAGCATATGCACAGGCAAATGATACAATCAATGCAGCTAACAAACAGGCACAGGAGATTCTGGATTCTGCAACACAGGATGCAAACAGCATTCGTCTCAGCGCGATCACCTATACAGATGATATGATGGCCAATATTGGCAGTGTGCTTAATACAACATTAGAGGATGCAGGTGTGAAATACAAAACATTTATTGATTCCCTGCAGAGCTGTCTTGATGTTGTAAACCACAATCGTCAGGAACTTGCACCTCAGACAGCACAGGCTGCAGCAATTACAGGCTCTTATCATGATAATGACGGAGCGAAAGATGATGATGACGATCTGTTAGATGATCTGGGAGAGAACTAAAAATAAATCAGTTATTAAATATAGAAGATGAGAAAACAAGGGGCAGGAAAATTTCCTGCCTGATTTTGTATAATGAAATGATGACAGTTCCCGGAAAGAATTTATTTTCACAGATAGGAAATCAGACAGTAAAGAATACCTGCTGTAAGGAATGTACAGATACACTTGGAAATAAAATAAGGCAGAATGCTGAGGTCATGGTGGAGAACACCTTTTGTCTGAGCAAGGATGCACAGACCGCCGGATGCGGTGGCTGCAGCGGACAAAAGTATACGAGTCATGTATGGCAGTCCGGAAACTGAAATAAGAGAAAGTCCGGAAGTGATCTCTGTAAATCCGAGCAGCAGGTATTGATAGAGAAGTGGAAAAGGCGCATAATATCTGATACATCCTGCCAGAATGGAGAACAATAGAATATATCCTCCGAGACGTGTAATGGTTTCAAAACCGTTCATTATAGAAAAATCAAGTATATTTTTTCGAGAAGAAATCTCGGGTGAAAATCCTGGGGAATCTGAGATGGTGACATTTTGGTACACAAAAAAACGAAAGAACAGCATACATATCAGATTTGCTGAAAAAATACTCGCAAAGACCATGCCGGCAGGTACTGTATCCTTAAGACAGGACTTACAGAGATAGGTAATGATAAAGGCAGGGCTTGGATTGTTACAGAAGGTAGTGAGATAAAGAGCTTCTTTTTGCTGATTTTATGTAATCCATACAGATCAGAGGCAAGTTTGGCTCCCAGAGGATAACCACACAGCATTCCGAGAACGAAAACATAACCACCCCAGATGCTGACACCCGGAAAAATATGAAAGAATGATTCAAATGGCAGGAGAAGTTTCCGGATATGACCGGTATGTGTAAGCATTCCTGTGAGAATAATAAATGGGAGAAGCGTTGGGATTAATGTATTCAGCCACAGAGTCATTCCGGCTCTGGCACAGGACAGACTTTCAGCAGGATGCAGCAGAAGAAAGACAAGAAGAAAACAAATACCACCGGTGAGTATGGTGTTTTTGGACATACAACAACCTCTTTGCAATTGTTTGCCATTCTTTATAAAATTTATATGGCGCAGAATGAAAATAAATGCTATAGTATTTGGGTAAAATATATCTGGAAAATTTGTCGTATATCGGGAAAACAATGGTATATTATAAGACAAATGTGTGATTTTTGGAGGTAATATAATTATGGCAGTTTTAGAGAATTGTGAACCCAAAAGAGTGTTCCATTATTTTGAGGAGATATGCAAAATTCCTCATGGCTCAGGAAATACAAAGCAGATCAGCGACTATCTGGTTCAGTTTGCAAAGGATCATGATCTGAAATATGTTCAGGATGAGATGAATAATGTGGTTATTTATAAACCGGGCACAGCGGGATACGAGAATGCTCCTGTAGTGATCATTCAGGGACATATGGATATGGTATGTGAGAAACGTCCGGATGTAGAGCATGATTTTACAAAAGACGGATTAAATCTTTCTGTAGAAGGTGACTATGTATCTGCAAACGGAACAACCCTTGGTGGTGATGACGGAATTGCTGTTGCTTATGGTCTTGCACTTCTGGAAAGTGATACAATTGCTCATCCGCCGCTTGAAGTGTTTATTACTGTAGATGAGGAAATCGGTCTTCTGGGTGCAGTTGGATTTGACTGCAGTGTATTAAAAGGAAGAAGATTTATCAATCTGGATTCTGAAGCAGAAGGAAGCCTCTGGATCAGCTGTGCAGGCGGACTTTCCGGAGTCAGCCATATTCCAGTGACAAGACTGGATGCAGAGGGAGAGAAGCTGACAGTTAAGATCAGCGGACTGATGGGCGGTCATTCCGGAGCTGAGATTGATAAGAATCGTGCAAACGCAAATTCTCTTCTCGGAAAATTTCTCCATGGTCTGGATGAGAAAACAGATTTTGAACTGATCAGTGTGCAGGGCGGACAGAAAGATAATGCCATTACAAGGGAGGCTACAGCAGAAATCCTTGTTCTTGAAGAAAATGTAGATGCTGTCAGAGAATATGCGGCTTCTGTGCAGGGAGCATGGAGAGAAGAGTATGCAGGAACTGATGAGGGTATCACAGTAACTGTTGAAGATGAGGGAAAACAGGAAGTAAGGGTTCTTCATCCCACAAGTAAAGAAAAAGTAATTTTCTTCCTTGTAAATGTACCTTATGGTGTTCAGAAAATGAGCGGAACGATCAAAGGACTGGTAGAGACTTCTACGAATATTGGTATTCTGAAGACTTCTGAGAATGAGGTAATGGGAAGTTCCAGTATCAGAAGTTCTGTGGAGACAGCCAGAGATTCCCTTTCTGACAAGATTGCCTATCTGACGGAGTTCCTTGGCGGAGAGTATGAGAGACAGGGCGTTTATCCTGCGTGGGAGTATCGCAAGGATTCACCGCTTCGTGATAAGATGGTGGAAGTATATGAGGAAATGTATGGACAGAAACCGAATGTGGTGGCAATCCATGCAGGACTTGAGTGTGGACTTTTCTATAAGAAGATGGAAGGACTTGACTGTGTGTCTCTGGGACCTGATATGAAGGATATTCATACGTCTGAAGAGGTGCTTAGTATTTCTTCTACAGAGAGAGTCTGGAAGTATCTGGTGAAAGTTCTGGAGGCTCTTAAAGAGTGATGTTGGAAGCATCCCTGTTGCGCTTTGGCGGCAGGGGTGCTTTTTTGAATGTTCTATATGTCCGGTGCTTTGCATATACTGTATCAGAATGCGGAACTAGGCATTTCTAAAAAAACAGAAACTATTCATATTAGCGAGATATTTTTCAAAATCTATGCTATAATAACAAAATGTATGAAATGCAAGGAGCGAGTGAAAATGGAAATACAGTTATGGAGAAGCATTTTGTGCCCGTATGAACTGGCTGTGAGAGAGCTGGAAGTGAAATTCAATCACATTATTGATGAATGTAAAGAGAATGATGTTTACTGCCCGATTGAGCAGGTGGAGGGCAGGGTTAAGAGCGTGAGCAGTATTCTTGAGAAAATGCAGCGCAAGCATATTCCTATGGAGAGAATGGAAGAAGAACTGGAGGATATTGCCGGTGTTCGTATTATCTGCCAGTTTGAGGAGGATATAGAGACGGTTGCTTCCCTGATCCAGAAGAGAAGCGATATGGTTATAAAGAGTGAGAAGAATTATCTGAAGCATATTAAACAGAGTGGTTACAGAAGTTATCATCTGATTATTTATTATACAGTGGATACGATCAAAGGGCCAAAGAAGCTGCAGGCGGAGATACAGATCCGTACAATGGCTATGAACTTTGGGCGACGATTGAGCATTCCCTGCAATATAAATATAAAGGGGATATGCCGGAGCATGTGGCAGAACGTCTGAGCAAGGCAGCAGATGCCATTAATGCTCTTGACCATGAGATGTCTTCTGTGCGGAATGAGATTATGGATGCACAGAATTCGTCACAGATGCAGTCTAATCTGGTGAAGGATATTCTGATCAACATTGAAAATCTGTACAAGATTGCAAATAAGCGGGAGATTATGAAGATTCAGGATGAGTTCCTGAGAGTATTTAAAACAAAAGATCTTCAGCAACTGAAGCGGTTCCACAGACAGCTTGATATTATATCCGAAGGATACCGGGCACAGGCAGTGTATCATCATGTCTGATTATTATCCGGAAATGATAATTTGAAAGGTTTGCTGCAGATGTAGAACTGTGTGGCGGATGATCGTATCCGCATGACTATAATACATACGAGGAAAATATAAATGCAGGATTTTTTACCGGTAACAAAGAAAGAAATGAAACAGAGAGGGTGGGAGCAGGTAGATTTTGCCTATATTACAGGTGATGCCTACGTGGACCATCCTCCTTTGGTACTGCGATCATCAGCAGACTGTTGGAGAGTCGTGGGTATAAAGTGGGGATCATTCCTCAGCCTGACTGGAGAAAGAAGGAGAGTATTCAGGTATTTGGAGAGCCTCGACTGGGATTTCTGGTGTCTGCGGGAAATATGGACTCTATGGTAAATCACTATACAGTCTCTAAAAAGCACAGGCAGAAAGATTCCTATTCACCGGGAGGCCAGATGGGACTTCGTCCTGACCGCGCGGTGATCGTGTACAGCAATCTGATCCGTCAGACTTATAAAAAGACACCCATTATCCTGGGTGGGATTGAAGCCAGCCTGAGACGACTGGCACATTATGATTATTGGGAGAATAAAGTAAAACACAGTGTACTCCTTGATTCCGGGGCAGATATGATTTCCTATGGAATGGGTGAGCATTCGATTATAGAGATTGCAGATGCGCTGGCGAGTGGACTGCCGGTAGAGGAACTTACCTATATTGCAGGAACTGTATTTAAGTGCAGGGATCTGTCGAGAGTTTATGATCCGATTATTCTTCCTTCTTATGAGGAAGTAAAAGTAAATAAGAAGGTTTATGCAGACAGCTTTGCCATTCAGTATCAGAATACAGATCCATTCAGCGCCAGACCAATGGCAGAATCTTATGGGACAAAGGGATATATTATACAGAATCCTCCTGCTCTGCCCCTGACGCAGGAGGAAATGGATGATGTATATGCCCTGCCTTATACGGAGAAGTTCATCCCATGTATGAGAAGCTGGGCGGAATTCCGGCACTGGAAGAAATCAAGTTCAGCCTGACAAGCAACAGAGGGTGCTTTGGTGGCTGTAATTTCTGTGCCTGACTTTTCATCAGGGAAGAATTCTTCAGACCAGAAGTCATGAGTCTCTGATCGAAGAAGCTACCAGAATGACAAATGATCCTGAGTTCAAGGGTTATATTCACGATGTGGGTGGTCCCACAGCAGATTTCAGACAACCATCTTGTCAGAAACAGCTCACGAAAGGGGTCTGCAAGAATAAGCAGTGCCTGTTTCCCACGCCATGCAAAAACCTGACTGTAGATCATTCGGATTACGTTTCTCTGCTTCGGAAGCTGCGGAAGATCCCGGGAGTGAAGAAGGTATTCATCCGCTCCGGTGTACGCTTTGATTATGTGGTGGCAGACAGGGACAAGACTTTTTTGCGTGAACTGGTGGAACATCACGTAAGCGGGCAGCTGCGTGTGGCACCGGAACATGTGTCTGATCAGGTTCTGAAGTATATGGGAAAACCAAGTCACAGCGTCTATCAGCAGTTTCTTAAGGAATATGATGCGGCAAACAGGCAAACAGGAAAGCAGCAGTATGCTGTCCCGTATTTCATGTCCTCCCATCCGGGATGTACCATGAAAGAGGCAGTAAAACTTGCGGAATATGTCCGGGATCTTGGCTTTACCCCGGAACAGGTACAGGATTTCTATCCAACCCCGTCTACTCTTTCTACCTGTATGTACTATACGGGAATCCATCCTCTTACAGGTGAGAAGGTATATGTGCCGAAGAACCCCCATGAAAAAGCAATACAGAGAGCTTTGATGCAGTACAAGAATCCTGCAAACAGAGAACTGGTGCTGGAAGGCCTCAAAATGACCGGAAGAATGGACCTGGTAGGTTACGGCCCTAAATGTTTGATCCGGCCGCTTCGAGAGAATCATGGAGCCAACAGCATACTCAGGGCAGCAGTCGGAATGCGAAAAACAGCAGAAATAGCAAAATAACAAAAACAACAAAAACAGTTCAGCATCTGCAAAGAAGAACACTATCAGAAATATACATAAGAAAAATTCCGGAGGAGGACGTAAGTGACAGAAAAGAAAAACAGAAATAAAAAACAAAGTAAAGCGAAAACATCTTCAAAAGTATCCAAAGGGAACTTCGGATATTTCAGAAGTGAAAAGAGACGCCGCCTGATCATCACTGCAATTCTTTTTGCAGTACCCTTATTCATCTTTTTTACATCCTGGTTCTATTTTAAGACAAGAATGACTGTCTGGACAGTTGTAACTGTAGTTGGCTGTCTTCCGGCATGTAATCCATGGTGAATCTGATCATGATTCTGAAATGCAGACCAATGGATGCCGGATTATATCAGAAAATCCATGAGCATCAGGGCAGTCTGGATATGGCATATGAACTTTACATGACTTTTTATGAAAAAAAGTGCCTATATTGATGCAGCAGCAGTATGTGGAAATACAGTAGTGGCTTACAGCAGTGATCCGAAAATCGATGCATCTTTCATGGAACCAATTCCCAGAAGATCATCGTAAAAACGGTTATAAAGTGACGGTGAAAATTTTTACAGATCTCCGTCCGTTCCTGGAACGTCTTGATTCCATGAACGATCACAGAGAAAGTCTGGAAGAAGGAATCAAATTTACCCCGGACGAAAAATATCCGGATCTTTCCAGAAACGAACTGATCCGACAGACCATTCTGGCATTGTGTCTGTAGTCGCCGGAATTCAATTACAAAATATATCTATAGCAATGTGTTATTTCGGAGTTTGATATAATTATACAGGAACAATTAAATATGGAAGAATTTATTATAGAAGAAAATGAAGCGGGCCAGCGCTTTGATAAATATCTGGCCAAGTTCTCAGAGAAGCACCTAAAAGTTTTTTTTTACAAAATGCTCCGCAAAAGAACATCACTCTAAATGGAAAGAAAGCCACAGGAAACGAAAAACTTCTCAAAGGCGATACCATCAAACTGTTTCTGAGTGATGAAACTTTCGATAAATTTGCAGGAAGCAGTCAGGCAGCAAGAGCATACTGCGAACTGGATATTGTTTACGAGGATCCTGATATCATTATCATCAATAAACCGGCAGGGATGCTTTCACAGCCGGCAGATGACGGGGAACCGTCCCTTGTAGAATACCTGACCGGCTACCTTTTAAAGAAAGGTGACCTTACAGAAGAACAGCTCAAAACCTTCAGACCTTCTGTATGTAACCGACTTGACCGTAATACCAGCGGAATGGTCTGTGCAGGGAAAAGTCTTGCCGGTCTGCAGTTTCTGTCCAGGATATTCCACGACAGAACACTTCACAAATACTATATCTGCCTCACAAAAGGCAAAATAGAAAAACCGGATCATATCAGGGGTTATCTGCACAAAGATAAAAAACAAACAAAGTAATCGTAAGCAGACAGGAATTCAAAGATTCCCTGCCGATTGAAACGAAATATCGTCCTCTTGGCAGCAACGGAAAAATAACTCTTCTGGAAGTTGAGCTGATCACAGGCCGTACTCACCAGATTCGTGCTCACCTTGCAGGAATAGGACATCCATTGCTTGGAGACACCAAATACGGAGATTCTGAATTTAATAAGCAATACATCCGCCATGGAGTCAGGCATCAGCTTCTCCATGCATACAGGTTAGTAATTCCGGAGACAGACCAGACCTTTGTGGCGCCGGCACCGGAGCTTTTCTGTAAAATCATCAAAGAGGAAAATCTTGAGGAGGCTTATCATGAGAATCTGGAAAGAAATATGGGATTACGCAAAATGATCATCATAGTAGTAGTGATCGTAACGCTTGTGAATAGCGTAGTACTGATCAATGCCAAAATTCCTTCCGAATCAATGGAAAAAACCATTATGACAGGAGACCGTATTTTCGGATTCCGCCTTGCATATGGACTCAATCTGGATTTCTTCGGACATGAAATATCAAAAAAAATAAAAGATCCGGAACGCTTTGACATTGTTATTTTCAAATACCCGGATGACGAAAGCAAGCTTTTCATCAAACGAGTCATCGGACTTCCGGGAGAAAAAGTACAGATTAAGGACGGCAAAGTCTATATCAATGATTCAGAGATTCCTCTGGATGACAGTTTCGTTCCGGAAAAACCAAGGGGCAGCTTTGGCCCGTATGAAGTTCCTGAAAACAGCTATTTCGTCCTGGGTGATAATCGCAATCATTCCAAAGACTCCCGTTGCTGGAAAAGCACCAGTTTGTGACATTTGATGAGATTGTCGGAAAGGCAGTTATCAGGTATTATCCGTCGGTAAAATTATTGAAGTAGAAAATAAAATTTACGGAGAAATAAAGTGGCAACATGGAACAGCAGAGGTTTGCGGGGATCCACTCTGGAGGATCTTGTAAATCGTACAAATGAACAATACAGAGAAAAGGGACTGGCACTTATCCAGAAAATTCCCACTCCGATCACACCTGTCCGTATGGATAAGGAAAACCGTCATATTACGCTGGCATATTTCGAGCAACGAAGCACTGTAGACTATATCGGAGCAGTACAGGGCATCCCCGTCTGCTTTGATGCCAAAGAATGTGCGGCGGATACTTTTCCGCTTGCGAATATCCATCCTCATCAGGTGGAATTTATGCAGGCATTTGAAAAGCAGGGAGGGTGGCTTTTTTTCTTATATTCTACAGCCATGAAAACCAGTTCTATTACCTTACACTGCGCAGTCTCCTTACTTTCTGGAACCGGATGCAGGAAGGCGGCCGCAAGAGCTTCCGGCGCGAAGAGCTAGAACCGCAGTATTATTTGAATAAAAAAGCGGGTTTCTTGTGCCCTTTCTTGATGGAGTTCAGACTGATCTTAATGAACGGGAATAGGAAAGGGGACGCGCAGAAATTTATTTTATTTCCGGTGCGGTTTCGGCATCTAAGAGTTTCTAAGGCAAAAAAAATCTGCTAAAAGCATGAGCCGTCTTCTCAAACTCGCTCCGTCGCCGACTTCGCTCAGACAGTGAAACAGCCGGCTCATAACGCAGATTTTTTTTGCCTAAGAAACTCTAAGATACCTGCAAATGCACCGGAAATAAAATAAATTTCTGCGCTGTGTATTGGCAGTAACTATGAAAAAATCAACTTGTTGGCACACTATACAAGCCTCTTAACTAATACATATTGATTCAGCTTATCAGAGCGTGAAATCCTGCGTCAGATATCCTTGTCTTTTGCATTCTGTTGAATTGTCTCAAATGCATTAGTTTATAGCTTGCCATAGCCATCATAATCTTCCGCATTGCGAGAACCAGCTCGGAAACATATTGTATTTGAGGTGCATTTGCAGGTGTCTTAGAGATTCTTAGTTTTCAGGAAATCTGCGTTATGAGAAGAAGCCCCTTGTCTGAGCGACAGCGAGTAATTCCGGGCTTTTCTTCTCATGGTTTTAGCAGATTTTCTGAAGACTTAGAAACTCTTAGGTACCGAAACCGCACCTCAAATACAATATGTTTCTGAGCGTCCCTCTGAATACACATAATGAACAGACAAAACAACAATATAATACATTAACTGTACTTGACATTTTTTTGAAAACCTATTATAATTCTATCTAGTTTCACATTACTTTAGTAACACGTTACTATACTAAAGTAAATATAAAGTAATAATAAAAAGAATTACAACATAACCAAGAGGAGGACCACCCATGCAGCGTATTTTCCACACCCCTGAAGGTGTAAGAGACATCTACAACGGCGAATGCAGCCAGAAAAGAAAGGTACAGGAGAAAATCCATCGCGTCTTCCACCAGTATGGCTATGAAGACATAGAAACCCCCACATTCGAATACTTTGAAGTATTCAGCCGCGAAGTAGGAACCATCCCATCCAAAGAACTTTATAAATTCTTTGACAGAGAAGGCAACACCCTGGTACTCAGACCTGACTTCACCCCGTCTGTATCCAGAGCCTGTGCAACCTACTTTTCCCCGGACAAAGAACCTGTAAGCCTCTGCTACACAGGAAACACATTTATTAATAACACCAGCTACAGAGGACATCTCAAAGAAACCACACAGATGGGAGTAGAACGGATCGGTGATGAATCCGCAGATGCAGATGCAGAACTTCTTGCCATGACAGTGGAATGCCTTCTGGCAGCAGGTCTTACAGAATTTCAGGTCAGTGTCGGACAGGTAGATTACTTCAAATCCTTATTAAAAGAAGCCGAACTCGGTCCGGAAGCAGAAGAACGTCTTCGTGTTTTGATCTCGCAGAAAAATTCTTTCGGAGTAGAAGAGTTTGTAGAAGAACAGAAACTCAAAGACAGTATGCAGAAAGCCTTTACTGAAATCCCACAGATGTTTGGTTCAGAAGAAGTCTTAAAGAAAGCCAGAAGTCTGACAAACAACGCCTGCGCACTGGAGGCAGTTTCCAGACTGGAAGAAATCTATGAGATTATGAAAAACTACGGATATGAAAAGTATATCTCTTTCGATTTTGGAATGCTTAGTAATATCAGTACTATACAGGTATCATTTTTCAGGCATACACCTATGGAACCGGCGAGCCAATGATCAAGGGCGGTCGTTACAATGGCCTGATGAAACACTTCGGTAAACCGGCGGCCTCTATCGGATTTGCGATTGAAGTAGACAACCTTCTTCTTGCACTTTCCAGCCAGAAACTGCTCTCTGAGAAAGAAGAGAAGCCGGAAGTGATCGAATATGAGCCACAGGATCGTGCACAGGCGATCAAAGAAGCACAGAAACTTCGCGCAGAAGGCAAATGTGTGGCATTACGTTTGAAAAAGGAGGTCAGATAAGCCATGAGATACCTGACAGTTGCTCTGACAAAAGGCAGACTTGCCAACAAAACAATGGAGATGTTTGAGAAAGCAGGAATCACCTGCGAAGAGATGAAAGATAAAGATTCCCGTAAACTGATCTTTACCAATGAAGAACTGAAGATGAAATTCTTCCTTGCAAAAGGGCCGGATGTTCCTACCTATGTAGAGTATGGTGCGGCAGATATCGGAATTGTGGGAAAGGATACGATCCTGGAGGAAGGCCGTAAGCTTTATGAAGTGATGGATCTTGGATTTGGAAAATGTAAGATGTGTGTCTGCGGACCGGAGAGTGCCAGAGAAGTTCTGGAGAACAACCAGCTGATCCGTGTGGCGACTAAATATCCAAATATTGCCAAGGATTACTTCTTTAACAGAAAACACCAGACAGTAGATTTGATCAAATTAAACGGTTCCATTGAACTGGCACCCATCGTTGGTCTGTCTGAAGTGATCGTAGATATTGTGGAGACCGGAAGTACACTGAAGGAAAACGGACTGAAGGTGCTGGAAGAGGTCTGCCCGCTGTCTGCCAGAATGGTAGTCAATCAGGTGAGCATGAAGATGGAAAATGAGAGAATCCGTAAACTTATTGAAGACTTAAGAAGAGTTCTTCAGGAGGAGATGTAAAGATGCGTACAGTAAAATTAACAAAAGAATCAACAAAGGATATTCTTGAGAATCTGCTGAAAAGAAGCCCGAATAACTATGGGAAATTTGAATCCACAGTAGCTCAGATCCTTGATAAAGTAAAAAATGAAGGGGACGCAGCCCTTTTTGCCTATACAAAAGAATTTGACAAAGCTGATGTGACAAAAGAGACTATCCGCGTCACAGATGCAGAAATTGAAGAGGCTTATGCGCAGATTGATCCTGCACTTCTTGGAGTGATCCGCAAAGCTCTGGTCAATATCCGTCAGTATCATGAAAAACAGATCCAGAACAGCTGGTTTACAAGCACAACAGATGGAACTATGCTTGGACAGAAAGTAACACCGTTAAATCGTGTGGGTGTCTATGTACCCGGTGGAAAAGCAGTTTATCCGTCTTCTGTACTGATGAATATTGTACCTGCGAAAGTGGCAGGAGTCCCGCATATTGTTATGACAACACCGCCCGGAAAGGATGGCAAAGTATGCGCTTCCACACTGGTAGCAGCCAAAGAAGCAGGAGCAGATGAGATTTATAAGGTGGGTGGTGCACAGGCGATCGGTGCCCTTGCTTTCGGAACAGAGAGTATTCCGAAGGTAGACAAGATCGTAGGTCCCGGAAACATTTTCGTAGCTCTTGCAAAGAAAGCAGTATATGGCTATGTAAGCATTGACTCCATTGCAGGACCGAGTGAGATCCTTGTTCTTGCAGATGAGACAGCTAATCCGCATTTTGTGGCAGCTGACCTTCTTTCCCAGGCAGAGCATGATGAACTGGCATGTGCTATCCTGATCACTACAAGTGAGGAATTTGCGAAGAAAGTAGATGAAGAAGTAAAGGTTTCGTGGAGGTTCTTTCCAGAAAAGAAATCATTCAGAAGTCTCTTGATAACTTTGGATACATTCTGATCGCAGAGGATATGGACGAGGCGATTGAGGCAGCCAATGAAATCGCTCCGGAACATATGGAGATCGTGACAGCCAATCCCTTTGAAGATATGATGAAAGTGAAGAATGCAGGTGCGATCTTTATCGGAGAGTACAGTTCCGAGCCACTGGGAGATTATTTTGCAGGTCCGAACCATGTACTTCCTACAAACGGAACAGCCAAATTTTTCTCAGCCCTTTCCGTAGATGATTTCATCAAGAAATCAAGTATTGTATATTACTCAAAATCCGCACTGCGTAATATACACAAAGATATCATTCAGTTTGCAACTTCTGAGCAGCTTACTGCACATGCAAATTCTATTGCAGTTCGTTTTGAGGATGAAGATAAAGAATAATGGTAAGGCTTTGAATCTGAAATCTGCTATAATGTAAACTGTAGTTTGCGCATTAAAACAATGGATTCAGAGTGTTTGAAAATAAGTAAGACAGAGAGGACTTAACCATGGCAAGAGAAGCTCAGCAGAAAGAAATACAAAAGAAACAGAAATCAAATTAAAAATAAATCTGGATGGAACCGGATATTCTGATATTGAGACAGGTGTGGGATTTTTTAACCATATGCTGGATGGATTTACCCGTCATGGGTTCTTTGATCTCAGTGTCAGAGTCCATGGTGATCTTCAGGTGGATGACCATCACACCATCGAGGATACAGGAATTGTTCTGGGAACTGCATTAAAAGAAGCAATTGGTGACAAAAAGGGGATTAAGCGCTATGGAAGCTGCATCCTTCCCATGGATGAATCCCTGGTGCTCTGTGCGATCGATCTGTCCGGAAGACCTTACTTTGTATGGGATGCAGAGTTTACCACAGACAGGATCGGTGACATGTCCACGAAATGGTAAAAGAGTTCTTCTATGCCATTTCCTATGCCTGTGGCATGAATCTTCATATCAGGGTTCTGGCAGGTGGGAATAATCACCATGTAGCAGAAGCAATGTTCAAAAGTTTTGCCAAAGCACTGGACGCAGCCACATCCTATGATCCAAGGATCACAGATGTTCTGTCTACCAAGGGCAGTTTGTAAAATTTGAAAATTTAACGAAATGATTTATGGCAATCAATAAATTAGATGGAGACAGAAAATGGAAAATACAGTGAATTTAAAAAGCAGCATCGCATGGTCTGATTTTAAATTAAACAGTGATGGAATGGTACCTGTTATAGCCCAAGATTATCAGACAAACGAAGTGCTGATGCTGGCGTATATGAATGAAGAAGCATTTAATACCACTCTTGAAACAGGTAAAATGACTTACTGGAGCAGAAGCCGCAATGAACTCTGGACGAAGGGACTCACATCCGGACATCTCCAGTTTGTAAAATCCCTTACACTGGATTGTGACAATGATACGATCCTTGCTAAAGTAGAGCAGATCGGTGCAGCCTGCCATACCGGAAACAGAACCTGTTTTTTCAAAACCCTGACAGAAGTGTAATGAATAACGCGATAATATACAAGCCAAAATTCCATTGCCGCAGGCAATCTGGAATGAATTTTGGCTACGTTACTGTGAACGGAGTGAACAGTAACACTAATGCCAAACATTAAAGGAAAATATACACGAATTGTATTGACATTTTTGTTAAAATGTGATAAAAAAAGAATATCCGAATTGAA
>ENA-OQAS01000649-OQAS01000649.1-human-gut-metagenome-genome-assembly--contig:-NODE-649-length-18036-cov-9.558881_pt1 | contig 18036 bp, 21 predicted proteins | sample MGYA00242733_ERZ504523 | MGnify/ENA primary metagenome ERZ504523 (study PRJEB26092, sample SAMD00036239) | human gut metagenome | host: Homo sapiens | study: EMG produced TPA metagenomics assembly of...
AAGTTACATTGTTATCTGTACCGTCAAGACCGATCCACTTCTGCTCGTCGCCTGTGTTTGCAACAACCTTGAGCTGATAGTTTTTACCTGCAGGAACAGCAGAGAATGTCTTTGTGAATACGCTGCCGTCAGCTGTCATAACATTTTCAGGAGCTGCAGCAGGTGTACCAACCATTCGTAGCCTGTAAGATTTGTTGTACCGGCAACTACATATGTAGTATCGGCAGCAGGAGCTGTTGTAGGCTCTTCTGTTGTAGGCTCTTCTGAAGCGTCGGGATCTGTTACAGTATTATTAGCTACAACATACTTATCAAATACTTCCTGGTCAACGATTGACTTGTCAGCAACTGAAACTTCTTCATCGCCGATTTCCATGTCTGTTGCAGGATCAACCTTTGAAAGACGAAGTACCTGTACATCAAGATTAACAGTAGTTGCTGTAGCCTCAGGATCAATTACTTCAAACTCAGCAGAAGCAAATACGATTTCCTTTGATGTTGTGTCATAAAGGCTGAGTGTATTACCGTTAGCTTTAATTACACCCGGAAGAGAATTCCAAACATAACTACCAATCTTTGGATATTCAAATGATTTAGCTCTGGTTGTGTTAGCTGTTGGCTTGAGTACATTTGCATCGTAGTTCATATCCCACTGGAAGTCCAACATGTCCTTATCCTTAGACTGGAACATGTATGTAACCTTTACAGTCTTCTTATCTGCGCTGAGAGTAACCTTCTTCTCAGGGAAGAGGTTTGAAGTAGCTGTAACTGTGAGACCCTTTGCAGGAGCTGCAGTTGCAGGCTCTACTGTTGTAGGCTCTGCTACTGTTGTAGGCTCTACTGTTGTGGCTCTGCTACTGTTGTAGGCTCTACTGTTGTAGGCTCTGCTACTGTTGTAGGCTCTGCATCAGTAACGATGTCAACCTTACCCTTTGCACCCTGCTTTGTAGCATAGTTAAAGTTTGAAAGGTCAAGTGTAAGAACGATGTCATAACCGTCTTCGTAACCAGCTGCATCTGTATCAATGATCATGTTCTGACCGTTGTATGTAAGGTCAAACCACTCATTGAGAGGAGCTGTGCCCTGCTCAGGAAGGCCCCAGTTATCTGCCCATGAACCGTTGGCAGCAAACTTGACTGATAGTTCTCATAAGCGTCAAGGCTCTCAAACTTAATCTGGTAAACCTTTGAACCCTCAGATGTTTCTGTCATGTAGTTAGCTTCAGCATCTACCTTCCAGTCCTTACCGTTGAGCCATGCATCTTCACCGTTACCAACGACTGTAATGTGGTCAACAACAAGTTCTTTCGGAATTACAACACCTTCACCTGTTGCAGTGATTTCATTTGTTGTAGGGTTGTAAGTTACTGTTACATCACATTCCTTTGTTACATTGAATGTGAAGTTGTCATTGCCGGTATCGCCTACACCAATCCACTCTTTATCGTTTTTAACGATCTTGAACTGGTAGCCGTTGCCGACTGCTACGTTGGTAAATACTTTTTCGTAGTTACCATCGCCGTTTTCTGTCATTACATTATCTCCGCAAGTTGCTTCAGTCTCAGCCCACTTGTAACCTGTGAGTTCTTCAGAACCGGATACGAAATATGAATCGCCGGCAGCAGAAACGCTCACTACAGTTGCAACGAGTGATGTCACAACAAGCATCATAGACAGTAAAAGGCTAAGTGCTTTTTTGAACATTTTCTTTTCCTCCTTATGTGATAATGCTTCTATAAGCAGTTTAATTATACAACAATCAACCACCAAAAGTCAATGCTAAAAACTCTTGCTGACTGATTATTTGACAAAATATTGTTTTTTTGTAGGAATGCACAAATAAAATATCATTTATTTGTTATTTGTAACCATTCACATTGTGAGATTGCCAGTTCCAGCTGTCACGGCACATATCCTCAAGACTTTTCTCGGCAATCCATCCAAGTATTTTTTTGGCTTTTTGTTGCGTCGGCAAAGCATTCTGCAATGTCGCCTGCTCGGCGTGGCTTTATAATATAAGGAATTTCAATCGAATTTGCCTTTTCAAAAGCCTTTACAATATCAAGAACGCTGTAGCCCACACCTGTTCCGAGATTAAAAATCTCGGTTCCCTTGTGCTCTGCGGAATATTCAATAGCCTTTACATGACCTTTTGCAAGGTCAACAACATGGATATAGTCACGCACACCCGTGCCGTCATGCGTAGGATAATCGTTGCCGAAAACACCGAGACACTTGAGTCTGCCGGCGGCAACCTGTGTTATGTACGGCATAAGGTTGTTCGGGATTCCGTTAGGATCTTCACCGATTCTGCCGCTTTCGTGAGCGCCGATCGGGTTAAAGTAACGAAGAAGAACAACAGACATATCGGGATTTGCGTTTGCGGTGTCTGTAAGAATTTGTTCCATCATAAACTTTGTCCAGCCATACGGATTTGTAGGAGAACCCTTTGGCATTGTTTCAACAAGCGGAACAGTTTCCGGAGTACCGTAAACCGTGGCACTTGAGCTGAAAATAAAGTTATTTACACCGTGTTTTTTCATCACCTCAAGCAATGTGAGCGTTGAATCAATGTTGTTACGGTAATATTCAACAGGCTTCTCACAGCTTTCACCTACTGCTTTAAGACCTGCAAAGTGAATTACCGCATCAATCTTATTCTCCGAAAAAATCTTTTCAACGGCATCTCTGTCACATACATCGGCCTCATAGAGCGGAATTTTTCTGCCTGTCAGCTCTTCAACTCTTTCAACCGCTACGGGACAACTGTTTGAAAAATTATCTGCAATTACAACATCGTGACCTGCGTTGATAAGTTCAACACAAGTGTGCGAGCCGATATATCCGGCGCCGCCTGCAAGCAAAACATTCATTTTAAAATTCCTTTCTTAACAATCAGCATTTTTCAGGCTCGGGATAGTCAACACCGAAGGTTTCGGCTGTAACCTTTGCCATAATCTGAGGATCAAGAGGCTTGTCGGAATAGTCTGTGTCACACTCTGCGATTTCATTGACAACATCCATACCCTCAATCACCTTGCCGAATGCGGCATACTGACCGTCAAGGTGCGGAGCGTTCTTGTGCATAATGAAGAACTGCGAGCCTGCTGAGTCGGGCATCATTGAACGAGCCATTGAGAGAACACCCTCTGTATGCTTGAGATTGTTTTCAAAGCCATTCACGGCAAATTCGCCCTTGATTGAATATCCGGGACCTCCCATGCCCGTGCCTTCGGGACAACCGCCCTGAATCATGAAACCGTAGATTACACGGTGAAATGTGAGTCCGTCATAGTAACCCTTGTTTACAAGGCTGAGAAAATTATTTACAGTATTCGGAGCAATTTCGGGATAAAGCTCCGCTTTGATTGTTTTTCCGTTTTCCATTTCAAAAGTAACAATAGGATTGCTCATTTTAAATCGTCCTTTCGGTTTATTAACACTATTTTAGTATATTCTTGATAAAATAGCAAGTATTTTAGTGATTATTTGCAAATAAATCAGCCTTTTTCAATGCTCATTGTAGCAAAAGCATTGAGGTCTGTTCCTGCAATATTTCCGCTGAGGAACTCGTAATATCCCTGTGAACCGACCATGGCTGCATTGTCACCGCAAAGAGATTTTTCGGGCATATACATTTCCCAATCACGCTTTTTACACTCTTCGGCAAGGGTTCTTCTGAGAAGTGAATTTGCCGAAACACCGCCTGCGATTACAAGCTTTTTCTGTCCCAAGTCTTCAGCCGCCTTGATAAAGTTTGTAACAAGGCAATCGACAACAGCATAGCGGAATGATGCACAGACATCAGCTTTGTTAAGTTCAACACCCTTTTGTGCCGAATTGTGAATGAGGTTGATTACGGCTGTTTTAAGTCCCGAAAAGCTGAAATCATACGGTGCATCGTGAACTGCGGGACGAGGGAGCTTGAATGCAAACGGATTGCCGTTTTCCGCAACTCTGTCCATTTCAATTCCGCCCGGATACGGCATTCCCATTGTCCTTGCGGCTTTGTCAAAAGCCTCGCCTGCGGCATCATCACGGGTTTTGCCGATAATTTTCATCTTTGTGTAGTCCTCAACCATAACAATATGGCTGTGACCGCCTGACACAACAAGGCAAAGAAACGGCGGCTTTAATTCTTTGTTTGAAATATAATTTGATGCAATGTGTGAACGAAGATGGTGAACAGGAACAAGCGGAATTCCTGTTGCAAGTGAGAGTCCTTTTGCAAAATTCACTCCCACAAGCAACGCTCCGATAAGTCCGGGGGCATATGTAACGCCGATTGCGTCAATGTCGGAAAGCTTGCAGTCTGCATCTTCAAGAGCCTGTCTTACAACAGGAACAATTGCCTCTGCGTGACGGCGTGATGCGATTTCGGGAACAACACCGCCGTAAAGCTTGTGTTCCTCAACCTGAGATGCAACCACCGAGGATATTATGTTTCTGCCGTCCTCAACAACCGCTGCCGCAGTTTCGTCACAGGACGATTCTATTGCGAGTATCTTCATAATTTTCCTTTCACTACGAAACATTTATGATGAAGTTCCGTAATATCGTTAATACAATGTTTTATTACATATATATGTCAAAAACAGCGTGTCATTAAAACAGCGTTTTCGGTTGGAGATGAGTAGTAATTTTCCTCTCTCCCCCCTTGATGAATCCGAATTTTTCATAGAGAGAACGGGCATTCCCGTTACTTTCACGAACCTCAAGAGTGAGAAAGCAAAGGTTATTTTTCTTGGCATAGGTCACAAGAGTTTCAACAAGCGCCGAACCTATTCCCCGATTTCTGTGTGTACCGTCAACGGCAACATTGAAAATGTAACCCTCGTCAACAACAACACTCATTCCTATATATCCGACAACAGCATTATCTTCCGTTGCGGTAAAAAACAGCGAGGTTTCGTTGTTCAGTTCTTCTTCAAGGCTGTTAAACGACCACGGATGCGAAAAGCACCTCTGTTCAAGCTGTGCAACCGCCTCAAGCTGATTTTCGGTCATTCTGTCAATTTTCATACGCTTTTAATATTTCCTTTACAGAATTAACAATTTCATCACGGCAATGTCTGTACACCTCAATGTCGCCGCCGTAGGGATCGCTTATACCGAGCACGGCGATTTTTTCGGGCTGTACAAGAAAAAACTGCATCAACATTTTTGCGTGACTTTGCGACATACAGTAAAATTTTTCGTATTTTTCAATGCCGGCATCAGCTACGGCTGTTGAAACTTGCCCGAAAGGTCAATTCCGATTTCCTTACAGGCAATCACGGAATTTTCCGACACGGGAAGTCCCGTTGAGGTCGCAATGCCAAAGCTTTCCGCCCTGACGCAAACGCCGTTTTTCTCTGCCATATCATTAAAAATTGCCTCTGCCATGGGACTGCGACAGGTGTTGCCCGTGCATACAAAGGCAATCGTTCTGTTATCCTTTTGCATCATACCAAGTCCTTCCGATTGCCGCATCGGCTGTGAGCGGAACGCTCATTTTAACTGCGTTTTCCATTTCTTCCTGAACGATGAGTGCAACTCTCATGCTCTCATCCTGCGGAGCTTCGACAATAAGTTCGTCGTGAACCTGCAGCACAAGCCTTGCACGGAGATTTTCGGCTTTCATTCGCTCGTCAACCTTAATCATTGCAATTTTGATAATGTCTGCGGCTGTGCCTGAATAGGCATATTTCTTGCAACTCTCTCGCCGAATGCACGAATCATATGCTTGCTCGAGGTGAGTTCGGGAAGATTTCTTCTTCTACCGAACATCGTTTCAACATAGCCGTCAGCGTTCGCCTTTTCAACAACATTTTTCATATAGCTGTCAACACCGCTGTAATGGGCAAGATAGCTTTCAATGTAGTGCTTTGCCTCTTTATTTGAAACACCGATATCCTTTGCAAGTGAAAATGCGCCGATTCCGTAAACAATACCGAAGTTAACCGCCTTTGCACGGCTTCTCATAATCGGAGTTACCATATCAAGCGGCATATTGAACACCTGTGACGCTGTGATTGCGTGGATATCTTCGTTATCCTTGAACGCTTTAATCATATTTTTGTCACCCGAAATATGGGCAAGCACACGGAGTTCAATCTGCGAATAGTCGGCGTCAACAAGCGCCCAGCCCTCTCTTGCACAGAAAAACTTTCTCATCTCTCTGCCGAGTTCGGTCCTTACGGGAATGTTCTGGAGATTCGGCTCTGTTGAGCTGATTCTGCCTGTTCTTGTTTCGGTCTGGTTAAAGTTTGAATGGATTCTGCCGTCATCTGCAATGACCTTTAAAAGTCCCTCGCAGTAGGTTGAATTTAGCTTTGAGAGCGTTCTGTATCTCAGCACCATTTCAACAACAGGGTGGTCATACCTCAGGCTTTCAAGCACCTCTGCATTTGTGCTGTAGCCGCTCTTCGTTTTCTTTTTGCAGGGGAGTCCGAGATTTTCAAATAAAACTACGCCAAGCTGTTTCGGAGAATTGATGTTAAACTCACAGCCCGCACTTTCGTAAATTGCGGTTTCAAGCTCCTTAATCTGTGCCGAAAGCATTTCGCCGTAGCCTTCAATGCCCTGTCGGTCAACACAGACACCGATATTTTCCATTCTTGCAAGCACCTTTGCAAGCGGTATTTCAATTTCACTCAACAGCTTTTCCTGACCGTGAGCCTTGATTTTATCTCCGAGTTTTTCGCACAATTCTGCATAACAGGCAAATGCCTCGTATTTTTCATTCTGCTCATCAGCGCAGACGGCAGAGTGATTTCGTAAGCGGCACAAAGATTTTTGTCCGAATAATCCTTTGACGACGGTTCAATCAGATATGCCGCAAGCTCAATATCAAACACAATGTTTTCAACATCAATATTTTTCTCATCGGCATAAGCATAGAGCGTTTTGATATTTCTTGTGTACTTTTCAAGTTCACTGTCGGCAATAAACTTAACAAAAAGTTCTTCGTCCGTGCTTATATACACCTTGCCGTCAAAAAGCACGGCAAAGGATTTTAATTCTTTATTCTCTGTTTCAAAGTTGAGATAGAGCTTTTTCTCTGACTTAACATTTTTTAAAAGTTCATTTTCATCAAAATCAGACACAACCTCAAGCGAATTTTTCTCAACCTTTTCGGGCTTTGCATTTTTGTCAGCCTTGATACCGTATTTTTCTATTAAAGAAAACAGCTCAAGTTTTGCCATAAATCCGGCACATTCATCGGCATCTTTCATATCTACAACATAATTTTCGACATTTGTGTCAACAGGAGCGTTGCAGTTTATTTCACCGAGCATACGGCTGAGAATTGCATTTTCCTTTGACGCAGTCAGCTTTTTACGCACACCGTCCTTGATTTCAAGTTCATCAATATGGTCATAGATATACTCAACCGTGTGATATCTCTGAATGAGGTCGCCTGCACCCTTTGGACCTATTCCCGCAACACCCGGAATATTATCCGAAGTATCGCCCTGAATCGCCTTGATTTCTATAAGCTCTTTCGGAGTTACACCGTAAGTTTCAAGAATCTTTTCGGGGGTATAAAGTATATCCTGTTTGTTCGAGCAAAGATGAACGCTTGTTTTGTCCGACACAAGCTGAAGGCTGTCACGATCACCTGTTGCAATAACGCACTCGTTTCCGTTTTCTTCACAAGCCTTGGCGAGCGTACCGAGAATATCGTCAGCCTCAAAGCCCTCGCAGGTAACAAGCTTATAGCCTAAAAGGGTAAGAAGCTTTTTCAGCGGTTCCATTTGTGACGCAAGCTCCTCAGGCATACCTTTTCGTGTTGCCTTGTAGCCTGCATAGGCCTTGTGCCTGAAGGTCGGTGTTTTCAGGTCAAAGGCAATCGCCACGGCATCGGGATTTTCTTCATTTTTAATTTTGTACAGCATTGTCAGAAATCCGTAAATTGCATTTGTAAACTGACCGTCCTTTGTAGTAAGCGGTCTTATTCCGTAAAACGCACGGTTTACAATGCTGTTTCCGTCAACAGCAAGTAATCTCATAATTTATACATCACATTCTCAATTTTTCCGTCTTTAATGTAAATTCTCGGAACACGCTTTCCGACAAGACAGACGGTTTCGTAGTTTATAGTTCCTGTATTTTCGGCAAGTGAATCTGCAGTAGCTCACCGTTTTCGCCTGTACCGAATACGACAACCTCGTCACCTGTCTTGACATCTTCAATATCGGTAACATCAAGCATTGTCTGATCCATACATATTCTGCCCACAATTTTCGCTTTCTTTCCGTTTACCGTCATATAGCCGTCTTTTGCATTCTGTCTGATGAATCCGTCAGCGTATCCGATCGGAACGGTTGCAATTTTCATCTTTCTGTCGGCTGTAAAAGTTCTGCCGTAGGAAATTGTTGCACCCTTTTGAACCTCTTTTACAAAAGCGACAACTGTTTTAAGAGTCATTGCAGGAACAAGGTCAAGTCTGTCAGCAAGCTTTGATGACGGAGCAAGTCCGTAGAGGATAATACCTGCCCTTACCATATCGCAACAAGTTTCGGGGTAATCTTCAATTGCACCGCTGTTTGAGCAATGAACAACACTGATATCAACGCCTCGCTTTTTAAGGCTGTCACGCACATGAATAAAGTTTTCATACTGCTTGTTTGTGAACTCTCTGCCCTCGGCATCTTCATCAGACACACAAAAATGAGTAAAAAGCCCCTCAACCTCAAGATTCGGAAGGCAACAAGCCTCGCAAATTTCTTCAATAGAATATTCATCCCGTGGAAATTCCTGACACATAAAGCCGATTCTTGACATTCCCGAGTCAACCTTGATGTGCATTTTGCAGATACAATCCTCTTCAACACATTTTTCGGAAAGCTCCTTTGCATACTCAAGTGAAAAAACAGCCTGAGAAATATCATATTCAGCAAGATTTTCAGCCTCTGAAACGGGAGTGTAGCCAAGAATCACAATAGGAAGTTTTGAACCGTTTTTTCTGATTTCTATACCCTCGTCAATATTTGAAACAGCAAAAAAATCCGCTCCGAGTTTTTCATAAATCTGTGAAAGCTCAACTGCACCGTGGCCGTAGCCGTCAGCCTTTATAACACAACAGACCTTTGTATCGTCTGCAACCTTATTTCTTATTACATTATAGTTATGCTCAATTGCATTAAGTGAAATTTCTGCCCAAGTTCTTTTTACCATATTCATTTCTATCTCTCCACATACCTTTTACAGTCAATTTGCAATCAATGTAATTATAATACTTTTGATTCTTCAAATCAACACAAAATCCCCCTTTAAATGCATATAAAAGTTATTTTATTCGTAATTATGTGCAAAATGTTACTCCTGAATTTTTGCAAATGCACAAATTATCTGCATAAAAGCCCTAAATACTGCAATTCACTTGATTTATTTATTCATTTTTGGTAAAATTAAAAGGTATTTGATTTATAAATTAAATTTCAGGAGGGGCATAATGACAACAAACAACATAATAGTTCTTTGTGCGTTTATAGCTTATATGATTATTATGATCGTAATAGGCTTTGTTTGCTCAAAGGGCAACAAGAACAATGAGGACTACTTCTCGGAGGCAGAAACCTCGGCAGTTGGACAGCCGCAATGTCGGCACAGGCATCTGATATGAGCGGTTGGCTTTTGATGGGACTTCCGGGCGCCGTATACCTTGCCGGCACAGGCGAGGCATGGATTGCCATAGGACTTCTTATCGGCACAATTCTCAACTGGTACATTGTTTCGGCAAGACTTCGTAAATACACAATTGTGGCAGGCAACTCGCTCACTATTCCGAGCTTTTTCAAAAATCGCTACCGTGACCATAAAACATAATCAAGATTGTTTCGGCGTCAATCATCGCAGTTTTCTTCACGGTTTACACAGCGTCGGCATTCAGTTCGGGTGCAAAGCTTTTTGCAACGCTCTTCTCGGACAGCGCAAGCGGTGACGAAAACTACAATCGGGTTTATGTTATCGGTCTTATCGTTGCCGCAGTAGTAATTCTTGTATATACATTCATGGGCGGTTTCAAGGCAGTTTGTACAACCGACTCATTCAGGGACTTATGATGATTGTTGCAATCCTTACCGTTCCGGTGCTTGCATATGCAATTCTCACATTTGACACAAGCTTCAGTTCTGCACTTGCCGCAAAAGGTGTTGAACAGCCTGCTCAGTTCCTTAACTTCTTTGTAAACGGTGACGGAACGCCTGTTTCGGCTGTTTCGATTATTTCAAACCTTGCGTGGGGACTCGGTTACTTCGGTATGCCGCATATTCTCGTCAGATTCATGGCTGTAAAGAGCAATGAAGAAATCAAGAAGTCAAGAAAAATTGCTGTTGTTTGGGTAATTATTTCACTTACTGCGTCATGCCTTATCGGTCTTATCGCAAGAGGCTACCTTACAGCACAGCTTGACGATGCAACAAGCGAATCTGTATTCATCAGAACAATCCAGCAGCTTTTCTCAGGCAACGGCGTGCTTATCTTTATCGGCGGTATTTTCCTTTGCGGAATCCTTGCCGCAATTATGTCAACAGCAGACAGTCAGCTTCTTGTCACTGCATCGGCTGTTTCGGAGGATCTTTACAAAGGTGCTGTTAAAAAGAATGCAAGCGAAAAGAGTTCGCTTTTGGTCGGAAAAATCGCAGTTGCAGTTGTTGCTGTAATCGCATTCTTCATTGCACTTAATCCTAAATCAAGCATTATGGGACTTGTTTCGGATGCATGGGCAGGATTCGGTTCGGCATTCGGACCTGTTGTTCTGTTGGCACTTTTCTGGAAACGCTCAACACTTTCGGGTGCAATCAGCGGCATGGCAACAGGTGCTCTGACAGTTATCATATGGGACTATATTCCGCTTGTAAACGGTCAGACGCTTTATGCGGCAACAAATCTTTATTCACTTGTTGTAGGCTTCGGACTTGCGCTTATTGTGAATGTTGTTGTTTCTCTTCTTTCAAAAAAGCCGTCAAAAGAAATCACGGACGAATTGATTCAATAAAAAATATTGAAGTATAAACCGCAGGGGCAGTCGCTTTATCACGACTGCCTTTTTTGTGTCTGAATTTAATATTTTCCGAAAATAAGAAAAATAAGGCATGGAATATCACAAAAATCAATTGAAATGTGCAAATATTTGTAGTATAATCTATCGTATTGTTTGTTACTATTTTATTTTTCAGAAAAGAGATTGATATGAAACTTTTAGAAGACAGAATTCTTAAAGACGGACATATTGGTGCCGACAATGTGTTAAAGGTTGACAGCTTTCTCAATCATCAGATTGATGTCAATTTTGTGTGTGAGCTTGGCAAGGAATTTTACAGACTTTTCAAGGACGAAAACATAACAAAAATTCTGACAATCGAAGCGTCGGGAATTGGCATTGCCTGTCTTGCGGCTCAGTATTTTGGTGTTCCGGTTGTTTTTGCAAAAAAGACAAAGACGATAAACATTTACTCAGATACATACAACGCAACCGTCCACTCATACACTCATAAAAAGGACTATGACATAGTTGTTTCTAAGGAATTTTTGAGCAAAGAAGACAATGTGCTTATCATTGACGATTTTCTTGCAAAGGGCAGCGCCTTAACGGCACTTCTTATGCTTATTGAAAAAGCAGGCGCAAAAACAGCAGGTGCGGGAATTGTTATCGAAAAAGCTTATCAGGGCGGCGGCAACCTCGTTCGTGATATGGGCATAAGAGTTGAATCTTTGGCAAAAATCAAGTCAATCAGCAAAAAAGACGGAATCGTGTTCTGCAAGCAGTAATAATATACTGCTTGCTTATACTTGACTTTTGCTGATATTTATAGTATTATCTAACGGTAGGTCTTGCAGAAATTAAAAATGCGGGTGTGGCGGAATTGGCAGACGCGCTAGATTTTGGTCACGCTACCTTTGTGAAACAATTTAATATTTTGATTTTCGCAAGTTTATCTTGTTGAAATACACACGTGCGGGCGTGGCGGAATTGGCAGACGCGCTAGATTTAGGTTCTAGTGTCAACCGATGTGCAGGTTCAAGTCCTGTCGCCCGCACCACCCTGAAAAGTCCGATTTTATCGGGCTTTTTCTTGTTTTGAGCAAAAAATAAAGTTGGCAGACGCATAACATAAGGTGATGATTTTGTAGTTTGTATTGCACAAATCTTCACACTTCAATTTAGCTATAATCGCTAAATTGAAACTTACTAATGTTATGCGTCTGCCAAAGTTTTATACCGTAAATGCACTGTCTTTAAGATTGCCATTCTCATCATAGCAATCCTTATGTTTTTGAAATTTTGCATTGAGCTTGATTTTGATACTCATCTTTTTATCTTTTTCAAAGATTATTATTTTATCTACAAGCAACCTGAGGTTTGCATCGCTGATTGCCTCATCTTTTATAATTTCTTCAATGATTTGAACGCTGTCTTTCATTTCAGCTTTGCGCTTTTTGATAGTGGAGTTGTAATCCTGAATGGACTTAATTTCATCCTCAAGTTTTTGAATGTCCGACTCGCATTTTTCAAGCATTTCTGTGTAGATATCTGCGTGTTCCCTATCCCTGATTCTCTCAAGCAGGATTTCCTTTTGGTCAGATTTGTGCTGTTCAAGGCTTGTATTAAGCTGTTTCAGCTTATTAGTAACTGTACCCCTGTTGCTCATCCATTTCTTGACATCCGATTCTATTGATTTGTAATTTGCAAGCGCTTCATCCTTGATTGACATAAGCTCATCATAAATCAGCTTATCCAAATGCCCCTCATCAATCCTATGTGCTGTGCAGTGTTCCTTGCCATAGCGATGATAGCCGTTGCAGTTGTATTCAATGCGTTCGGGTTTATCTTTCCACTTACGCTTTTTGCATACGAATGTACAACCGCAGTCACCGCATTCTATCAGTCCTGTGTAGCGGTGGCAAGGATTACCTGAACTCGCTCGAACATTATTACGCTTTGAAGATAATAAAAATTGCACCTGTTCCCATTTCTCCTTTGAGATAATGCAGGTGCAAATTTTCGTGTTTAAATTGTTCTTCCTTAGGCAAAGCTTTCTGATATGATTAATTTTACTGGTATAAGTCTTGTGACAGGTGACTGTTCCTATGTAAAACTCATTCTGCAAAATCCGTTTTACCGTTGTGTTCACCCATAAGTACCTGCCAGTAATTTCAGGTTTGTTGCAGGGTAATTTCTTGTTGTACATTTTGTTTTGATAGTACTGCGGTGATTTTATGCCTTCATCATTCAGCTTTTTGGCTATTGCTTTTAAGCCGTAGCCTGATAGGTAGAGGTCAAATATCTTTCTGACAATCTCAGCTTCTTCCTCGACTATTAAAATTTCATTGGTGTTCTTATCCTTAAAATATCCAAGCGGTACTGTAATCACAATTCCGTTTTTCTGTTTCTGCTTGTAGCCTGCACGGATTTTCTTTGAAATATCACGAGCGTACATATCGTTGAAAATCCCCTTGAAGCCTATCATCAGGTCATCATCTTCATTGCTTGTGTCAATGTTTTCTGTAACCGACAGCACTCTGACATCGTGTTCACGAAGATAATCAATGAACATCGCAGTCTGCGTTCTGTGCCTGCCAAGTCGGGATAAGTCTTTCACGATGATTGCTTCAATCGCCTTATTCTCGACCTGTTCATAAATCTTGTTGATGCCCTCACGATTGAAGTGCATACCCGAAACATTATCATCATAAGATTCTCCCACGATTTCGTGATTGTTTGCCTTAGCATATTCGACTAATATATTTCGCTGATTTGTCAATGAGTTAAGCTCGGCATCTTCATCTCTCGACAGTCTGTAATACAACCATACTTTCATTTTGATTCTCCTCTCATTTGTTATCTGAATGTTGTGGTCACACCACCTCGGTGCAACCACAACATATCACAACTCGTTTCTAATATCCAGCTATTATGCTGACTTTTTATCAATAATATTTTCATCATCAGGCAACAGATATTTTCTGAAACATAATCCTTGATTACACTTTTCAGAAAAGTATTAAATTGCTCGTCTGTGCCTGTGTAGTTGTAAAAAACAGATTCAATAATTACCGGTTCTGATTTCCTGCTCATAGTCCTCCTTTCTCCGACTACATTTGCATAGTCGGACTGTCATCAGGTTCTTCATATTCATTATTTTCTTCTTTTGATATTGCACCTGCAATCATACCTGCTGTAAGTCCAAGCAAAGTACCAATATCGCTTCCGTTCTGCTCGGCTTCAATCCGCTTTCTGCGTTCTTCTTCATCCCCCGAATCATCATCAATTATACGAGAAAGTGATTCAGCAAGAGAGTTGATACTGCCGAGGACAGCACAGTTATTGCTATCCATTTTAATGTTGTCAGCAGAGTTGACTTCTTCACTTGTGACGCTATTGCCGATTCCAACTCCCGACCTTGTCGCAAGGTATTGTTCAAAAACTCTTCTTGACTCTTCCCAGCCTGTTCGATAGTTTTCGTCATCTGAGTTTGCACCGACCTGATTTCTTTCAGAGTCTGTTCCGAAATTTTCTTCAGCTCCGCCTGACAACCCTTCAAGATCAATTCCATATTGTCTTTGTTGATTTCCAGAATTCTCTCCAGATATTGCACCATCTGGTCGTCCGTTGAGATTTTTGAAATCATATTGTACAGCTCCGGCTGAAAGGTTATTGCCGTTCTCAACAGGGTGAGTTCTTCCTCCCTGACCTGTGACGGAATCGAAATCATTTTCGTTTCTCCCGAGAGTAGCTCTATCGCTGTCAGCGAGTTGCTGTTCCTCTGCTTGAGGCTTTCCAAAATATTGTTCTTGCCTGTATCTGAATTCATTTTCCATACTTCCTTTCAAATATTTATCGTTGTGGAGTTTAATATCTCTGCACTTCATTTTGTTAGGACATTGATAGGTGATGTATTTCCTGTCATCAGTCCAAGTCACCGAATAACCCATAATTGACATTGCGTTTATGAAATCCTCCTTGCTTCCGCTTATGTTCATAGCTTTGTCTATGTCATTCATCAGTTTGAATTTCCAGCTCTGACCTTTGACTGCGGTGCGGTATTCTCTTGTTGAGATTTTCATACCGTCTTTTCTGTAAGGTTCAAGATTGAGAGATTATGATGTCTGCAAATTTCATCACTCAAGGCTCGTAATGATTTCAGTGTGTTTGGATTCTGCCGAAGTTTTTTACCGTTTTCAAAACTGACAGAGTTGATAACAAAGTGGGAATGAATATGCTGTGCATCACAATGTGTTGCAACCAAAACTTCATATCCTGTCCACGCTTTCTCAGCAAACTCTAATGCAACCTCATGAGCTTTCTGCGGAGTAATATTTTCTTCGGGTGAGAAGGATTGAACATACTGGTAGAAATTCATACCGTCCGTCTTTTTATACGATTTCTTTGTTGCTAGGAATTCTGAAAAAACATTCTCACCGTCACAGTTAATTCCGCTGATAAGTCTTTGATTTAAAATTTCATCGTAAACTTTTTTGTCCTGACAACAGTAATCAATTACACCTTTCATCGCATTGATTGATTGTTTTGACTCACGAATATATGTCACGGTCGCCATCACTTTTCCTCCGACAGTTTTATGATTGCGTCATAGATTTTTCTTTGCATAGCAATCATCTCACTAAAGTTGTAGGAATTAAAAGCACCACTGTTTATCTTTCTTGTTATCTGATTAAGATTGTTTCCGATCCTTTTCAGTTCAACAAGCAACGGTTGCAAATCAACTACTTTGATTTCACTTTGTAATGAAGATTTTAAAATATATTCAGTCAATGTCAGCTGAGCTTTCTTTGATTTTTTATAGATTGCAGATTTTTCGGATTGAGTCAATCTTATACTCAATGTTTGATTTCTCTTACGATTTTCTATTTTTATGCACCTCCGTATTAAAGTGGGTCCGGGCTTCGCTCGGTTTTATGTGTTTGGCGGACAGCCGGGCGCTCTGCTTGCCCCGGACAAGTCCGGGAAATGTAGCCCAAACAACCGCTTCTAAAATTAATATTCAATTTTGCCGTAAATTCGCCCAAATTTTGATTTCCACTTGCAGTCGGGTATTTTCTCGTCCTCTGCAAAATAATCGCACAAATCGGCTTACGTTGCTGACACAGTTCGTCAGGGTCGCAAGTGGCGAAAGGAACGCAAGTTTTAGCACTAATAATATTTCCGTCATTTAAGGCACTTGAGTCACTATCGGGCAGATAGTGAACATTTACAAACCTTTTTCCGTTACTTCTGTACGAGTTAAAGTAAATGTTATTACTCTCTAATTCGTAACGCCATTTATTCATCATCTGTTTTAACGCTTTTGCAGAGATTTCCTTACGGCAGAAAGGATTAAATTCTTCTGCGAATTCGGTATTCGTACCTTTGAAGATTTTTACCTTTTTCATAAACTCTATCAGCTGAATCATCTCATCCGACAAAAGTATTTCAGGACTTTCTACACTGTCCGAAACTAAATCCCATATATGATTTTCTTTTGAAAAGTTCAGTTCCAACTCTCTGTATTCAATATCCCTGCCCGTGCAAATCATAGTTGCGTTGTTCTGACTTCTCTTGCTCTTATCAAGAATAAATGTTGTATCAACCGCACCGCTGATTCCTGTTGTGCCTGAGATTTTATTCAGAGGATCATTGTCACCTTGCTTGCGCAGATGATGTACAAGCAGAAGAGAAATTTTCAGCTTGTCCGCTAATCTTTTCAGTTCCTCAATTTCCTGATAATCATTTGCGTAAGTAGTATCCTTATTTTTACTTCGTATCATCTGAAATGTATCTATGACAACCAGAACCGTATCTTTATGCTCTACGACAAAACTTTTAATCTGTTCTGCAAGTCCGTCCGGCAGCGAACACGAAGATGTTGCAAAGAATACATTGTTCGGAACTTCATCTGTAATTTCATTTAGCCTTTGTTGGATTCTGCTCAAATTGTCCTCAAGACAAAGATACAAGGTAGTTCCCTTCGTAGTTTTAAAATTCCACACCTCCTCTCCTTTGGCTATGCGAACACACCAATCAAGTACTAACCACGACTTACCTATCTTCGGAGCACCGCAGAGCATTGATACTCCCTGCGGAAACAACGAGTCAATGCAAAAGCTTATCGGCTTGATTCGCATATCCATTAATGTTTCACCGTCAATGACAGTAAGCTTTTTGTTGTTACGCACTATAACTACTCCTTCCATAAAATATTGAAAGCTTTTTGCTCTCAATATATAAATGTCAGAAATTTTAAAAAAACTGTAAAAGCCTGTGACAACTTAATTTGCTTTCCTATACACTTGTGATTTCATTAGCAAAGTGATATAATATAAACGGAGTTGATACTATGGACTTAAAGGACGATGTAATAAAAAGCTGAATACAACTAACCTTATTAGCGTTACATACAAGAAAGATAAGTTTGCAATCAGCGATAAGGAATATCCTATCGGTTACACAAGTTTTCTTGTAATGGACACCGACAGTCATTTATTGATGAAGTATTTTGAAGATTTAAAATTTCACAGAAGAATTATTGAACAAGGATTTTAGCAGAACTGAATTTTTAGCTTATCACGCAAAAATAATTTCAGCGATTGATATTTTGAGTGAATATGAAATCTTTAAAATATTTGACATCAAGAAATGTAAAGCGATAATTGATGAATATTTTACTGAAGAAAAAATCAAGCTTTATGAAGAATATGACCGATTCAAAAAGAATGAATATAGAATAAAGATTTCAGAGAAATTAGACGAGTTAATCAAAGCATCTGTTGATTTGGAAACAGCTTTCTCAATCGGATTTTATATTTCATCGGCTGTAAAGGAAGTAGAATATTATTCATCAATCGTGTTTCAGATTACAAATAAAATAGTAAAAAACAACGCACGAACCAAAACCGAACTCGCAGAAGCATTCAGCGATTTTATAAACGACCCGTATATGAATTTTATATTTGACGTTAACAGCCACCCATTCGGCACGAGAGCAACAATAATCCCGGTGGTTGAGTCTGAAAACGGAACGAGTAAGATTTATCGAAAGGTTTATTACAATA
>ENA-OQAS01000650-OQAS01000650.1-human-gut-metagenome-genome-assembly--contig:-NODE-650-length-18022-cov-2.130539_pt1 | contig 18022 bp, 24 predicted proteins | sample MGYA00242733_ERZ504523 | MGnify/ENA primary metagenome ERZ504523 (study PRJEB26092, sample SAMD00036239) | human gut metagenome | host: Homo sapiens | study: EMG produced TPA metagenomics assembly of...
TTCTTTTTCAAATTAATTCGTCCATCTCTTCTCCTGTCAAAAAAGGAACACCCTATAGATACTATAGAGTGTTCCTCATCTTCTTTCAATCATTCGTTATGCAAAAACTTTCAGGTTCAGGACTGCTGCAAGTACAATAAACAGAATTGCTAAAAACTTGGTAGACTTAACAAGTGCGCCTTCCATAGAACGTCCTTTGTTCTGTCCCCAATAAGAATCTGCCATACCTGCGATTGTTCCAAGACCTGCTGACTTACCTTCCTGCATCAATACGATTACTGTCAATGCGATACAATCTATTGCAAATAAAATTAAAAGTACTGTTTTTAAAATTTCCATTACTAATCACACCTCCTGATGGTTAAACCACTCATGTATTTTACCATAAATCTACTTCCGATTCAAGCAGATTTCATGGATTTCAGTCTTTATTTTACCAGTTTGCTTCCTTTCAGCTTCACAACACGGTCAATTCGGTTAATGGATGACATCCGGTAGGCATAAGCCCCCGACTCGAAAAGTGCATAAATGCTGCCACCGTCCTGATAGATCTGTTCCAGCCTCTCCGGAAACTTGATCGTCTTATAAGCTTCGGAGGTTGACAAGATTCCATATCTGGAATAGTTGAAGATCTGTACCTCCGATGGCAGGATCCCCCAGGATCTGGTAAGCAGAATCTTATTGTTGTAAAATGCCATTCCCTGCACCTTACCGGAAATTACCTGCATACTGACCGCATAGGCAACCGGCTCCGTCACGCCGACCGTCCGTTTCAGGTTCATGTCTTCTTTTTCATACAAGGTTCCGTCTGCATTGATCAGATATTTTTCAATGACACTGGCATTATCCTGTGTAAAGAATCCGACAAACAATGCGCCGTCATGATACGTCATAAATGACGCCCGCTTGATCTTATAAAGGTTGTAAGACATATCGAATTCAATCGGATGATATCCGTCATCAAAGGAATAATTTTCCAGATGAGACAGTGTGATCGCATTTGCCTGCGCCCAGGTAGAACCCTGTCCTGTCACCCACAGGATCTGGTTCATCGTATCGTATGCCATTCCGCCCACATGTGCTTTGGTGTTCAGCACAATCTCTTTCACAAACCGTCTGCTTTCTTTGTCGATCACATAGATCACCGAATCATGTGCCTTTGTCTTACAATAAGCACTGACCAGAATATAATCCTCTGTAATTGCAAGTCCCTGTGGTGTCATGGATGTGCAGACTTCTGCTTCTCCGTCCCCTTTTACTTTCAGCGTCCTTGTTGACTTCAGACCAGGCACAACATAAGTCCCGTAGTCATTGTCTACTTCAGCTTCATCACAGGCGTACTTATAAACAGTCTGGTTACGCTTCAGCGTTTTCAGATACTGCTCCATCGTGTAAACGGAATCCGTATTCGTCACCTTCCGGTTTGTCTCCGGCTCCACCTCGCTCTGTACTGGAATGCGTAATACCAGTAGCTTCCTCCGATGATTCCCACAACCAGAAGAATACTGATGATACTGCGGATATGTCCAAACATGGTCTTCTTTTTCCGGACATTTTTCTTCTTTGTTTTTTTCTCTTCCTGTCTTACTTCCTCATTCTCAAGCTCTTGTTTATTCATTCATGCCCACTTCGTTTTTATATACTTTCTGTATTGAAAATCCCCGTCCTCTGACCTCATTTACATTGCCAATGATCATAAATGCCTGCGGATCTGTCTCCTGCACGATCTGGTTCAGCCGCATCAGTCACGGTTAGACACAACGGTAAGGATCATCGGCTGATCCTTTCTCAAATAACCGGTCTGCGTGTAGACCAGTGTAGTTCCTCGGTCAAGTTTCTCCTGAATCAGATGGTTCAGCTTCTCATACTCTCCGGAAATGATCTTGACCTGTGTTCTGGTCGATCCCATCAGAAGCACTTTATCCAGCATCACCGTGTAAATCAATACCAGAAGGATACCATAGATGATCTCTTCTTTATTGGTAAATACCATCTGGAAGATCAGAATCGCAAAATCAAATACATAGAGCATAACAGATACCGGAAGTCCGAATTTCTTATTCAGTACCAGCGGCGGGATATCCATACCTCCTGTTGATGCTCCGCATCTTATAACAACTCCGATTCCAAGTCCGATCATCAGACCTCCACAGATCGTTGAAAGCATCTTATCGTCTGTGACGTTCTGTAATACCGGAACATTCTCCAGTATTCCCAGAATGATCGGATAATAAAACGTACTGACCAGTGTAGTAAGTGCAAATTTCATACCAAGCACTGCAGCCCCCAGAAGAAACATCAGTGTGTTGAAGATCAGTACAAATGTATGGATCTGTAATCCAAAATAATGATTCACGGCAATTCCAAGCCCCGTGGTCCCTCCGGTAATGATATCATTCGGCAGAATAAACATTACAATTGCAAGTGCATATACTGTATTCCCCAATAAAATCAGACACAGATTCCTCATATTTGACATTTTCATATTACGCTCTCCTTGACATATGTATTTTGTCTGCGGATTTCCCCAATTTTCCACAATCCAATACTTTATAGTATACTCGGTGCATGTTTTGTGGACAAGGAATTTTTTTTATTTTATTCTCTTTTTTCGTTTCATTTGGTATACTGTGATTAAAAAGACAGGTTTTGATTTTCCAGGAAAAGAGGTTATCAAATTATGGACAAGATCAGACAGTTACAGGACATGATTAACGAGAGCAACCGAATCGTCTTTTTCGGCGGTGCCGGCGTCTCTACCGAGAGTAATATTCCGGACTTCAGGAGTGCAGACGGACTCTACAGACAAAAATACCGCTACTCACCGGAGCAGATTGTAAGCCACAGCTTTTTCATGCAGCATACGGAAGAATTTTATGATTTTTATAAAGAGAAAATGATGTTCCTTGATGCGAAGCCAAATAAAGCACATCTGAAGCTTGCCGAGCTGGAAGCCGCCGGAAAGCTGACCGCCGTTATCACACAGAATATCGACGGACTCCACCAGGCTGCCGGAAGCAAAAATGTACTGGAGCTTCATGGAAGTATCCACCGCAATTACTGCATGCGTTGCAAAAAGCAGTACAGTGCACGTTTTGTAAAAGAATCGAAAGGAATCCCAACCTGCGACTGCGGCGGAACTATCCGCCCGGATGTAGTTCTCTACGAAGAAGGACTGGATAATCAGATTATCCAGAAAAGTATCCGCGCCATCTCAGAAGCAGATATGCTGATCATCGGCGGTACTTCTCTTGTGGTCTACCCTGCTGCCGGATTTATCGATTATTTCCACGGCAAATATCTGGTACTCATCAACAAGGATGCAACTGCCCGTGATGTAGGCGCAACTCTGACGATCCATGAGCGATCGGAGAAGTATTAGACCAGATCCATGTATAGCCGGAGAATCCAAAAATCCTCTGCCTGCCCTTTCTAATGAAAGCGTGACAGAGGATTTTTCATTTTAACCGTTATACGTCTTAAAAAACTGATACAGATTGTCCAGTGCCTTTGTCAGAACCGGGATCTCTTCTTCATCCAGCGTCTCAACAACAGCTTCTACCATCTTCTTATGAAAATTCGCATGATGATGATATGCCTTCTCCCCTTTTTCCGTCAGCTGGATATTGACAATTCTCCGGTCTTCTTCGCTCCGGTGGCGGACTGCATACTTTTTATTGACCAGACTGTTCATCGAAGTTGTCAGTGATCCGACCGTGATTCCGAGCTTCTTCGCGATCGTGGACATATTATTCCCGGTCCCAAGTCCGACTGCTTCAATAATATGCATATCGTTATTCGTCAGATCCTTGAATTCTTCTGTGATCACTGCCTTTTCTTCTAATTCCCATATATCATTAAAAAGATGTACCAATATCTTATTGATGCTTTCGTATGCGTCCAATTCCCCTTCTTCTCCTTGCTGTGTCTTTTTCTAGTTCAATTATACACAGTCACCTAACAAAGAATCAATCACTTCTTTCACAGTTTCTATTTTTTCTGCTTTCCACACATCCGCTCCGCAGAACAGAAGTGCCTCCCCAATCTCACCTTTTGCCGCTTTGATCAGCGCTTCCGTGATACAGTATGGCACTTCCGCCGGGTTACAGTTTTTCAGACACCCAAGACATCTCTTAGGCTTCACCCTCTCTCCTGCCATTACATGACTGATAAATGGATTCTTAATTGCCCTTCCCGGCATTCCAACCGGACTTTTCACCAGAATGACATCCTCTTTCTTCGCATTCAGATAACTCTGCTTGTAACTGAGATCCGCATCGCACTCCCATGTCGTGACAAATCTTGTTGCCACCTGGACTGCATCTGCTCCTAATGAAAAGGCATGCTCTGCCGCATCTTTATCCGAAATTCCTCCGGCTACTGCCACCGGGATATGCACCTGATATTTTTGGGCGTACTTTCTGACCACTGCCATGATCCTCTCGATTTCATTATCATAGCTTTCCTGTGTGTAAGTTTCCAGCTGCTCCCGATCAAACCCCAGATGCCCTCCGGCTTTTGGACCCTCGATCACAACCAGGTCTGCGGTTCTGGAAAATTTTTTATCCCAGTATTTTAAGATAACTTTCGCCGATTTTTCAGTCGATACGATCGGAGCAATCTTGGTACTGCTGCCCTCACAAGTCCCGGCAGCTCGATTGGAAGCCCTGCCCCGGATACGATCAGATCTGCTCCGACGTCCACTGCTGCTTTCACATGCTCGTCATAATCTTTCAGTGCAACCATGATATTAAATCCGATCACGCCATCCGGAGCCGTCTCTCTTGCTCTTTGAAATTCAGATCCAATTGCACGGATATTTGCCGCCCTTGTATTCGTTTCAAAATCCGGTTCACGAAATCCGATCTGTGCGGTTGAGATGATCCCGACTCCACCTTCTTTTGCAACCGCTCCGGCAAGCTGCCCAAGCTCACACCGACTCCCATTCCCCCTTGAATGACCGGTCTTTTTACTTTCAAATCACCAATCACAAGTTCTGGTAATCCTTTCATTTTTCTTCTCCTCTTTCTACTACATCCTGCGGAATCTGTCATACCGCTTTTTGGTAAGTTCTTCCTTTGTCATTGCACCATATTTTTTCAAAAAAATACTGATATAATCATCCATCGGATCTGTCACTTCTGTAAATGTTTCCAGATTGAAGTTTTCCGGCTCCGGAATCACCCGTTCTACGATACCGGCTTTCAAGAGACGATCTGCTGTCAGCTTCATCACACCTGCCGCCTCTTTTGCGCGGCTGCTGTCCTTCCACAGGATACTTGCAAATCCTTCCGGCGAAAGAATGGAGTAAATCGAATTTTCAAGAAGCCACACTTCATCTGAAGTTGCCATCGCAAGAGCTCCCCCGCTTCCACCTTCTCCGATCACAACTGACAGGATCGGAACCTGAAGATTTGACATTTCAAATAAATTTCTTGCGATTGCCTCACCCTGTCCTCTCTCTTCTGCTTCCAGCCCACAGAACGCTCCCGGCGTATCTACAAAACAGATGACCGGACGGTTAAATTTCTCTGCCTGTTTCATCAGACGAAGGGCTTTGCGGTATCCGTCCGGTGACGGCATTCCAAAGTTACGCTCGATATTTTCTTTTGTCGTGCGACCCTTTGCCTGCGTGATCACCGTCACCGGCATTCCATGAAATCTTGCAATCCCGCCAATGATCGCCTTATCATCCTGGTAATAACGGTCTCCATGAAATTCCATAAAATCTGTAAATAATTCTTCAATGTACTCCGCACCGACCGGACGAGCCTTGTCTCTGGATAACTGCACCCGTTCCCATGGTGTCAGATTCCTCTGTACGCCTGTGTTTCCTTTTCTTCTACTTCTGGCAAATCGTATGTACTGCTTATGCATTGCTACAATTTCCGCCAGTGTCTCCCTAAGACGCGGACGCTCCACAATCCGATCCACAAATCCGTGCTCCTGAAGAAATTCTGCTCTGGAATCCTTTCGGAAGCTTCTGCCTATGGTCTGTTCAATCACACGCGGACCCGCAAAACCAATCAGCGCCCCCGGCTCGGCAAGAATGATATCTCCAAGCATGGCAAAACTTGCCGTTACCCCACCGGTTGTCGGATCGGTCAGCACACTTACATATAAACAGCCTGCATCATGGTGTCTTTTCAGTGCCGCTGAAGTCTTTGCCATCTGCATCAGAGAGTGGATCCCCTCCTGCATTCTGGCGCCTCCTGAACAGGCAAATATAATAATCGGAATCCTCTCACTGGTTGCCTTTTCTACTGCACGGGTAATCTTTTCGCCGACCACCTTTCCCATACTCGCCATCATAAACCGCCCGTCACAGACTGCAAGAACTACTTCATTTCCCGCGATCCTTGCTTTTCCGGTTACAACCGCCTCATCAAGCCCGGTCTTTTCCTGCAGTGCTTCTACCTTTTCTTCATAGCCTTTATAATGCAGCGGATTTCCTGAAGTCAGTCCCTTGTCCCACTCTTCAAAGGTGCCCGCATCTGCTACCATTTCAATCCGGTGCATCGCATGCACACGGAAATAATTCTGACATTTTGGACAAATATAATATCCATTCTTCACATCTTCTGTCAGAATGGCAGATTTGCAAACGTTACATTTTTTCAGAAGTCCCTCCGGAACTTCCGGTGCCATATGGGCAGGCTTTCCTTCGCCAAGAGATATATACCCTCTTCTGCTTGTTTTCTTGAACATATTTGACAGTTTCAAATTGCTTTACCTCCGCTTTTGTAGAGCTAACCTTGCCGATTCTTTGCTTCTCTTTCGGCAATAAATTCAATATCAAAATCTCCTGCCTGATACTTTGGATCATGCAAAATATCATATTGATAATCCACATTGGTATCAATGCCTTCTATAATTACCTCACCAAGTGCACTCTGCATCTTCCGGATCGCTTCAGTACGGTTCTTTGCAAATACGATCAGCTTTGCCAGCATATTATCATAATATGGCGGTACGGTGTATCCACTGTAAATTGCTGAATCAATCCGCACACCCTTTCCTCCCGGAAGGTACATATCGGTGATCGTTCCCGGACACGGACGGAAATTCTTTTCCGGATTTTCCGCATTGATCCTGCACTCAATGGCATGACCGGTCAGTTTTACATCTTCCTGCGTAAAGGAAAGCCGCTGACCGTCTGCGATCCGGATCTGTTCCTTGATCAGATCGATCCCCGTCACCCATTCTGTGACCGGATGCTCCACCTGGATTCTGGTATTCATTTCCATAAAATAAAATTTTCCACTCTTTTCCAGCAGAAATTCAATGGTTCCTGCATTTTCGTAATGCGCTGCCTTTGCCGCTTTTACCGCTGCTTCGCCCATTCTCCGGCGAAGCTCATCCGAAATCACGGCACATGGGGATTCTTCGATCATCTTCTGATGATTTCTCTGCACCGAACAGTCCCGTTCTCCTAAATGCACCACATTTCCATACTTATCCGCCATGATCTGAAATTCAATGTGCTTCGGATGCTGCACAAAATGCTCGATGTACATAGTGTCATCTCCAAAAGCTGCCTTAGTCTCTTTCTGTGCAGTACGGAATGCCATGTCAAATCCGGCTTCATTTTCCGCCACACGCATTCCTTTTCCGCCTCCACCGAGAGCCGCCTTTACGATCACCGGATAGCCGATCTCTCTTGCAGTTTCTTTTCCTTTTGCTGCATCATAAATCGCTTCCCGGCTTCCCGGAATGATCGGAACCCCGGCATTTGCCATGGTATTTCTCGCCTCGGATTTATTTCCAAGCCTGCTGATCACTTTCGAATCCGGTCCAATAAAAATGATGTTGCACTTCTCACAAAGCTCTGCAAATTTCGTATTTTCAGAAAGGAAACCAATCCCGGATGGATCGCATCTGCTCCCGACACGATGGTCGCGCTGATGATCTGCTCCATATTCAGATAGCTTTCCGAAGATGGTGCAGGTCCGATACAGATTGCTTCATCTGCAAGCTGTGTATGCAATGCTTCTTTATCTGCTTCTGAATAACTGCAACCGTCTCGATCCCATTCCCGGCAGGCACGGATGATCCGAACTGCGATCTCTCCACGGTTTGCGATCAATACTTTCTTAATCATCTGTTTCCGCCTTCCCGATCATCAGAGACAACTCTGCCTTTACTGCAACTTCTCCATCCACTGATGCAACAGCTTCTCCGATTACCAGTGGTCCCTTCTGACGAATAATTCTTGCTTCCAGTTTTAACTTGTCACCCGGAACAACTTTTCTGCGGAACTTGCAGTTCTTAATCCCACCAAAATAACCGAGCTTTCCTTTATTTTCTTCCTGCATCAGAACCGCTACTGCACCGACCTGCGCCAGTGCTTCTACGATCAGCACTCCCGGCATCACCGGCTCCTGTGGAAAATGTCCGGCAAAAGTCCTCTCTGTAAGTCACACATTTATAGCCAACTGCATATTCCCCCGGCTCGTAATCTTCGATATAATCTACCAGCAAAAACGGATGTCTGTGCGGAATGATTTTCTGAATTTCCTTGATTCCCAAATGTTTCATGCTTTTCGCCCTCCATCCAGCTATGCGATTCGGAATAATGGCTGTCCGTATTCCACAGTTTCTCCATTTTTCACGAGTACTTCCGATACCACACCGTCAAAATCACACTCAATATCATTCATCAGTTTCATCGCCTCTACGATGGCAACCGTCTGTCCTTTTGACACATGATCGCCAACTGCCACAAATGGTGCTGCCTCTTCCGACGGTGCTGCATAAAAGGTTCCAACCAGAGGGGATTTGATCAGCTGCCCTTCTGCTTCTTTTCCTTTTTCCGGTCCATCCTCCGACTTTAGTGCCGATACTGCATTACTCTGCGCTCCTGGCACGTTTTGTACTGTCGTCAACTGTGCTGCCCCTGTACTGACAACCATCTGTTCTTTTTCTTTCTGTATTTTCAATTTCACACCGTTTTCTTCATACTGAAATCCTGTCAGGTCCGAATCTGAAACGGTCTGAATCAGTTTTACCAGATTTTCTAATTCCATCCTTCTACCTCTATCCTTCATACTTCTTCAAAAGAAGGGTTGCATTGTGCCCGCCAAATCCAAGGGAATTGGTGAGCGCACATTTGATCTCTTTTTCGACCGGTGCGCCAACTGCATAGTTCAGATCACATTCTTCATCACATTCCCTGGTTCCAACGGTCTGATGGATAAATCCATCCTGAATAGATTTTACAGTAACGATACACTCTACCGCACCTGCCGCACCAAGAAGATGACCGATCATGGATTTCGTTGAATTCACAACCACATCCTTTGCCGCATCGCCGAATGCTTTCTTGATCGCATAGGTTTCAAACAGATCATTGTGGTGCGTGCTGGTTCCGTGTGCGTTAATGTACTGCACTTCTTCCGGCGTCACGCTGCCCTCTTCCATCGCAAGCTCCATCGCCTTTGCCGCACCGCTTCCGTCTTCTGCAGGGGAAGTGATATGGTAAGCATCTCCGGTTGCCCCGTAACCTGCAAGCTCTGCGTAAATTTTTGCGCCTCTTGCTCTCGCATGCTCCAGCTCTTCCAGAACCACCACACCGGCTCCTTCTCCAAGAACAAACCCACTTCTGTCTTTATCAAATGGAATTGATGCACGCAGTGGATCTTCTCTGGTAGTAAGTGCGGTAAGTGCGGTAAATCCGGCAATCCCCGTCGGACAGATACAGCTTTCCGTACCACCTGCAAACATTACGTCCGCATCTCCGTATTGAATGGCACGAAGCGCATCCCCGATACAATTGGTTCCCGTTGCACATGCTGTAACGACATTTGTGCACTTTCCTTTAAGTCCAAGCTGGATCGATACATTTCCGGCTGCCATATTGGAAATCATCATCGGAACCATCAGTGGTGCTACCCTTCCCGGTCCCTTTTCCAGGATTGTCGTGTACTGTTTCTCGATCTGCTGCAGACTTCCAATTCCTGAACCGATGATCACGCCACAGCGGTACGGATCCTCTTTTTCAATTTCAAATCCCGCATCCGCACACGCTTCCTTCGCCGCTGCAACCGCATACTGGGAAAATGTTTCCATTCTCTTCGATGCCTTGAAATCCATCCGTTCCTTTGCAACAAAGTCCTTGACTTCCGCTGCGATCTTCACTTTATATTCGGTTGTATCAAATTTTGTGATCGGACCGATTCCTACGGTTCCATTTTTGATACCGTTCCAGAATTCTTCTACTGTATTACCAATCGGGGTAATCGCTCCAAGCCCCGTAATAACAACTCTGCGCTTCATATTGCCTCCTTTTGTGGAAAATGTGTGGATTGGTAGGTTGTGACACCACTCCGCACAAATATTATCGGAGACATTCAGTTGTGCAAACCATTCCGATGAGCCTCCGAAATCAATCATTGTGTCAGCAATGGCTTCCACAATGATTTGAGTCTCATCTCCATTGCACAAAAAATGAATGCTTCCGATAATATTTGTGCTTCGTGGCACTCAAGTCTACTGTCTAAAACACGTTTTCCACGAAACATTTTTGGTGTGTTGTTGACTGTTTTTACTTTTTGAAAAAATTTATCATTTTTAACTTTTGATAAGTTACGATTTTAATTTTTACTATTGAATGCTCATTTGATCATTTCCTCTAATCAAATTTCTTACTCTTCCTACCCGCAGTACAAATGAAAACTAAAACTAATTTCTTCCCCTCCGCGATCCGCACTTGGTATATTGAACTACTTCACGGATGTAAAATGGTTTTCTCGACAAAGTTGAATGACAAATTGTACAAAAGATGTCCTTCAAATTCATTTTTCGAGCAATGGAGATGAGACTCAAAGGATTGGGGAAGCCTTTGCTGACACAATCCTTGTTTTAGGAGGCTCATCGGAATGGTTTGCGAGTCTGAATTTGAAGGACATCTTTTGTACAATTTGTCCCACAAGCTCCCGTCAAACCATTTCTACATCACCATCCCCCCATCGACCTGCAGAACCTGCCCCGTAATGTAACTCGCCTGCTCAGACACCAGAAACGCCACTGCCTTCGCGACATCTTCTGGCTGTCCCATTCTGGCAAGAGGGATCTGACCTCTCATTTCTTCTTTGAGCTTATCGGAAAGAACTTCTGTCATCTCCGTTTCAATGAAGCCCGGTGCAACCGCATTAACCGTGATTCCGCGGGATGCCAGTTCTTTTGCCGCAGATTTGGTCATTCCAATAATTCCTGCTTTAGATGCAGCATAGTTTACCTGACCGGCATTTCCGCTGATTCCAACTACAGATGCAAGATTGATGATCTTTCCGCTTCTCTGCTTCATCATCTGTCTGGATGCAAAACGGATGCAATGGAAAGTTCCTTTCAGATTGACATCAATGACATCGGAGAAATCTTCTTCACTCATACGCATCAGCAGACCATCCTTTGTGATCCCTGCATTATTTACCAGAATATCAATTCTTCCAAACTGCTCGATCACTGCTTTTATAAATGCTTCACATCCCTCGTAATCTGCCACATTGCACTGCATACACTGCACATCCACCCTTTTCTACAATTTCATGTTTTACTTCATCTGCTTTTGCTTCAGAACCATTGTAATTGATCACAACTGTTGCTCCCTGTGCAGCCAGCTCCTTCGCAATTGCCTTTCCAATTCCACGGGACGCGCCGGTAACCACCGCGATCTGTCCTTCCAAATTTACTCTGTCTGTCATATGCTTTTCCTTTCCATTGCCTGTTTTTTACACCAGTTCAGCAATTACTTTTTCCATATCTTCCCAGGTTTCGATATTATATACTTTGACACTTTTGTCGATACGCCGCATAAATCCGGCGAGTGTTTTTCCCGGTCCGATTTCCACAAAAGTGTCTACACCATCTTCAATCATAGTTCTCACACTTTCTTCCCATCGTACCGGTGAAGAAATCTGTTTTGCAAGAAGTGCCTTTGTCTCTTTAATATCCGTCACATATTTTGCCGTAACATTCGTCACATAAGGAATGGCAAGTGGTTCAAAATTTCTCTTCTCCATTTCCTTCGCAAGCTCTTCGCCTGCACTTTCCAGCATCTTTGAGTGGAACGGACCACTTACATTTAACAGAACCGCCCTTTTTGCTCCGGCTGCTTTTAAAGACTCTGCTGCCTTTTCTACCGCTGCGGTCTTTCCTGTAATTACAATCTGTCCCGGACAGTTATAATTTGCCACAGACGCACCCGGAATTTCTTCCGTCACGTTTTCAACCGTTTCTCCATCCAGTCCCAGGATTGCCGCCATGGCTCCTTCACCTGCGGGAACGGTATTCTGCATCAGAATCCCTCTTTTTCTCACAAGAGAAATGGCGTCTTTCGGCTGCATACCTCCCGCTGCGCTGATCGCACAATACTCTCCAAGGCTGAGTCCGGCTGTCACATCCGGTGTAAGACCTCTCTTTTCAATCTCGGCTGTCATTGCAAGACAGGCTGTTACCATGGCTGCCTGAGTGTATTCTGTCTGATCCAGCTGCTCATTTTCTTCAAAGCAAAGCTTTGTCATATCAAGTCCCAGCTCTGCTGTTGCTGTATCAAAAATCTCTTTTGCAAGTTCACTGTTTTCATAAAAATCTTTTCCCATACCGCACTTCTGCGCGCCCTGTCCCGGGAAAAATGAATGCTATTTTATTCATAAAATCCTTTGCCTCCGATCAGTGCATCCGTCTCACTTACCAGCTTTTGGATCAGGTCTTTACAGCTCATGATCTCTTTTACCATGGCTGCACTCTGTCCCGCCATTACGCTTCCGTTTGTCACATCTCCGTCTACAACGGCCTTTCTTAAGCCTCCAAGTGTAAGGTGTTCAAGTTCTTCAAAGGATGCACCGTTTTTCTCAAGGTCCAGATATTTTTTCGTCATTTGGTTGCGAAGTGCTCTTACCGGATGTCCTGTGCTTCTTCCGGTTACTCTGGAATCAATGTCCTTCGCTTTGATGATCGCATTTTTATAATTTTCATGTACGATAGATTCTTCGGTCGCAACAAAATGGGTTCCCATCTGTACGGCTTTTGCTCCCAGCATAATGCTGCCGCAATTCCTCTTCCATCTGCGATTCCTCCGGCTGCGATTACCGGAATCTTCACTGCGTCTACAATCTGTGGAACCAGTACCATAGTCGTATTTTCTCCGATGTGTCCTCCGGATTCACATCCTTCCGCAACAACTGCATCTGCCCCGCACCGCTCCATTCTTCTTGCAAGTGCAACGGATGCAACCACCGGAATGACTTTAATTCCTGCTTCTTTCCACATTTTCATATATTTTTCCGGCTTCCGGCGCCTGTCGTTACAACCTTTACGCCTTCTTCCGCTACTACTTTTGCCACGTCCTCTGCATAAGGACTCATCAGCATGATATTTACTCCAAATGGTTTATCAGTCAGCTTTTTTGCTTCTCTGATCTGTTCACGTACCCACTCAGCCGGGGCGCTTGCAGCCCCGATGAGCCCAAGCCCGCCGGCATTTGATACGCCGGCCGCAAGATGATACTCAGCAACCCAGGCCATTCCGCCTGGATGATCGGATACTCGATTCCAAGTAATTCGGTTACTTCTGTTTTCATATTACAACCTCTTTCTGTCTGTGTTTATGCGATTCTTATTTTTTCAGTCCTTCGATGTATGTTACAACACTTCCGATTGTCTTGAGATCACCGATTGCTTCCGTATCGATTTCCACACCAAATTCATCTTCAAATGTCATAACCATATCCATCAGATCAAGAGAATCTGCTCCAAGAGATTCAAAAGTTGTCTCCTCTGTGAGGTCTGCTGCGTTTACGTCAAGTCCTTCTGCTACGATTTCTTTTACTTTTTCTAACATGTTCTTAGTCTCCTTATTGTTTGATTATTTTTATATTTACCACTCTATGAGTGTGGCTCCCCAGGTGAGTCCGGCACCGAAGCCGCAGAGAACAATCTTCTGTCCTTTGTGGAAGCGACCGGTTTTGTTCAGTTCATCCAGGAGGATTGGAATGCTGGCGGATGATGTATTACCGTATTCTTCAATGTTGACCGGGAATTTTGCAAGGTCTGTTTTCATCCGTTTTGCCACAGATTCGATGATCCGTAAGTTTGCCTGATGCAGAACGAAAAGATCAATATCTTTCTCGGTCAGATCTGCTTTTTGCAGAAGTTCTCCAATGACTTCCGGCACTTTTTTTACGGCAAATTTGAAAACTGCCTGTCCATCCATGGATACATAAGTCTGTTTTTCATTTTCTTTGTCCTGCCAGTTTTTCTGCTGACGGCTTTCGCAGGCAAGTACCTGTCCTTTTGCTCCGTCAGAATGGGTAACTGCCGGAAAGATTTCACCTTCTTCTGCACAGATCACGCTGCTCCTGCCCCGTCACCAAAAAGAATGCAGCTTCCTCTGTCTTTCCAGTTGACAATTCCGGATAGGGTTTCACTTCCGATCACCAGAATGTTCTGATACATTCCGGCTGCTATGTAAGCCTGCGCAGTATTATAGGCATACACAAAACCGCTGCATGCGGCACTGATGTCGAAACAGGTTGCATTTACTGCTCCCAGCTCTTTCTGGACTTCGCAGGCAGTGCTTGGGATCACGGTGTTTGGCGTGATTGTAGATACCAGGATCAGATCCAGATCGTCTGCATTTAATTTTGCATCTGTAAGTGCATTTTTTGCCGCTTTTATCGCCATGCTGACTGTTGTATCTTCTTCTGCAATATGTCTGCGCACAATTCCGGTCCGTTCACGGATCCATTCATCATTCGTCTCCACAAACTTCGCGAGATCATTGTTGTCGTAATAATGCTCCGGTATATAAGAACCGGTACCGCATATCCTTCCTCTCATGGTTGTTCTCTCCATTTATTTTTGTTTTAAAATCTTTTTCGTTTAAAATATTTTTATATTCAAACTATTTGATAATATAACATAATCGGAATGATTTGACAAGAGGGAAATTTTTTTGTTTGACGCGAGGGACAAACAATGGAAAGAAGAGTTCCTGTTCTCTTCTTTTCCATTCATCTGCCATTCAATAGTCGTAAAAATGACGTGCTTTAGTCTCTGTATTTTCTGTTCTGAGTACAAAAAATCCTGCGGTTTTGCCAATTCAAAATCGCAGGATTTTTCTTATTCTGTAACTTCCTGATATGCCTCTTTCGTCTGTTCTCCGCTCCGGCGGATCCCTGCAAACAAAGATCCGGATATATTATGCCATACACTGAAGATTGCCCCCGGAAGCGTTGCCAGTGGATTTGCCACGAAATTGGCAGTTGCAAGGGAGATTGCAAGTCCACTGTTCTGCATTCCGACTTCGATGGCAATGGCAGTTGCCTTATCGTACTCAATATGTAAAATTTTCGCTGCGCCAAGTCCGATTCCCATTCCGCAGAGATTGTGAAGCATCACAACTCCGAGAACCAGAAGTCCGCAGCTTAAGATTTTTTCTGCATTGACGGCTACAATTCCGCTGATGATCATTACGATCGATACAACTGAGATCAGTGGCAGAATCTCTGATATTTTCTGGATCTGCTTCCCCCAGACCCAGTTGATCAGAATTCCCAGAAGTACCGGAACCAGAACAACCTTTACTACAGAAATTACCATTGCCCAGAAGGATACCTCTACCCAGGCTCCGGCGAGTGCATACACCAGAAGTGGTGTTATAATCGGTGCCGCAAGAGTTGATGTGATCGTCATTCCGACAGAAAGCGCCACATCACCTCCGGCAATATAGGTGATCACATTGCTTGCCGTTCCACCCGGACACGCAACCAACAGGATTACGCCCAAGTGCCAGATCTGTCGGCAGCTGCATCACCTGACACAGGATCCACGCGATCACCGGCATGATCGTGTACTGTGCGACGAATCCGATCAGGATTTCTTTTGGTCTGGAAAAGACTCTTTTGAAATCGTCCATCTTGATCGTAAGCCCCATGCCGAACATGGCAACTCCGAGAAATACAGAAGTGTAGCTCGTTGTCCACGCAAAGCCGTCACGCCAGAAGAATGCAATGACGAAAAACAGATAATGATGATCCCGATATATTTTGTAAGAAAAGAGCTGACCTTTCCCACTTTTTTCATTCTGTTTTCCATCGGCTATACCTCATAGCTGAAATTGTCGATCAGCCTTGTTTTTCCAATATAGACTGCATGCAACCAGAACATCTTTTTCCACACTCTCGACCGGCTGCATATCCAGCGCATCTACCATGATACATAGTCGATCTTTGCAAGCGGCTCTGCTTCGATCACTGCGCGCATCTTTGACAGAACTTCTTCGACCTTAATTCCCTTGCAGATCGCCTCCTGACCGGTTTTAACGGCTCTTGAAAGGCACAGTGCTGCCTTTCTCTCTTCTGTGCTTAAATAGGTATTTCTGGACGATTTGGCAAGTCCGTCTTCCTCACGGATGATCGGGCAGCCTACGATCTGGATATCAAAATTCAAATCCTGCACCATCTTGCGGATGATTGCAAGCTGCTGCGCATCCTTCTGTCCAAAATAAGCTCTGTCCGGTGCTACAATATTGAATAATTTGGAAACAACCGTACATACCCCTTTAAAATGGATCGGTCTTGTCTTTCCGCAAAGGGTATCAGATAACGTATCAATACTTACATAAGCATGTGGATCATGATACATATCCTTCGGTTCCGGATGGAAGATCAGATCTGCTCCAAGGCTCTCACAAAGCTCACTGTCACGTTTAAAATCTCTCGGGTATGCTTCCAGGTCTTCTGTCGGTCCGAACTGTGTCGGATTGACAAAATCAGATACCACAACGATATCGTTTTCCTCACGGCATCTCTTTATCAGGCTTGCATGCCCTTCATGTAAGAATCCCATGGTCGGTACAAGACCTACGGTTTTTCCTTCTTTTTTCCAGTTCTTAACTAATTTTCTTGTCTCTTCGACTGTTGTTGTTACCTGCATGATAATTCTCCTCTTTATAATAAATTCGGAGATAGCCTCTTGTTCTGAATTCAACAAATTTCATTTTGTTTTTAGATTCCTTATTTTTCCTGGTCTTTCAACAACCCATGTTTTTCATAATTTGTCACACGGCTGATCTTATTTTCATCATCCACGAAAACAACTTTTGGTTTATGTTCTTTGGCTTCTTCTGCCTCATAATTTGCATAACACATGATAATAACCTTATCACCTGTACTTACACATCTTGCCGCAGCGCCATTTAAGCAGATCATTCCGCTTCCACGCTTACCACAGATCGTATAAGTTTCAAATCGGCTTCCGTTATTCACGTCCACGATCTGAACCTTCTCATATTCCATAATTCCTGCTGCCTCCAGCAGTTCCTCATCAACGGTAATACTTCCCACGTAATCTAATTCTGCCTGTACTACCGTAGCACGATGAATCTTTCCTTTTAGCATCTCAACTGTCATGTCTTACTCCTTTTCTGTCCGGAAACACAAAAATAAGCATAAACATAGAGTGTAACCATGCTTTTTTCCATAATTCCAAATTATTATATGAAAAAAGCATCATCAAGGTATACCTCTCCCTGCAAATGCTTCTGCTATTCTTCGTATTCCCTGAGTCTTATTTTACCTCTTAATAAATATAAGCTCCTTCTCCGTCACCTGTTGACGGAAACGATTTCGATATGAAATTGTTGTGATTCAGTCAGAGTATAGTTTTTGTAGTTTTCAAATACTACCTCCTCGGATAATTATGGCACTCTGATAATGAATTGTCAATCTGGTATTTCTATGTATTTAATCAAAGACATCGACTATCACTTTCCCATTCTGGTATCAAAAATCTTAGTATAAAATCTGCGATTCAGAAATGCATTTTCGAAAAATATCGTTTTAAATAGTATATCTTCCGTATAATAAAAGAAACCTCAGATGAATCACCTGAGGTTTCTTTTATTATGCGAAGATGGGACTTGAACCCACACGCCCTTGCGAGCACTAGAACCTGAATCTAGCTCGTCTGCCATTCCGACACTTCCGCGTCAACAAAAAGAATCTTATCACATACCAATCGGT
>ENA-OQAS01000651-OQAS01000651.1-human-gut-metagenome-genome-assembly--contig:-NODE-651-length-17979-cov-4.786691_pt1 | contig 17979 bp, 32 predicted proteins | sample MGYA00242733_ERZ504523 | MGnify/ENA primary metagenome ERZ504523 (study PRJEB26092, sample SAMD00036239) | human gut metagenome | host: Homo sapiens | study: EMG produced TPA metagenomics assembly of...
CCCATATGGAGCGGCTCAGCACTCTGCGGGATAAAATGAACGCGCTGGACTTGGAAAGCGTGCATTTTGAGAGCAGCAATGGCACGGACCTGACCGTGGGTCTTGCGAATCAGGCTGTGTGGGAAAGCGCCGCCAGCAAGAGCGAAAAGGGCGTGGTGTTCCTGCCCAACATCCCCACGGAGGAAGTGTTCACTGCGCCCCACAAGGACAGGGTAGAGGCGTTGTCTACGGCACAAAGCCCTATGTGTTCAACGGCCAGCTCATCAAGAACTTCCGTGTCACCTTTGAGAAGGGCCGGGTTGTGGACTACCACGCCGAGCAGGGACAGGTGCTGCTGGGCCGTCTGCTGGACGGCGACGAAGGCTCCCGCAGCATTGGCGAAGTGGCACTGGTGCCGGCAAGCAGCCCCATCAACCGCAGCGGCAAGCTGTTCTACAGCACGTTGTTTGACGAAAATGCCGCCTGCCACATCGCTTTTGGTGCCAGCTACCCCGGCACCACGAAGGGCGGCACGGCGCTGACGAAGGAAGAGCTGCTGGCCCGCGGCATGAACCAGTCCCGCCTGCATGAGGATGTGATGATCGGCGCAGAGGACAGCCATATCACCGGCAAATGCCGCGATGGCCGCACCGTGGAGCTGTTCCGGGACGGCGTGTGGGTGCTGTAAAAGACCCTGCGGCGAAAAAATCTGCGAAAATGCTTGCATAATCGCGGGATGTATGGTATATTCTAGTAGTACGATATAGTTTAACCTGAAACGTGGGCCGCAAGGTCCGCGTTTCTTGTTTGTTTGGAGGTTTTTTATGGCGAAGCAGTCTGGCGGCAACACCGCCCAGAGAGTCGAAGCGCTTGTCCGCCCCACCGTGGAGGGCATGGGCCTGCGCCTGTGGGATGTGGTTTTTGAAAAGGAAGGTCCAGACTGGTATCTTCGCGTGCTCATCGACAAGGACGGCACCATGGATACCGACACCTGCGCGGATGTTTCCCATGCGCTGGACCCCATCCTTGACGAGGCAGACCCCATCGACCAGAGCTATTATCTGGAAGTGGGCAGCCCCGGCCTTGGCCGTAAGCTGACCCGCCCGGAGCACTATGAAGCCCTCAAGGGCCAGAAGATCCGGGTAAAGCTCATCCGCCCGAATGCAGACGGCGTGCGTGAGTTTTCCGGTATCCTGACAGGCCGCGAGGGCAGCACCGTTACGGTGAACACCGATGCGGGCGCTGTCACCTTTGAGGTGAACGCCGCATCCAGCGTGAACCTGTGCGACGATGAAGACCTGTTTGACTAACATAGATAGAGAGTAAATTACAGGAGGAACCCGAAAAATGGCAGCAGCGAACAATGAATTTTTTGAAGCTCTCTCCATGCTGGAGCACGAGCGCGGCATCACCGCAGAATACCTGATCGAAAAGATCAAGCTGCGATCATCATTGCCGTCAAGAAGAACTATGAGGTGGAAGAGGACCACGTGAAGGTGGATATCGACCCCGCCGCAGGCCGCTTTGATGTGGCCCTGATCCAGGACGTTGTGGCCGACGAGGACTGGTACGACGAGCACTCTGAGATCGGCATTACCGAGGCACAGAAGATCCGCAAGAGCTACGAAGTGGGCGACCGCATCGTGACCCCCCTCAAGACCAAGGACTTCGGCCGCATTGCAGCCCAGACCGCAAAGCACGTGATCCGTCAGGCATCCGCGAGGCTGAGCGCAGCCAGCAGCTGAGCGAGATCCAGTCCCGTGCACACGACATCGTGCAGGCAACCGTTACCCGCGTGGACCCGGAGAAGGGCATCGTTGCTCTGGATCTGGGCAAGGGCGGCGAGGCTATCCTGCCCCACAACGAGCAGGTGCCCGGCGAGGTGTACACCGAGGGCCAGACCCTGCAGGTCTACGTTGTGGACGTGGTCAGCACTGAGCGCGGCCCCCGCGTTATGATCAGCCGCACCCATCCCGCCTTGTCAAGCGCCTGTTTGAGCTGGAAGTGCCCGAAATTTTTGACGGTACTGTGGAGGTCAAGGCCATCAGCCGCGAGGCCGGTGCACGCACCAAGATGGCTGTTTGGAGCAAGGACCCAACGTGAACCCTGTTTCCGCCTGCATCGGCGAGCACGGTGCCCGTGTAGCTGCTGTTGTGGAAAAGCTGGGCGGCGAAAAGATCGACATTGTGAAGTGGAGCGAGGATATCTCCGAGTTCATCTCCGCAGCACTCAGCCCGGCCAAGGTGGTCAAGGTGGAACTGCTGCCCGGCGAGACCCGTTCCTGCCGTGTGACCGTGCCCGACCAGCAGCTGAGCCTTGCCATTGGCAACAAGGGCCAGAACGCACGCCTGTGCGCACGCCTGACCGGCTACAACATTGATATCCGCCCCGAGAGCGGCTATTATGCGAGGAAGAGCCGAAGAAGGAAGCCGAGACCGACACCGAGTAATTCTGGCGCAGATGGCCAAAGGAGGGAAACCGGATGGCACAGAAAAAGATCCCTTCCCGCCAGTGCATCGGCTGCATGACCAGCCGCCCCAAAAAGGAGCTGGTGCGTGTGTGCGTGCACCCAGCGGAGAGATTAGCATTGATCTGGTCGGCAAAAAGCCGGGCCGCGGCGCGTATCTCTGCCCGAACCCCGACTGCCTGACCAAGGCAAAAAAGAAAAAGGCGCTGGAGCGCTGCTTTGAGCAGCCGGTTCCCGCCGAAGTTTACGAGGCTCTGGCTGCACAGCTGGCCGAAGCCGCAAAGGAGGCAGCAGCAAATGGCAAAGAAGAATAACACCCCCGCAAAGCCCAAGCTGCCGCCGGAGGAAGCGCTGTTTCAGGCGCTGAGCCTGTGCCGCAAGGCGGGCGCACTGACCATGGGCTTTGATGCCGTGGAAGATGCCTGCGTCAAGAGCAAGGCATGGCTGGTGATGGTGGCAAGCGATGCCAGCGCCAAGACCGTGCAGCGCCTCGACTATTCTGTGGGCGATCTGGTGGATGTGATCACCATGCCGCTTACGCAGGATAAACTGGCCGATATCAGCCGCAAGCCTGTGGCTGTTTACGCGGTGACTGACCGCAACCTCGCAAAGCTCTGCTTTGACCGCCTGTCGGACTGCGGAGCAATCAAAAATGAGGAGGATATGACCGAATGATCGTAAAATATAAAGTGAGTGATTTTGCAAAGGACCTGAACCTTTCCGCCAAGAAGGTCCTGGATGAGCTGAACGCATGGGCAGCACCGGCAAGAAGAACAGCTCCAATCTGGAAGAGAACGAGCTGAACTACCTGCTGGAAAAGTTCAGCAAGGATAACAGCGTGGCAAATCTGGACGAATTCCTGAACAGCGCCAAGGCCGCAAAGGAAGAGCCGAAGCCCACTGAGAAGAAGGCCGAGAAAAAGCCCGAAGCTCCCAAGGCCGAAAAGAAGCCGGAGCAGCCCGCTGCCAAGAAGGCTGAGCTGCCCAGCAGAACAAAACAACAAGTAACAATAAGCACAATGATAAAAAGCCCGAGCAGCACAAAAAGCGCGAGGAAAAGACCGTTTCCCTGAGCGAGCTGGCCCGCGAGACCGGTGCCAAGGCTGCAAATGCTCCGGCACAGGCTGTTTCTGTGCGCCGTGAGGACAATCAGGTGACTGTGGATACCCGCACTGTGGATATGAACGTGGACCGCTTCGATGCCCGTTACGATGATCTGGCTTCCACCAAGAACACCGAGAACCGCCGCAAGCCCACCCCGCAGGGCAACAAGCAAAAGTTCACCCAGCGCGGTCAGCGCCAGCGCCAGCAGTTCCAGAAGGGCAAGCGCGAGACCGAGTTCGAGCGTCTGCAGCGCATCCAGCTGGAAAAGGCCCGCAGCGCACAGCTGAAGGTGATGATCCCCGACGAGATCACCGTGGGCGAGCTGGCTGCCCGCCTGAAGCAGCAGGCCGGCAAGGTCATTGCCAAGTTTATGCAGATGGGTGAGATGCACGCCATCAACGACGTGATCGATTTCGATACCGCTTCTCTGCTGGCAGAGGAGTTCCACGCAAAGGTCGAGCACGAGGTGCATGTGACCATCGAGGAGCGCCTGTTCACGCAGGAAGAGGATTCGCAGGAGGATCTGGTGGAGCGTCCCCCGGTTGTCTGCGTCATGGGCCACGTTGACCACGGCAAGACCAGTATTCTGGACGCCATCCGCAAGACCAACGTCACCGCAGGCGAGGCCGGCGGCATCACGCAGGCCATCGGTGCATATCAGGTCAAGGTCAACGACAGCTCATCACCTTCCTGGATACCCCGGGCCATGAGGCATTCACCTCCATGCGTGCCCGCGGTGCCAACATGACCGATATTGCAGTTCTGGTGGTTGCTGCCGACGACGGCATCATGCCCCAGACCATCGAGTCCATCAACCACGCCAAGGCTGCAAATGTCAAGATTATCGTGGCAATGAACAAGATGGATAAGCCCACCGCAAACCCCGAGCGCGTGATGGAAGGCCTGACCAAGTACGGCATCATCACCGAGGACTGGGGCGGCGATGTGGCCTGCATCCCGGTGTCTGCCCTGACCGGCATGGGCATCAACGACCTGCTGGAGCGCATCGTTCTGGAAGCTGAGGTCATGGAGCTGAAGGCAAACCCCAACCGCCGCGCCAAGGGTGCGGTCGTCGAGGCCCGTCTGGACAAGGGCCAGGGCCCCATTGCCACCATTCTGGTGCAGAACGGCACCCTGCACTCCGGCGACGTCATCATTGCCGGTACCGCTGTGGGCCGCGTGCGCACCATGCGCAGCGACAAGGGCCAGCTTCTGAGCGATGCCGGCCCCTCTACCCTGTGGAGATCACCGGCCTGACCGCAGTGCCCGAAGCAGGCGACCTGTTCGAGGCTGTTGAGGACGAGCGTCTGGCCCGTGAGCTGGCCGAACAGCGCGTTGCTGCCGCCAAGGAAAAGCAGTTCTCCTCCTTCCAGAAGGTCACGCTGGATAACCTGTTCAGCCAGATGGCTCAGAACGACATGAAGGAACTGGCCATCGTGGTCAAGGCCGATGTGCAGGGCTCTGCCGAGGCTGTGAAGCAGAGTCTGGAGAAGATCTCCAACGACGAGGTGCGTGTGAGGGTCATCCATGCCGGTGTCGGTGCCATCAGCAAGTCCGACGTGGATCTGGCCGATGCCTCCAACGCCATCATCATCGGCTTCACGTCCGCCCGGACAATGTGGCCAAGGAAGAAGCTGCTGCCACCAAGGTGGAAATGCGTATGTACCGCGTCATCTATGATGCCATCAACGATGTCACCGACGCTATGAAGGGCATGCTGGCTCCCAAGTTCCGTGAGGTGTCTTTGGGCGAGCTGCAGGTGCGTCAGGTGTACAGGATCTCCAACGTGGGCACCGTTGCAGGCTGCCGTGTGACCAGCGGCAAGATCACCCGCGACAGCAAGGTGCGCGTGGTGCGTGACGGCATCGTGATCACCGAGGACGAGATCGCATCCCTGAAGCGCTTCAAGGACGACGTCAAGGAAGTGGCCGAGGGCTACGAATGCGGCGTTACTCTGGCAAAGTTTGCCGACGTTAAGGAAGGCGACGTGTACGAAGCCTTCAAGATGGAAGAGTACCGCGATTAAGATCTGAAATAACCCTCTCCGTCATTGCTGGCGCAATGCCACCTCCCCCGAGGTGGGAGGTTTGCAGAGAAACGGAACGTTGCCGTATCCACGCAAAAGCTCGCCCCTCGGGAGAGCTGCCGAGCGAAGCGAGGCTGAGAGGGTTTTCTTTTATAGGGAGAAATACTATGTCTCAGAAGAATATGGCCGTCTGGCGCAGGATATGAAGCGCGAGATCATTGCCATCATCGGCAGACTGAAGGACCCGCGTCTGGAGGGCGGCCTGCTCACCGTCACCCGTCTGGATGTGACCCCTGATCTGGATGTGGCCAAGGTGTATGTGAGCGTGATGGGCCGCGAGGACGGCCCGAAGCCCGCCATCGAGCACTGAACCGCGCGGCAGGCCATGTGCGCACTGAAGTGAGCAAGAAAATGCACATCCGCAAGGCTCCCCGCTTCATCTTCGTAGAGGATGACGGTGCCGCCTATGCAGCCCACATCAACGAGCTGCTCCGCACGCTGAACGTGAACGGCGACGCTGACACCGAAGCCAGCGCACCGGAGGAGACCGAAGAATAATTCCGCCTGCGGAAAGGATGGATCATGGAATGACAGAACAGTTGAATGTGCAGCAGATGGCCCAGCGCCTGATGACGGCGGACAACATTTTGATTCTGTGTCACAAAAACCCGGATGGCGATACCATTGGCTGCGGCAGCGCGCTGTATTGTGCACTGAAAGCACTGGATAAAAACGTGGCAGTGCTTTGCTCCGACGCCATTCCCAACCGGTATGCGTTTACCAACGCACATATGTTCAAAGGTGAGTTTGAGCCGCAGACGGTGGTAGCGGTGGATGTCGCCAGCGTGCAGCTGTTTGGAGAAAACAACGGTATGACGCAGTTCTCGCGCCATGTGGATCTGTGCATCGACCACCACGCAGGCAACAGCGGCTATGCCGACTTCACCCTGCTCAATGGCAGCGCCGCAGCGGCGGCAGAGCTGCTGTACGAGGTAATCAACGCCATGGGCGTTGCCATTACGCCGCACATTGCAGACTGCCTTTACACCGGCCTTGCAACCGACACCGGCTGCTTCCGGTTCTCTTCCACCACGGCAAACACCCACATCGTGGCGGCAAAGCTCATTGAGGCGGGCTGTCATGTGGAAGAGCTGAACACCCTGCTGTTCGATACCAAGCCCCGTGAGCGCATGGAGGCCGAGCGCATTGCCCGCAACCATCTGGAATACTATCTGGATGGCCGGTGCGCGCTCATCTACCTCACCCGGGACGAGATCGAGCAGAGCGGGGTGGACCCGGCCGATCTGGAAGAACTGACCAGCCTGCCTGTGAGCATTGAGGGCGTAAAGGTGGGCCTGACCCTGCGGCAGCAGCCCGGCGGCAGCTACCGCATCAGCGTGCGCACCGCAAAGGCGTGGACGCCTGCGCCATCGCCCGGCGTCTGGGCGGAGGCGGTCACAGCCGCGCTGCAGGCTGTGAGCTGCTGGGCAATCTGGAAAACGCAAAAATGCAATTCTGGCAGAGGTGGAAGCCGAGCTGGACGCACCGCAGGAGGAAGCATAAATGCAGGGCATCCTGATCGTTGACAAGCCCATGGACTGGACCAGCTTTGATGTGGTGGCAAAGCTGCGCGGCGTGCTGGGCACCCGCAAGCTGGGCCACAGCGGCACGCTGGACCCCATGGCCACCGGCGTGCTGCCGGTGTTCTGCGGCGGTGCCAGCAAGGCAGTGGACCTGCAGCTGAACCACAATAAAAGCTACCGTGCGGTTTTAAAACTGGGCGCGCGCACCGACACCGGCGATGTGACCGGCACTGTGCTGGAAACGGCTCCGGTCACGGCGGGCGAAGGGGAACTGCTGGCCGTGCTACCGCAGTTCATCGGCCCGCAGATGCAGGTGCCGCCCATGTACTCGGCCATCAAGCTGAACGGTCAGCCGCTGTATAAGCTGGCCCGTGAGGGCGTGACCGTGGAGCGCAAGGCGCGCCCCATTGAAATTTACAGCATCACCTACGGCGGCAGCCCGGCAGAGAATGAGTATGTGCTGGATGTAACGTGCTCCAAGGGCACCTATATCCGCACATTGCTGGAAGACATTGCCGCCGCCATAGGCCAGAAGGGCACCATGAGCGCACTGCGCCGCACCTCGGCGGGCGTGTACACCGAAGCCGATGCCCACACGCTGGAGGAAATTCTTGCCGCAAAAGAGCAGGGCATGGACGCACTGGAAGCGCTGATGCTGCCGGTGGAAAGCGTGTTTGAAAGCCTACCGCTGCTGGTGGTGGAGCCTTGGGTGGAACAGCATTTGTACAACGGCTGCCCCACCAGCCGGTATCCGGCAGCAGATGGCCGCTACCGGGTGCGCAATGCCGCCGGACAGTTTTTGGGCCTTGCCAATATCGTACAGGGTGTGCTGCGGGTGGAAAAACTGTTCGTAGAACGTAATTGAAAAAGGAAACAAAACCCATGCAGATCATTTCACAATTTGCACCGCTGCCGCTGGCGCAGCCGGAAAAAGGCACCGCAGTGGCAATGGGCTTTTTTGACGGCATCCACATCGGCCACCGTGCGGTGATCGAAAGCGCCGTGCAGTGGGCCAAAGAACACGATGCCGCCCCGGCGGTGTTTACCTTTAAGCTGCCGATGGTGAATAAGATGAAGGGCAAGCGCCTGCTTTCCACAGCGGATAAGCATGCTCTGATCGCAAGCCTTGGCGTGGAGTATTACCTCACGCCGGACTTTGAGGAGATCAAGGGCCTGACCCCGGAGCAGTTCGTGCTGGGCATCGTGCGGGACTGCAATGCCCGTGCGCTGGTCTGCGGCGAAAACTTTACCTTTGGTGCCAAAGCGGCCGGCAACCCGGAGCTGCTGCGCACCCTCTGCGCTCCGTTGGGCGTGGAGGTGATCGTGGTGCCCATGGCGCAGTTTGAGGAAAAGCCGGTGTCTTCCACCCGCATCCGCACCGCGCTGGAAGCGGCGACATCCCGGCAGCAAACGCCATGCTGGGGATGCCCTATGCCATCCGGTTCGAGGTGCAGCACGGTGCAGGTCTGGGCCACACGCTGGGGGTGCCCACCATCAACCAGCTGTATCCCAAGGGCTTTCAGCTGCCCCGCAGCGGCATTTATATCACCCGCACCCACATTGGCGGGGTGTGGTATCCTTCGGCCACCGGCTTGGCAGCCGCCCTACCGTCAATGATGATGCCACCAAGGTGACCTGCGAGACCTTTATCCCGGGCTTTTCCGGCGACCTCTACGGCACCGACGGTGGTGGAGTTCCACGCCTACCTCAGCCCCAGCAAAAAGTTTGATACGCTGGACGAGTTGCGGGCCTGCATCAACAACGCTGCAAAGCGTGCACAGGAATATTTTGCATAAGAAAAAGACCTGTCCTTCCGGAGATCCCGGAGAGGCAGGTCTTTTTTTTACTGCTTATTCGTAGTCGATGGGTAAAGTGGGCAGACCGTTCAGTTCAAGGCCTGCTGTGTGGCCTGCAATGTACTGGTAATACCCCTGCGCCGCGATCATAGCGCCGTTGTCACCGCAGAATTTCAGCTCCGGCAGATAAATTTTTGCACCCAGCTTCTGGCACCGTCGTTCACCAGCTGGCGCAGCCGTCCGTTGGCGGCAACGCCGCCTGCCAGACACACCTGCTTTGCGCCGGTGTCCGCTGCGGCCAGCAGCAGCTTTTCGGCCAGAATGCCCGCAATGCGGTCCTGAAAGCTGGCGGCAAGGTCGGGCACATTCACTTCTTCGCCCTTCATCTGGGCCTTGTTCACCTCATTGAGCACGGCGGTTTCAGGCCGGAAAAGCTCACGTTGTACTTGCCGTCCACATGGGGCACCGGCAGGCGGTAGGCCTTGGGGTTGCCGGTCTTGGCGGCATTGGCCACGCTGGGGCCGCCGGGGTAGGGCAGACCCAGCGTGCGGGCCACTTTGTCAAAGGCTTCACCGGCGGCATCGTCCACCGTGTGGCCAAGGATGTGGTAATGGGTGTAGTCCTGCACCTCCACGATGTGGCTGTGGCCACCGGATGCCACAAGGCAGAGGAAGGGCGGCTTCAGCTCCGGGTGGGTGAGGTACAGTGCGGCAATGTGTCCGCGCAGGTGGTGCACCGGCACCAAAGGCTTATTGGCCGAGTAGGCCAGACCCTTGGCAAAATTCACGCCCACCAGCACTGCACCGATGAGGCCCGGCGCAAAGGTGACGGCCACGGCATCCACATCGTCGATGGTCTTGCCTGCATCCAGCAGGGCTTTTTTGACGGTAGCACTGATAAATTCGCAGTGGCGGCGGCTGGCAATCTCCGGCACAACGCCGCCGTAAAGAGCCTGTTCTTTGACGCTGGTGGAAATGACGTTGCTCAGCAGGTGCCGGCCATCCTCCACCAGAGCTGCGGCGGTCTCGTCGCAGGTGGATTCAATTCCCAAAATAATCATGTTTTAGTGGGCCTCCAGCCAGTTTTTGCCTGCGTGCACATCGGTGCTCAGGGGCACGGCATACTGCACGCAGCCTTCCATTTCCTCCCGCAGGATCTGCGCAGCCTTTTCGGCTTCAGCCTGCGGTGCTTCCACAATCAGTTCGTCGTGGACGGTCAGGATCAGGCGGCTTTCCATCTTTTCGTTCCGCAGCCGCTTCCATACCCGCACCATGGCCAGCTTGATCACGTCGGCCGCAGTGCCCTGAATGGGGGTGTTGCGGGCCATGCGTTCGCCGCTGGAACGCACATTGAAGTTGCTGCTTGCCAGCTCCGGCAAAGCACGGCGGCGGCCGAACAGGGTGGAAACATAGCCCACGGCCTTGGCGTCCGCGATGGTCTTATCCATGTAGCCGCTCACCTTGGGGAACGCGGCCAGATAGTTCTTGAGGAAGGCATCTGCCTCCTTCACACTCACGCCGATGTCCTTGCAAGGCTGTAAGCGCCCTTGCCGTACATGATGCCAAAGTTGATGGCCTTGGCAGAAGAGCGCAGCCGGGAGGTGACTTCTTCCTGCGGGATGCCGTAAATTTTGCGGCGGTGCTGCGGTGGATGTCCTCGCCGTTCAAAAACGCCTGCTGCATGTGCTCATCGCCGGTAATGTGGGCAAGGATGCGCAGCTCGATCTGGCTGTAGTCGGCATCCACCAGCACACAGCCCGGCTTTGCAATAAAGTAGGCGCGCAGCTGGCTGCCCAGCTCGGTGCGGATGGGGATGTTCTGCAGGTTGGGGTTGTCAGAGGAGAGCCGTCCGGTGCGGGCCTCGGTCTGGTTGAAGGTGGAGTGGATGCGGCCGTCCTCGCCAATCACCTTCAAAAGGCCCTCCACGTAGGTGGAGTTCAGCTTCTGGTAGGCGCGGTACTGCAGAATGTCCTCCACCAGCGGGTAATCCCGCAGGCTTTCCAGTGTTTCGGCATCCGTGGACCAGCCGCGCTGGGTCTTTTTGCCGTGGGGCAGGCCCATGGTGTCAAACAGCATTTCGCCCAACTGCTTGGGGCTGTTGGGGTTGAAGCTGGCGCTGCCGGTCTCCATGTGGATGCGGGTGAGCACCTGCTCCAGCTCGGTGCGCAGCTTTACGCCGAACTGCTCGATGCCGTCTTTGTCCACCAGCACACCGGTGCGGGTCATATCGGCCAGCACCTGTGCCAGCGGGAACTCGATCTCATTGTAAAGGGCGTCCTCACCGCAGGCGGTGATCTCGGCCTTCATCTTGCAGAACAGGTCTGCAAGGCGGCCTGCATCCGGGTAATCGGCACAGGTAAAGGCAGCAGCGGCGCGGTAGCTGGCGGTCAGCTCGCTGATCTGATACTTGGAAGCAGAAGCGTCCAGCAGGTAGGCGGCAAGCTTGCATCCCACACGATGCTGCTGCCCCAGCCGCCTGCGGCCATGGCCTTGGCATAGAGGGGCGCTGCGTTGAACACTTCCAGCGTTACGTCTGCGTTGTCCAGCAGGCGCATAAGGTCGGCATTCTCCAGCGGGTAAACGGTGCAGTCCTGCACGGCGTACCAGCTCTCCGGCTGCAGCACCACGTTGCGGGTGCCCTGCTTGCCCATCACGGCCGGGCGCGATGCCACCAGATAGGTGCCGGAAGGGGTCAGCGGCAGAGCTTCCAGCCCTGCTTCAGCCAGCTCGATGCCGTCCTCTTCTTCTGGGGCGGCAGGTGCAATGCCGTCCAGCCCAAAGCGAGGGATCAGAGAGTGGATCTCCAATTCCTGCAAAAGGCGCACGGCCTCGGCTTTGTTGCCCTCGCCCACGGCATAGGTACCTCGGCCGTGTCGATGGGTGCATCGGTGCGGATGGTGCCAAGGGTGTGGCTCAGCTGGGCCATCTCGCGGCATTCCAGCAAATGTTCCCGCTGTTTGGGCTTGATGAGCTTATCGTCGATGTGCTCGTACACGCTTCCAGCGTGCCAAAGTTCTGCACAAGGTCAGGGCGGTCTTTTCACCAATGCCTTTCACGCCCGGAATATTATCCGAAGCATCGCCCATCAGGCTCTTCACCTCAATGAGCTGTCTGGCTGGATGCCGTATTTTTCCTGAATGGCGTCCACGTCCATCGTCACCGTCTTGCTGCGTCCCATGACAGTGGCGGCAAGCAGCACAGTGGTGGTGTCACTGACCAGCTGCAGGCTGTCCCGGTCTCCCGTAGCAAGGAAGCAGTCGTCCTTCCGGGCGGCGCAGGCAGCGGCCAGCGTGCCAAGGATATCATCCGCTTCCCAGCCTTCGGCGGTGACGGTGCGGTAGCCGAGGTCTGCCAGAAGTTCCTTGAGCACCGGCATCTGCTGGGCCAGCTCTTCGGGCATGCCATGGCGGGTGGCCTTGTAGCCATCGTACATTTTGTGGCGGAAGGTGGGAGCCTTCAGGTCAAAGGCAACAGCCACCTCGTCGGGTTCGCACTCCTTAAGCAGGGAGAGCAGGATATTCAGAAAGCCATAGATGGCGTTGGTGTATCGTCCGTCCTTGGTGGTCAGCAGCTTGATGCCAAAAAAGCACGGTTGGCAATGCTGTTGCCGTCAATGACCAGTAAACGCATAGTCGTGTTCCTCCATTGCATTATTACACATTCTGCATTATACCACAAAACCGTGCCCAGCGGGGGATTTTTGCGTAAAAAAGAGAGAAAGCCGCCAACATGGTTGACGGGCCTTCCCTCTTACTCCTCGATCCGGATCGCGCTTACCGGGCAGGCGTTGGCTGCGTCCACAGCCTGCGGCACCTCCTCCGATGGGATCGGCCCGGGCTGGGCCACGGCCAGCGTGCCTTCCATCTGGAACACGGCGGGGCAAAGCCCGGCGCACTGGGTGCAGCCAATGCACAGATCAGGGTCAACGTATGCGTTCATAGAAAAACCTCCTTCTGATAATGCCCTGCGGGCAGTATGGCCCATCCGGCTGCGAATTATGCCTATGCAGAGGGCACAGGATGTGGTACAATAAAAATTCAGGAGGGTACAGACCATGAATATTCAGATCTTTGGCACAAGCAAGTGCTTTGATACCAAAAAGGCCCAGCGCTATTTCAAGGAGCGCGGCATCAAGTTCCAGATGATCGACCTCAAGGAAAAAGAGATGAGCCGCGGCGAGTTCGAGAACGTGGCCCGCGCTCTTGGCGGCTGGGAAAAGCTGGTGGACCCCAATGCGAAGGACAAGCAGACCCTTGCACTTCTGGACGCACTGGTGGACTGGCAGAAGGAGGACAAGCTGTTTGAGAACCAGCAGCTGTTTTTAACGCCCATTGTACGCAATGGCCGCAAGGCCACCGTGGGCTACCAGCCCGATGTGTGGAAGACATGGGAATAAGGAATGCGCTTTTCACAAAAAAACCACGGGCATAGTTTTGCACAATGGCCGGTATGTGGTATACTGGACACTGTAGCATTTGAGAACCCTGGGAGATAAAACAACTATGAAACATTATATTACCCCTGAAGAACATGCCCGGATGCAGCGCCGCCGCGGGCGGCAGGCACTGGGCCTTCTGGTTGCCATTCTGGTGATCGTGGGCTTTGTTACCGTGCTGCGGGCCGGTGTGGGCGCGGTGGCGAACCTGTTCGATGATACCGCCCAAAAGCAGGAATATGAAGATAAGCTGGAAGGGCTTGTGCTGTTTGACCCCATGCCATTTGATGGCATTGAGAACATCGACGACCTGACTCTGCGCGAAGCTGCGGTGTGGGGCTGCATCTATAATATTCAGGAAACGCAGGGCGGCTTTGACAACTACAATACCGACCCCGACACCGAACAGCTGCTGCTGCCCTCGCTGGATGTGGATGCCTACCTTGCAAAGCTGCTTGGCCCCGGCTTCAAGCTGACCCACCGCAGCTTTGAGATGGAGGATATGACCATCGAGTTTGACGATGCCACCCAGTGCTATAAGATCCCGGTCACCGCACGGTGGGCTACTACCGCGCAGTCGTCACCAAGCTGTTCAAGCGCAGCGGCAAGTGCATGTGACCGTGGGCTATATCCCCACCACCAGCACGGACGACAGCATCATCAATGTTTCTTCGGATACGCCCACCAAGTACATGGATTATCTGTTCGAGCGCCAGAGCGGCAGCTGGTATCTCACCGGCCTGACCGAGAGCGAGACCAAGGCCGAGAGCACGGAAAGCACACCGGCCGCGAATGTGCCGGAACCCATGGCAGAAAGCGATGTGCAGGATGCCATTCTTGCAGCAGCCGGTTCGGATTCTGCTTCGGCTGAGGCAGACAGCACCGCTGCAGACGAGGGCGTGGATACACAGGCGGAGGAACAGCCCGCAGACAGCACCGAGGTACAGGCGGACGAAAGCACAGCCAGCCCGGCGGCATAATACAAAACAAAATACCGGATACAAGGCAGATGCTTCGTATCCGGTATTTTTTATTTGAGGTCAAATTTTACGATCACCAGCCGGTACCACAGGTACGGCACCATGTTCCAGATCATCACAGCTCCATCAGGATGTAGTTGGGCAGATCCTTCAGGCGGAAAGGCCGCTTGCCCAGCCTGCCGCTTTTCAGCAGGGCAAAGGCTTCGTGCATCCCCTTGTCCCATGCCTCGCCAAAGCCCTGTTTGTGGAACTTGTAGCACTTGAGCAGGTAGCCCACGGCCAGCGGGATGAAGTTTAAAATCAGCATCAGCAGCGGTTCGTTCTTGAGGGGCAGCAGGATGCTGTTGCGGCCGCTCTGCTGGCTTTTGAAGGCGTTGTACTTCACCGCGCCGGTGCTGGCACCGCAGATGTGGTAGCACTTGGCGGTGGGGCAGAGCAGGTTTTTATAGCCTGCATTGTTGGCGCGCCAGCTCAGGTCCACATCCTCAAAGTAGGCAAAGAAGTTCTCGTCAAAATTGCCGATCTCGTCCAGAATGCTCTTGCGGTAGAGCGCCGCACCGCCGCAGGCCGAGAAGATGCGCTTTTGCCGGGTATAGCGGCTTGCGCGGCGGCCATCGCCGGTCTTGCAGGCAAAGCCCATCCAGGTGACATAATCGCCCGCGTCGTCGGCCAGCTCCCGGTCAAAGTGTCGGATCATCAGGCTCTGCACTGCAAAGATTTTCGGGTCGGTCTCAGCGGTGCGGATCAGCTCTTCCAGCCACTGGGGTTCGGCAAAGGCATCGTTGTTGAACAGCACCACATATTCACTGTCCGCCAGCGCAATGCCCTGATTCACTGCATGGGAAAAGCCGGTATTGGTGCCGTTTTCGATGAGGGTGAAATTTTCGCGGCTGCAATAGCTGCGGGCCTGCTCAAGCTTTCGTCGTGGAACCGTTGTCCACCACAATGAGCCGGAAGTTCTGTTCGGTCTGGGCATAGACCGACTCGATAGAATCCTTCAGCCAGCCCTTGCCGTTGATATTCGGGATCACGATAGTCGCTTTATACATAAATACTCCTGTATTTCAGTGCAAGTTCACGGGAACAGTATAGCATATCTGCACACAAAAAGAAACCGCATCCCGGCAGGATGCGGCTTCGGCAGGGCAAAAATTATGCGGCAAGGGCTTTCTCGATGTTGGAAAGAATGGTGTCGTGATCCTCGGCGCACACCAGAACCACCTCACCGGTGGGAGCTACGGTGACGGTGGCCGCCTTGGCGACCAGATACTGATCCTCAAGGTAGTGTTCCATGGACTGCTGCTCACTCTGCACATAGGCTTCCAGTGCGGCTTTCACGGCATCGGTCTTGCCCTCGGCTGGCTTTACGATGGCAACGGCGTAGCTGCGCACCATCATGGAGGAAACAGAGGCGGCAAAGCTCTCATAGCTGCCGTCCTCAAGGCCCAGCAGGGGGAACACGATGTCTTTCAGCTCGTCATTCAGCTGGTCGGCCTCATACTCGGCGCTGTAGCCGTCGATGGCGGTGAATTTACCGTCCTCACCTTTGGTAAAGATCATATCGTATTCGTTGTCCTCGTCGGTGCGGGCATCGTGGATGATCTGGGAGTAGTCCTTCGGGGCGGAAGAGTCGGCCTTGCTGCCGGCAGAGCAGCCCACCAGAGCAAGCAGGCACAGACCGGCAAGCAGGGAAGCAATGATACGTTTCATAAGTGAAATCCTTTCGTGTGTGAAAATCTTCGTGTGAAAGCGGGCGCAGCGGTTTTGAAGCTATTGTGTGCTGTTTTGCGCCTGCTATCCATAATACGAAAGAACACCCCGGCAGAATTGCACCGCAAACGTAACCATTTTATGAACAGCGTTACAGCATAAGGGCATCCAGCTCGCCGTGGTTCACCGGCGTGGAAAGGATGATCTGGGTGCTGGTGGTGCCCAGCTTCTGGAACTGCAGGATCAGGTGTTCCAGCTGGGGCATGCTGCCGCAGCTCACCTTGACAAGGAAGGTGTATGCACCCGTGACGTGGTAGCACTGCAGCACTTCCTTGCTGCTTTGCAGCAGCTCCAGAAAGGCATCCTGCTTGGAAGGTGCTACCGAAAGGCTGATGAGGCATCCACATACATCCGGTCAGCGGGGCGGTTCAGGGTGACGGTGTAGCCGCTGATGATGCCATCCGTTTCCAGCTTGTGAATGCGGCTGGAAACAGCAGGACTGGTCAGTGATACCTGCTCGGCGATCTCCTTGACCGGCATCCGTGCGTTCTTTGCCAGCAGGGAGAGAATCTTACGATCCAGATCATCCATGGGGAATACTCCTTTTGAAAATATGTTGGATTGTATAAAATTTTTTGAAAGTAAGTTTTATTGTTGGTGCAAACATACAAAAGTCAAAAAATTTGCTTTTGCTTTGCTTTGCGTTAATTATATAAAGTTTTACCGAAAAAGTAAAGACTTAATTTAAAGCAAAACCGGAAAATTTTGTTTGACAAGAAAACAAAAAGGGGTATAATACATCATGCAAGGCAGCGCAGAACAGAAAGCGCCTGCCGCTTTGAATTTGAGATTCACCACTTTATATACTTTCCCACCCCTCTATACACAAAAGCCCGCTGCCAGGCGGGTTTTTGTGTTTGTTGGGGATTTTTTCTTTTTGAAAAAAGCAGTGGCAGACAATGTACTCGACCCATAGAGCAGCTGCTTTCGGCTGCGACCCCGCCCGTCGAAAATGCAAGCCCGGAAAGTCCGCAGACTTCCGGGCTTGTTCTATCTCAAAATATTATTCCGCTGATGATAGCCGGAGCACAGCGGAGGCGATTTAGATCGTGTACGCCTATCAGACCAGATACCCTTCAAAGCAGTGCAGGTCTTCCGTCTTGACGATGCCCTCCAGATACAGCCCGTCCTCCCGGTATTCCTCCACCTGCACGCTGCCGCGCTCCCGCATGGGGGCGGCAAGGCCCAGTTTATCGTAGGGCAGCAGCACCTTTAAGGTGTGCACCCGGTCGCTGAGCACCTCGTCCAGCTTTGCCAGCAGGGTGTCCAGACCGTAGCCGGTCTTGGCACTGGTGAGCAGGATGTCCGGGTCAAAGCTCATGGCACCCGGCTTATCGCACTTGTTGTAGACGGTCAGGCGGGGGATGTCCGCACAGTCCAGCCCGTCCAGAACCTCGTCCGTGACGGCCAGCTGCTCTTCCCGCTGCTCATCGCCTGCGTCTGCCACACGGATGATCACGTCCGACCATGCCGCTTCTTCCAGCGTGGACTTGAAGGCTTCCACCAGATTGTGGGGCAGGCGGGACACAAAGCCCACCGTGTCCACCAGCAGCACCGCCATGCCGCTGGGCAGTATCAGCTTGCGGCTGGTGGGGTCCAGTGTGGCGAACAGCATGTCCGCTTCCGCTACGCTGGGGCCGCACAGAGCATTCATCAGGCTGGATTTGCCCACGTTGGTATAGCCTACAAGGCTGACCACCGGCATCCCGGTCTTGGCACGAGCCTTGCGGCTCTCGCCCCGGCGCTTTCCATTTCGGCCAGCTTTTCAGCCAGCGCATCGATGCGGGCATGCACCATGGCGGCGGTCCAGTTCCAGCTTGGTCTCACCGGCACCGCGGCGG
>ENA-OQAS01000652-OQAS01000652.1-human-gut-metagenome-genome-assembly--contig:-NODE-652-length-17932-cov-2.166751_pt1 | contig 17932 bp, 25 predicted proteins | sample MGYA00242733_ERZ504523 | MGnify/ENA primary metagenome ERZ504523 (study PRJEB26092, sample SAMD00036239) | human gut metagenome | host: Homo sapiens | study: EMG produced TPA metagenomics assembly of...
AACATTGCCCTTATGCCGGCACTTCAGGAAGCCGGTTATGAAATTACATATATCGGTTCCTACAACGGAATGGAAAAAGAACTTATCGAAGCACAAAAAATTCCTTATATCGGAATTTCTTCCGGAAAACTTCGCCGTTATTTTGACTGGAAAAACTTTCCGATCCTTTTAAAGTATTAAAAGGATATGGGCAGGCAATCTCCATCCTGCGCAAACTCAAACCGGACGTTGTCTTTTCCAAAGGTGGATTTGTGTCTGTTCCGGTTGTCCTTGCCGCAAAGCACTGCCATATTCCGGCAATTATCCACGAATCCGATATCACACCGGGACTTGCAAACAAAATTGCAATCCGCGGTGCAAAAAAAGTATGCTGTAATTTCCCGGAGACCATGAAATATCTTCCAGCGGAAAAAGCAGTTCTTACCGGTTCACCGATCCGCCGGGAACTGTTCCACGGAGATGCGGAAAAATCTCTTCACTACTGCGGTTTCCCGGATCACAGCAAACCGGTACTCCTGATCGTCGGTGGAAGTTCAGGTTCCAAGGTAATCAATGAAGCGGTACGGAAAGTGCTTCCGGAACTGTTAGAGCAGTTTTATATCATTCATCTTTGCGGAAAAGGAAATCTCGATGAGAAATTAAAAGGCGTGATTGGCTATGCGCAGTTTGAATATGCAAGTGCAGAACTGACCGACATGTTTGCCCTGGCAGATCTTGCCATTTCCCGCGCAGGTGCAAATTCCATCTGTGAACTTCTTGCATTGCACAAACCAAACATCCTGATTCCGCTTTCTGCTGTTGCCAGCCGTGGTGATCAGATTTTAAATGCGAAATCTTTTGCTAAACAGGGATTTTCTTATGTGATTGAAGAAGAAAAACTGACGGATCAGACATTACTTGATGCTGTACGCGAAGTATATGCCGACCGCGAAAAATACATCCATACCATGTCAGAGAGCGGTCAGATGGATTCCATCGGAACGATATTAAAACTGATTGAAAGTGTTTCTAAATAATTCACACGCCAAAACAAAACATGCATATCTGCTGTACGTTTTTCCAGCGATATGCATGTTTTTGTATATAGAGATACAGATTTTTTACATCTTCATCTTATCACAGATTTCTTTCATCTCATCATCGGAAAGAGATAAATGCTCCCACTCAGGAACTGCCTGATCTCCTGCTTTACGCGGAATCAGATGCATATGGAAATGAAATACGGTCTGTCCTGCTGCTTCTCCGTTATTCTGAAGCACATTGTAACCGTCACATCCCAACACTTCTTTTTCGTGTGTAATAACTTTCTTTGCAAGCTTTGCAGCCTTTGCGAGTACTTCATCATCAATCTCAAACATATTTGCATAGTGCTGTTTCGGCAGAATCAGCACATGTCCCTTTGTTGCAGGACTTGCATCCAGAATCACACGGAAATCCGCATCTTCATAGATCGTATTGGTCGGAATATCTCCGTTTGCCAGTTTACAAAAAATACAATTGTCGTCTTTCATTTTTTTGCCTCCTAAAATACAAATATCTGATCGAGCATACGAAGCGTTTTAAAATTTCCTTTCGCTGTCATCTCACCCGTCATAAACGCTCTCTGGAATGTCATCCGTCCGTCAATGATTGACTGCAGAACATCTCTGCTTAATTTTGCAACCACGTCAATCTTTTCTTCCTGACCGTAATGAATCTCCAATTCTCCGTTTTCAATTGCTACATACAATGGCTTTTTGATTCCTTCGATAATAAAGGAATAGCTGGCAGCAAAATCCTCAGTAGATACAAAATGACTTTCCAGTTCCTTCACAAACGGTGTATCCATATCATCATCCGGTTTTCCAAGCATATCTTTGAACATCGATGCCAATTCCTCAATATCCTCTTTCTGCTGCTTCACATAAGTATCATCCGATACATACTTCGAGAGCTGCTCGCTCTCCTGTGGTGTCAGATTCAGCTGCTGCGTCCGCAGAACACTCTGCTTTACTGCCTGATTACTGGTCGGAAGATTTTTGATCTTCTGGGAAATGGTCCGGTACAGGTTTTCCGCTTTCTTTTCAATGATCAGCGTATAATCTTTATTCTGCTTGAATTCCACCAGATCCTCTACATATCCGCATAACCCTGCACATGGTAATCCACCCAGAATCTCCCATGCATTCATCAGAGTCAGTTCTCCCTCACGCTCCCCATAGGTTGTAGACATAACAATCGGCTGCATATAGGTATGCTGATTTTTTCCTTATCACCATATAACCAGCAGGCATCCAGAAACTGCTGCATATAACCACCGATTCCCAGCCACTCAATCGTTGTGGCAAGAATAATTCCGTCTGCCTCTTTGAACGTCAGCGGAAGGGTTGCAATTTCATTCTTATGCTCATATATATTGAATCGTTCGATGTTTACCCGAAGTTCCCGTAAAACATCTTCCATCTTTTTAATACATACAGTGTCGGGTCATCCAAAAGTCCCCGGCCTCCATAATACACGTTGATTTCATCGGTATACTCTCCTTGCTTTGATACTAATTAGTATAGGGATTTTCCCCCGATAAATCAACTGCTTTACGAGGTTTCCGGTATAAAATAATTGCAAGAACAAATCCCATTGCAAGGCCACCGATGTGTGCCCAGTTGTCCACATCCACACTGGTAATTCCATAATACAGGCTGATCACAATCATAAAAAGCAGCCCTTTGCCCGTAAGAGATTCATATCTTCCTTTGTGTATCATCACAATCCACAGCAATGCCCCGATAATACCGAAAATAGCACCGGATGCCCCTGCCGATACATCATACTTTCCCCGTGCGATCATTTGCACATAGGACAGTGTACTTCCTCCCACACCGGCGATCAGATACAGACACAGGTATTTGATATGCCCCATCGCCTTCTCCAGAATCGGACCGGCACAGATCAGTACCAGCATATTATTCAAAATATGTTCAAATCCAAAATGCATAAAAGTAGCTGTAAACAGTCTCCAGTATTCTCCCTGCTTCACATATGGCGGCCAAACCGCCCCCATTCTTACCATAAACTCCGAATTTTCCGTATTTCCAAGGATTTCCAGAATCATATAAACAAGAACATTCACAGCGACAAATCCCACGGTTACAAATGGAAGTTTCTTTTTTTGTGGCATGCTTTTCCCTCCTGATTTTTTCACATGCTATCAGTATACTCACTTCCATTTGGAAAGACAAGGCAGTTAGCAAAAACGATATCGGACATCCGCGAAACGGATCATGTCATTACTGTTTAATTTTCTTCTCTCTTTGTAAGCCAGCGGCTCATCATTCACAAACGTACCATTGTCGAATTTAAATCTTCAATATAATAGGTCTCTCCATCACGATCAATCCGCGCATGCAGCTGACTAATCGTATCTGCCTGTATTTGTATGTCCGCATCGGGACCGTACCCGATTCTTGTCATTTTCTTTGTAACACAGATATCCTCGTAAGATTCAGCTCCCTGATACAACAACATTCCCCTGACTTTCCCTGTCATGCTGTTCAGGCATACCGTTGGCCGATATTCTGGCCGTACCGCCGTTTTTATTTTTTCCTCCGGATATACAACCGCAGACTTCGAAAGTTTTCTGGTATCCTGCAGGCATTCCCTACTTCCATGATAAGATTCATATATCTGTTTTTCGGTTTCTTCCTCTTCCAGAAGACCTATTTCTATCAGTAGCTTTTTTAATTTTCTGATCCACTCCTTCTGCTCCTTTTTCTTTTCCCCCTTTTTCTTTCTGTTGGCTCTTTTTACAGTTTCATCTTTTCTTTTTTTGTCTGGATGATCTTCATATTTTCTTTCAGGAACTACGGGTTGATTGTTTTCCTCTCTCCAAACTTTTTCCATTCCATTTCCCCCGGATTCCTCCACAGCCGCCTTTTTCCCCTCATTTTGTCTGGTTCTTACAATTTCATCCCGGATATCTGTAATAGAATAACCATCCAGAAGCGTCTTCTCATAAATTCCATATGCTGCTTTTACCGCCCGTGTGTCTTTATGATCCACTTTTGTAAGCAGAAATTCCATTAACTGCTGAAATTCTGTCTCAATGGTTCCACTCCCACCCGGATATACGGTAAAAATAATTTCCTGGTTGCTGTTGGTAATAAATATTAACTCGGGATCCAGCATCAGGCAATTGGTCTGAATCAGATTCCATTCCAGAATCTCCATCTCACTGCAAATGCTCATAATCAGTTTTTCAATGAAAGAAATATCTACTTCTTTTACCCTGCAATACATATCAAGCGACTGTTTACCGGATATGTTATACCAGTACTGTCCCTCCCCATCCATATATGCCTTTTCCACCGCAAGAAGTCCCGGCAATTTTCTCCTCAGCATCAGCTTTTCATCCAGCCCCGCATGGATTCCCGCTGCAATTTTCATAAAACTTCCCGTAAGATTTCTTTCATATACTATTTCCCGATTGATCATTTTTTCACCTCTTTTAACGTCTGATACTGATAAAAGGAATCTACTGCCCACATATCTTCTATCTGTTTTTCTTCATGCTCCTCACGTACTTCATGCAACAAATCAATTCCTGTACACATAGCTGCTGCCATCGTCCATATCAGAACCGGTATAATCACAGCCGCCTCTACTGTATAACTTCCTCTCCATTTCATATTTTCTCCTTTTATCCCTGTAATCCCCACATGACCAGATGTGCCCCTAGCAGAAATGGTACAAACGGAAACTCGGATTTTCTGTTTTTATGTCCGAATACCAGCAAACCAAGAGCCGTAATTCCCGCAATGGTAATGGCAATCATGACAATTCCCATTATTTCACCCAGTGCATAAAAACATCCCATACCTAAAATTACCAGACCGTCTCCATACCCAATACTTTCCCTTGTACTCCAGGCCAGTATAAGCATAAATATCCCCGGCAATAATCCCAAAAACCATACCGGATTTTTCCAACAGCCCCCCAGCAGTGATATGGTCATGCCTGATATTCCCAGAAGCAAAATTGCCCAGCCATGAAGTTGCTGTTTTCTCATATCTTCCCAGGAGAGTCCTGCCAATCCAAACGTCAATATGCACATTCTGATCATTTCATAGTTATTCTGCATGATTTTACCTCACCTCCGTATTCGCACCACATTTACCACAGGCTCTTTTTCCTCCCGTCTCTTCCAAAAGGATCAGATAAATAGTTCTTTTTAGCCCACTGCAGGCAAGATCACTATGATAACAGGTTCCATAATCCGTCACATACACCTTTCCGGCAACATGATTTTTTGCCACGCACCCGGAACATGCGCTGTACTTATGTTCATTTTTGTTTCTCATACTGCTGATCTGTGCATAATCCGTACTTTTAATACTCAAATCCAGATAATGGCACTTTCTGCTCCTGTGATAAACAGTTCCATGTTTTGTAACATACACATAATCACTCTGCTTTCCATCTGTACGGTCGCCAATCCACTTATGGCTCTTACTTTTCTGACAGATACCAACACCCTTTACCTCAAAAAAGCTAATTGGAATTTTAATGTAATAATTAACCTGCAAATTAATATAATTTCCTGACAGATCGGATTTTGCCATCGTAATCGCATGTTTTCCACCGCGAATATATTTTTCCGGCAGGCTGTACGTTCCCAGCTCCTTTCTAAAATACGCTTCCGCAGATACCAGAAGCCCCGTTTGCGATGAAACCGCAGATGCTTCACATGCTGTTTTTCTGCTTGCATAATTCAACGCCTCCTGAACTTCTGTCTGAATCTGCAATACCCGAAAGAAAAATAAGAGCGTAAGGAAAAACACGGCTGCTACAGGAATAATCACGGCTGCTTCCAGCGTATACGATCCCTTAAAAAAGGAACATAAGGATGCCTTTTGGCAAGGATGTTCTCCCAGGTTATAGATATCGTCTTGCGGATTCGAATCTATTGGTTCGTTTATTATCTTATGAATACATGCCTGCTTCGGAAAAGGTTGATATTTGAGGGTAATTGTTGGTTTCCACTGTCCAAAAGACATCCTTACATCCCCTCCTTCCCATGAAAATAACTATATCCGGAATGATTTTGAATCCGGAATCCATTTGAGAAATTTTCAAGGATGGATACAAAGCCAAGAAATACCGGTTGGAATTCATAGGTGGCAGTAAGCTCAGTTTCACACAAAACGTGTCCATCTGAAATTTTCGTACCCTTCCTGTGTCTGTACATACGCTTCCTCCACATCCATGGTGCGCATTGCAAGGGTATTTCCCTTATGAAACAAAAGCAAAATGGCAGCATATTGTCCATAATCCAATCCCTGAGAACAATCTTTCGCCACAGACCAGCCCGACAAAAGTTCCGGAATCATATGTACATTTGAAGTCCAGTCCGCATCACTTTTTATCATTGTAATTTTCCCACCGGACAATAGTGTCCTTACATCTAACACACTTTCTGCAAATGCCCACGCTACTAAGATTCCGTATTTTACAGCTTCGATTACGGCCGGATTTGCGGATACTCCCGCCAACGTGACCGCAAGTGCCATTGCCTCTGATTGTCGCTGGGAAGATGCGGTTAATGAGGCCATATTTAACGGTTCTCTCATTGCCAGCAGCTCCGAAACCACAATTTTTAAATTATCCGCGTCATTTCTTTTTCCGCCCAAAACATACTCCAGCTCATATTCCAATACGCGATCCTGCTTTTTTCCACATAGTTTCCAAGATAATTCACCAGATACTGATAAAACAATACTTTTTGATACCAGTCTGTTCCCACATAAGAATCCATCGTACCTTTTTCCAGACTTCTGTGTGAAACGGTTTCTTCTATACTAATAGATTTTCCGGATACCTTTGTATTTTCCGGCAAAACAAGGGATAGTACCCCTTCTTTTTTTACTTCTGTCACCGTTTCTAAAGGATTCTCTGTTGGCGTTGCCTTTTCTCCAGAATCCTCTTTCTTTGTTTTATCCCCCTGACGCGCTTCCCCTTTTAACTGCCGGATGATGAATTACCTGCCCCCTCCGTTTCATATTTTTCCGGATGCTTCAGTGCATCCATTGCATCTGCAATACCCTCATCCGGATTTTTATAGTCCTTTTTTACTTCTTTTACTGCTTCATAATGATTGTAGACGGACTTTGCCATCTCATATGCAATATTCTTTTTCATATAAGTACACACAGCCTTCTGAAATACGACACCATTCTGATCTGTCAGCAATCGATAGGGGTCATACCTTGCATCTGTCATCTCCGCGGTCAACAGACTCATCCCGGAAAGCAAAGTTTTTTGTTCTTTGCTTCCAAGATGATCCAATGTAAGGCCACGCAACTGTGCTTCCCGGTTATTAAAACATAATTTACCTTCTGTATCATCCACCCGTACTCCAAGAATTTTGTATGTTTCCCACAAAGGACTGCAATAATCGGCAAAAACGGATTCCAAAACCGTATCCGTATTCATATACAATACTTTCTGAAGTTCATAATGTCTCGCTGCTTCTAAAAGTGTGAAAAGAAGCTGCGCCACCAGCATCAGTGAAAGGGCTGCAAACACAGTAATACTCGCCTTTCTCCTCACTATACCTCCCCTGTGCGTTCTTTAATTGTGTTGAAAATATCAGAAACCAGCGTTGTCAGTTTTTTCTTGAACAACACAACAATTCCTATCAACACCACAACGATCAACACCATTTCTACAACTCCTACCCCATCTTCTTCCATCAAAAAGTTTTTAAATCCTAACATAATTTTTCCTCCTTATACTTGAAATGACAGCATTGCCGGAATCATAATGATGGCAATCACGATGCCAAGCATCATCATGAGTGGCAACAGCATTTTCGTTCCTGCCTCTTCTCCCAATTTACAGGCCAGTGCCTTCCTTTCTTCCAGTGCATTCTCCGATTCCTGTTCCAAAAGTTTACATAATCCCCTGCTTCCTGTCTGTAAATTCTGTAAAAGAATCCGAATGAGTCTCTGATACTCTCCCAAATCCACTCTTTCTCCAAATTTCTGGTATGCAAGACGTTCACTTTCCCCGTCCAGGATTTCGTGATTCGTTATTATCATTCTTCATAGATATACCGTTTCTTTTATTTGTTTTTTCTGCCTTTTATCAGAATATTGAGCGGAAATTCTATTCCATGCCTGTTTTAATGACATGCCTGCTCCCAGTAAAATCAGAAGTTTACTCACAACTTCCGCATAATCCAGTTTCATCTGCTCTTTTTTTATATGATCTGCAGTACGTTTTCTCTCCAGAACAATTCCCGCCATCAGGAAACAGACAAGCACCTCAAAAAACAAAATTTTCCATACCAGATGCTGTTTTTTTTCTTTCCATTGCAGCTTCACCCCTGCCGCCTGATCCGGCAGCGTCAGATACCTTTCCCCTTCCTGCGTACTCTGCTGCTCCACTTCAGCTGCAATTTCATGAATGACCTTTTCCTGCTGCGACATCACTTTCGGGTATACTTGAAAAGAAAACGTATATTCCTCCCGGTACTTTTCACAGGTAAGTGCCACACTCGCCTGTACAAGTTCTCCCTGGGGATCTAATTGATCCTCCCGGATCGTTCCATCCACGTCCACTGCATTGTATTGATCCAATGTCCAGTCGGCTTTTACCAATCCTTTCACATAGCTTGGCTTCATATGCACCTGCTCTGTTACATGTGCAGCCTCTTCTCCCTCTGGGAAAAAGGTTTCGTCTATTTCCTTTTCTGCCCGGGAAAAATAGGATTGTGCTGTCTTTTCATCAATACATTGTGCAGGAACGCTTACCTGATAGTCATAATTTTTCAGTTTCTCCCCTGCATTCAGCGTAAGTTCCACTTCCTGCCGCCCACTGCCCGGACTGCCCCGGATAATTCTGTTTTTATCGTCCATACTGCGATCGGAAAATTCCATATATGCCCCAAGCAGCAATAACAGAATACAACAACCGCTGCTTCTATTATTTTTTTCCTTCTCACACTTCCCCTCTACATATGTATTGTCATTATTTTCTCTGCCAGTACAATCGCCCCACCATAAGCTGCAAGGCATACTGTCATAAACAATGCCCCTGCCACATTTCCATATAAAACATTCAGGAAATCCATGGATGTCACCTTCAGATATAACAAAATGAACAACGGTATCACATTCATTACTTTCTGTTCCATCTTTCTAGAAGCAATCTGTACCTGAATCTCCCTCTCTGTTTCATGGCGCACCCGCATGTGCCGGGATGTTGCATCAATAATTGTCACAAAATTTCCACCGCTGCGTTTTGCAAATGAAAAAACTTCGGAAAAACTTGCAATATCCATATTTCCACTTCGGGTTGAGAAATCTCCCAGCAGCAGCTCCAATGGTTGATTGAGGCTGATGGAACAATTCATCTCCTTTACCTCCTGATACATATAGGACCTTTTCCCATATAATGCGAGTATTTCTTTTTCTGCCTCTTTCCACGCATTTTCTATAGAGAAACCAGCAAGTAAAGCCGCACTGATACTCCGGAGAGTATCCACAAATTCCTTCGCAAGCTGTAATTGCATCTGCTCTTCCCCTGCTTTTTTCTGACGCTTCATGAAAAACCAGATAAAAACAGGAAAAAATACTATCCCCAGCCAGCTGGCATAAAATAAATACGCAATTGCACTGTCAGCAGCCCCGCCAAAGCAATGCTTCTACAGACCTCCTTCCGGCTCAGATGATACACGCGATAATCCATCTTCTATCTCTCCCTTCTCCCGGGTCAGCCCTGCCATCTCCAGTTTTTTACGATTCTTTAATATGCCACAGTGCTTCCACTTCCAGCTGCCCTCGGTTCCTTCCAGCTGATAAATCGGAGAAATCTGAATCTCGCCATTTCCACTCCGCATACCTCTGTAATTTCCAATACTCTGCGGCTTTTATCCGGTAATCTTCCCAGATGAACGATCAGGTCTATCCCCGATGCAATCTGTTGTCTGATTGCAGCAATCGGCAGATCCATCCCCATCAGTACCATCATTTCCAGACGGGAGAGAATATCTCTGCTTGAATTTCCATGGGCGGTGGATAATCCGCCGTCATGTCCGGTGTTCAATGCCTGAAGCATATCAAATGCCTCCGCTCCACGGCACTCCCCAACGAGTATTCTGTCCGGACGCATACGCAATGCCGTGCGGATCAGATCCCGGATTGTTACCGGCTGGACGCCTCCATATTTGCATTCCGTGTTTCTAAACGTACCAGATTTTTGATTCCCTGTATTTGAAGTTCCGCGGAATCCTCAATCGTTATGACTCTCTCATCCTCCGGGATATACTGTGATAAAGCATTTAAAAATGTCGTTTTCCCGGAGCTTGTCCCTCCCGAAATCAACAGGTTGTATTTTGCCCTTACCAGCATCTTTAAAAACTCTGCTGCATCTTCCGGAAGTGCCCCTTTTTGAATAAGGGTCTGCATATCCTGCGGTTTCTCTGGAAATTTCCGGATTGTGATTGTAGAACCATCCAGAGAAACCGGTGCCAGGACAATATTTACACGGGAGCCATCTGCAAGTCTTGTATCTACGATTGGATTCGATAAATTAACCACCCGGTTATGTCTTCCAACGATCTGCTGTATCACATCCTGCATTTTTTCTTCGCTGGCAAATGCCTGATTCCATGCATGAACCCTTCCTGCCTTTTCGTAAAAAATATGTTTCGGTCCATTTACCATGATCTCGGAAATTTCCGGATCATCCAGAAGTTCCTGCAAAGCATCCAGTTTTCTGAGTGAATTAAATACTCTTGCTTCCAGCATCAGACGTTCCCGAATGGAAATGGGTTCCTCCTGCATCAGCCGGGATGCCTCTTCCCCAATCAGATTTTCAATTTCTTCATCCGACATCTCCCGCGAAAGATCCATGCGTTCCAATACACGTTGCCGGATACATCCTACATACTCATCCAACCGGCATCATCCTCCGGATACTGTCTCCAAATTCGTTCCATTTCCATTGCTCGACGAGCCGCTCGCAGGACACCACAGGGGTTGCCACAGGTGGAAGCTGTATCTCCCGCAGATTCTCGGATAACCGTTCTTCTCCGCGTTTTTGAATTTCTGTCAAAATTCTTTCTCTCTCCATTGTCCAAGCCCTCCTCTGCTTTTCATCAGGAATTTTCTGGCAGCTCCCCAGCAATTCAAAAATCCCATAAACCGTGACCCCAGATTTAAAACGATGGTTGTATAATTCATTTCCTGCGCTAAAATCTGAAACAATTTCTGATACGTCAGATTTTTCACTTCACACAGACACTCGGTATTTCCCAGAGGATACACAACATCTGTCCTGTCCAGATGACCGATGCAGGAAACCATCCTGCTCTTTGAGTATTTTCCGCTTTCTGCCATCACCAGAAGTTCTTCCATCCCGGACGAATAAAATTCCCCCATCAGCTGCGACAATCCACTGTTTTCCTGCAAATCCAGAAGCAGAACTTTTTCGTTTTCACTCAGAATGGAGGACAGCGTGACCGCAAACGGAAGCTGCATTTCATTTTCTGCCAGCGAATATACTGCAAGAACCTGTAATTTTTGCTTCACACCCCCACTGGCATTTTTTATTTCCTCCCCAATCTGTTTTAAAATCTCATCGACGATTTTATTCACTTCCTGATACTTATCCACAAACACCACCCCTTTTTCCACATCTTTATCCACATTTTCATTTCCATCAAACAGATAAATTTGTGGAATTTCACATTCTATCCTGTTTTCCCCAGCCAAATCATCCGACAGAACAATTGCATCCAGGGTTTTCCAGTTCTCCTGAAGTGCCTCCTTCTGGGAAAACATGTGCAGCTCAAGCTGATCCCGATAATGATTCATCAGGCAGCTGGTAAAACGGTCACCATACTCCCGGTCTCCAATACAGAGTCCCAATCGAGCTCTCCTCATAGCTCCTCCTTTCTTTTCAAAACAGTGACAGCCATACTGTCCGATGCGCATATAACATTCCCAGTAAAACCGCAACAGAAAAATGCATCAGATTCTGCTCCTGAACCCAGCCATTTCGATAAGAGGAGAATTTCCCCGAAAACAGTTCCCTTAAAAAAACCTGTGCTTTAAAAAGGCTGATTCTAAGATTGCGCATATACAACATCTTGAGCACGGCTATTACTGCTCCTGCCACAAATGCTGCCAGCACACAGTCTGTCAATGTTTTTAAATTTGTAAATCCACCGATAACGGAAAAAAGTTTGATATCTCCGGCGCCCAACACACCTATGAGATAAAAAAGATATAACATGATAACCGGAATAGAAATATTCAAAAGAACTTGAATGATTCGCGCATTCCACCCAAAACTATACCGAATGCCATCGATAAAATAAACCCATGATAATCAGCCGGTTACTGATCCTCATGCTGGTAATATCCTGAACGACTGCCACAATTAGGATTGCATACAGTGTCAGAACCGATGCCCCCTGCATCGAAATCAATTTGCATCACCCCTTTGTTGTGAATCGAATTATAACAATGCCAATTTTATTTGTCAAGCAGTTTTTTACAAATTTTTTGTATAACTTTTCCATTTTTGCTTATACTTGTAAAAGAGAGACTTCAGAAAGCAGGTGATCCAATGAAATTGTTTAAGACAACCCCTCAGCCCCCTGACGGCTATGCAATACTTCTCGATAATCTGAAACAGACAACCGCAGAACTGCAAAATACCTATGCCAATCTTGAAAATGTCGTTGATCCGGATTTGATCGACTATTACATTTATCAGGCAAAAGCGGTACAGATGCGCTATAAATTTCTTCTGGGATGTGTAAAAAATAGAGGGAAACTATTCGCTTCCCTCCTGACCGTTCACATTTTACGGAAATTTTATACAAAAAAGCCCCGGTGACTGTCCACATCCATATAATCTTCGTTTACGGCACCGCGCGCATAAGTCATCCCTGCATATACCTGCTGGGTATTTTTCATAAGGGGTGCACTCTTGTCCTGTTTTGCTGCCTCTACAAAAGAAGTATACAACCGGTGCATGATATGTTCCGCTTCCTGCACTCCATCCAGCCGATTCTCGTACATCGCCCGTGAAAGCTCATTTTTACAGAACATATAGAGTTTATACAGGTTGTGCGAGATCGGATACGAAAAATTGAGACTTCCGATCAGTTCATCCAGAACACTCTGTGCATTCCGGATCGCATCCTTCTGTCCATCATGATCTCCATTGCAGTGTGCCTGCCGAATATCATCCACATAGGCAAAAAAGATATCGTAAATGATGACGATCATCTCACCGGAATTACACTGGCTCAGTCGTCTCGTAAAATCTTTTTTCAGCTCATTTTCCATATGCTACTCCTATTTCTGCAGCAAAGACAGTACCTGCTGTGGAATATCATTTGCCTGTGATAACACCGAAACAGCAGCCTGTTCCAGAATATTCTGCTGTGTATATTCTGTCATTTCAGATGCCATATCGGTATCCATAAGCCCTGAATATGCGGTTGTCATATCTTCCTGTGTCTCTGCAAGACTGGAGCTTGCATACTCGAGACGATTGGTATATGCACCGATTCCGGAGCGGACAGCACTTAATTTTGCAATTGCTGCATCCATCGTGCTGATGGCTTTGTCAGCACCTCCGTTGACCGCCACATTTACCGTATCCAGATACAGACTCTCCGAGGAAACTTCCGGAATATGTACATCCATATTCTGATACTGGTTCGCACCGATCTGAATTGTCATTGCACCGACATCCGTCACGTCAAATACAAGCGTCGCTCCTGTTGCCTGTATATCATCACTCAGCAGAAAATCCATGGAAAATCCACCCTTATCCGTGATTTTCACACGATTTCCCTCGACATTTGTAATTACTGTACTTCCAAACCCATCTTTCAGTTCTATCTCTGCATCGGTTCCGCTTGCCACAAGTTTGTAACTTTTGTCATCTGTATTTTGAACAACTCCCTGCGCATTTGACAGACCTGTTTTTTTTGCCATCTCTTCTGACATACCAATGGTCAGTGTTTCTTTTGATCCCCTGTTATCCGCAGTAATCTTATAAACCCCTGCCGTATTTGGATCTTTTTCAAACTTGCACCCGATCTCATCTGCCACAGATATCATCTGGTTATATACGTCATCGGCACTCATTCCCTTTTTATACTCGATCCCCACTCCGTTGACAGAAATTGTGCCTCCTTCGAAATCCGGATCATTGATCAGACCGGACAGATCCAGCTGATACTCTGCCTGCTTTGCCGGAGTCTTCACTTCCACCGTATAATCGCCCGGAAGAACTTCCTCGGAAAAGTCAATTCTTGTTGCGCTCCGTGCAAATTTTGTTCCATCTGCTGTTTGTGTTCCACTCACATATACACGTGTATTAGTCGAACCATCAAGCAACGTCTTCTTGTTGTACTCTGTATCTGTGGAAATCCGGTCAACTTCCTGCGTCAGCTGATCAATCTCGTCCTGAATACTCTGACGATCCGAATAAGAGTTTGTTCCGTTTGCCGCCTGAACACTCAGTTCACGGATACGCTGCAGCATATTGCTGACTTCGTTTAATGCCCCGTCTGCAATTCTGAGTACGGACTGCCCATCATCAGAATTCGCTTCTGCCTGATCCAGACCATCAATCTGTGCTTTCATCTTGCTGGAGATTGCCATTCCCGCCGGATTATCCCCTGCCTTGTTGATCTTATATCCACTGGAAAGACGGCCCATGGAAATACTCAGTTTATTTTCTGTCCGGAGCAGCTGCCGGTTGGCTACAACAGCAGACATATTGCGATTAATTTTCATATTTGTTCCTTCCCGTATACGCTACGTTTGAGCATCCCTGCCCTCTGATTTGACACTCCCTGTCATTTCATCTGACATATATATCGTCCGAAAATGCCAATTCTTTAATAAAAAAAGTATAATTTGCAATTAACGGGAAATCGTATTATAATAGCAACATTAAACGATATTTGCAAAGGAGGATTTATCCCATGGCTAAAGTAACCAAGGATACTATGATCGGAGAACTTCTTCAGATTGATGAGAACGTAGCACCTATGCTTTTAAACATTGGTATGCATTGTCTTGGCTGCCCATCATCCCAGATGGAGACTATTGCTGAGGCAGCTATGTTCATGGAATCGACCCGGATGATCTGGATAATGATATCAACGATTCATCGAGCATGATGCAACCGCATAGATTTCACGTATCAAAAAGGAGTGCTGAATTTCAGCACTCCTTTTTGATTTAAATTTTCTAAAGAGATGCAAACACCTGCAGTGCCTGCGGTCCCGTAATTTTATTTCCATGCTCCGCGAAATATGCTCCGACTGCAGGATTATAGTTTTTCTGCTGTGCATATTCGCAAATAATATTGCAGACTTTATTAAACTCTTCCGGTGTATGGTCATCTTTGTGGATCACCAGATAAACCGGTTTTTCTTCTCGTTCTTAAACAGGTCATTTCGTCCATTGTAATAATTTACAAGTACATGTGCGAGACGCTCCACCTGATCTATCGTCGTAAATTCAAACATTTTCGTCAGATCTGCCGGTACTTCCGGTACTTCTTCCGGTGCCTCTGTCTGCTGTGCATTTTCACTCTCCGGAGAGGCTTTTGCTTCACGTATTTTCTGGAAAAAGTTCCAAAATATCATCTGCGCCTTTGCTTCCACATTTCCGGCTGCTCCCATATTTGAAAACAGTTCCTCATCTCCGGCTTCCGTAAACTGGGAAAAACGGGTATCGAGTTCTTCCGGGTATTCAACCTTTGTAATCAGCAAAACCAGGGATTCGGAAGACAATGGAATTGCCTCTACCATAAGTGGATTGTCACTCACATCAAATCCAAACTCATAATTTGCCTGCTGTATCATATCATGGAAAAGTCCTTTTGCTTTCTCAGAACCATATGCCAGTTCCCGCAGATTAATCTGACGATCTGCAAGATCCTGTTTTGTTAATGTGCATCGAATCTGATTTCATTTACTTTTCAATTTTCATCTCTATCACATCCTTCTCTGGAAATCGCTTTCCGTAAATGGTACACTTATTATAATCAAATGCCCTCCCGTTGTAAAGTTACCACGGATTAAAAAATTATAAAAAATACTTGCATTGCAAAATAAAGTGTGTTATAAGTTTATGCATGAGATGCGTCTCTGACCCAAAGGAGCGTATGAATAACAAAAATTTAATATTGTCTGACCGATACGAGTTGATTCGTCCCCTTGGCCAGGGAGAATGCGGAAGTGTCTTTCTTGTCAGACAGCAATCTTTAGAGCAGTACCGTGCAATGAAGCGATTCCCCAAAAATACTTCGGCACAACCGCTCTTCGCAATATCCGAAGCACAGATTCTAAAGTCTGTTCAGCATCCCGGAATTCCCACAATTTATGATTTTGAAGAAGATGAATCATTCTACTATCTTGTGGAAGAATATATTCAGGGTGACTCTTTAGAAGAATTTTTGCTTCATCAACAGTCAATATCCCAGAACCAGTTTTTATATTTTTGTGAGCAGCTTTGTGACATTTTTGCATATCTGCATACATTACGGCCTTCTCCGATTCTTTATCAGGATCTTAAGCCGGAACATATTATAGTATGTGGAACACAGCTTAAATTGATTGACTTCAGTGTCGCATCTTTTGCTGCCATTTCTGGAAAAGACTTCAACCATTTCGGAAACGTGGATTTTTCTGCTCCGGAACTTATCTCAGGAAAACCGGTAACCCTGAGATCCGATATCTACAGCATTGGAAAAATCATGGAATATATGATGCCATATCTGGATGCAGCCACCAACCGATCTCTTTATCCCAAAATTCAAAAAGCAATTTCAGCAGATCCCGACCTGCGCTATGAATCACCGCAGGCTCTGTACTCTGCATTAAAAGAAGTAATTGAAACTACGGGAAGAACGCATCTCAGGCAGACAATTGCAGTCGTTGGAAGTCACAGCGGCTGTGGTGCAACACACATAGCAATCGCACTGGTGACAACACTTAACTACCTTGGCATTTCCGCGGTTTACCAGGAAAAAACTGGTCAAACGACTTGCGCAAGACGGTTGTCCAGTTGAAACATGTGTGGGAAAAAAACGGTTGTTTCTTTTATCGCAATTTTACAGGATTTCCAAAATATGACAGTGGCATCGAAATCCCGGAGCCTGTCGCACAAATCATGGTAAATGATTACGGATGTGATTTTTTTCTTTCTCCTCCTTGCAACGGCGGATCATATTATCTATGTGTGTGGAGGATCATTATGGCATCGGGACGATGCAAAGTCCAAAGACTTTCTTTACAAAATTTGGTGACCGCCTGCATATTGTTGCGAATCTGTGCGACCACAATTCTGCCATTTATTTTGCCAGAACATTTTCACAGCCGGTCTATTCTTATCCGTTTAATACGGACATCTTTCGTGCAGACAAAGAAAAGCTGGATTTTGTTCACTGGCTGCAACAACCTGAGAAAGGACGGAATCGCCTATTTTTACGTTTCATAAACCATTTATTCCGGCTCCTGCAACCATAGGAGTCTGCGGTACAACAGTAAATTCTGGTGTAACACACTTTAGTATTTCGCTTTGCAACTTTTTACACAGCAGATTTCTGGCCCGCACCGCATACCTGGAAGTCAATTCCAGTCATGAAATCGCTGCGCTTTCCTCGAGCATCGATCGATGTACAGCTACGTACGTCTGAGCATCGATCGATGTACAGCTACGTACGTCTGAGCATCGATCGATGTACAGCTACGTACGTCTGAGCAATCGATCGATGTACAGCTACGTACGTCTGAGCATCGATCGATGTACACTACGTACGTCTGAGCATCACGTGTACAGGCTAGTACTCTGAGCATCGGATTCAATGTACACTACCTCGTCTGAGCATAGTGTGCGTAACGACATCATCG
>ENA-OQAS01000653-OQAS01000653.1-human-gut-metagenome-genome-assembly--contig:-NODE-653-length-17928-cov-1.739565_pt1 | contig 17928 bp, 21 predicted proteins | sample MGYA00242733_ERZ504523 | MGnify/ENA primary metagenome ERZ504523 (study PRJEB26092, sample SAMD00036239) | human gut metagenome | host: Homo sapiens | study: EMG produced TPA metagenomics assembly of...
CTGGAAAATGGAAGAAAGCTCTGATGAGCTTTTGGGGATGCTTGAGCATAAAGCGGACTATTCTTCTTTTTTGGAGCGGGTATCGGCAGAGAAGCGGAGGCAGGAACGTTTCGCCAGCCGGGTGCTTTTAAAAGAGCTTTTAGGAGAGGAGGCAAGGGTTGACTATCATTCTACGGGTGCCCCGTTCCTCGCGTGCGTACCTTTATATATAAGTATATCTCATACGAAAGATTATGTGGCGGTAATCTTGGATAAGCGTCCGACAGGGATCGATATCGAGTATCGTTCGGACCGGATCTTGAAAATACGAAGTCGCTTTATGAATCCGGAGGAAGAGGCGGGTATCGATCTGGAGCATGAGGTCGAGCATCTATTAATCCATTGGTGCGCCAAAGAAACCTTGTTCAAGATAATCGGGCAGGAAGGAGTGGACTCAATCAAGCATCTTCACGTGAATCCTTTTCCTTATTTATCGAGTGGGACGTTTAAGGGACGAGAAACCCGGACCGAGGCATGCCGGGAATATGAGTTGGCATATCAAGTTACACCGGACTATGTATTGACTTGGTTGAAGTAAGTTAACTTCATACGCTTGTGAAGTTAACTTCATTGACTAACGAAGCTAACTTCATTGGCTCACGAAGCTAGCTTCATCAAATCATGTGGTTGGAAAGATATCGTTCGATCTATTTCTGCCAGATTTCCCAAGCGGCGAAAGCCTGTAATAGAAGCATTTCCAGACCATTTTTCACGACGGCGCCTTTTTCTTTTCCTTTCTTCATGAATAGGGTCTCATCCGGATTGTAAAGTAAATCATACAATAGATGATTCGGCGTAAGTAAATCGTACGGGATATCCGGACATGAGTCTATATTCGGGAACATGCCTAAGGGAGTCGTGTTTACGATCACCGTATATTGCTCCATGGTCTTCGGAGTAATCTCATCGTACGTGATACAAAATTCTTTCGGTTTGCGAGAAACCAGCGTGGCACCAACGCCTAGCTGTTTCAGTCCGTGGAAGACTGCCTTTGACGCCCCTCCCGTACCAAGGATCAACGCTTTCCGGTGCGTTTCTTTCAATAAAGGATCAATCGATTGCTTGAATCCGATAATATCCGAGTTATATCCTTTCAGTTTAAGTTTGCCGAAAAGACCTTTTGTGAACTTGATGACATTTACCGCTCCGATCTGACGGGCATCGTCATCCAAATCGTCTAAATATGGGATTACTTGTTCCTTATAAGGAATGGTCACGTTTAAACCGTTAAGTTCAGGGTTTTCTTTGATTACGTTCTTAATCTCCTTGATAGATGGAATCTCGAAATTCAAGTACTCAGCGTCGATCTTCTCCGCCTCAAACTTCTGGTTGAAATACGTTTTAGAAAACGAATGTCCGAGGGGATATCCCAGTAAGCCATATTTCTGCATAACCTTTTTATTGTTTATTCTTTAGATCCTGTATATAATGAACAGATCCCGAAGGTAAAGGTCCGTACACGGGCCTGCTTGAAGCCTTGACGGGTGAGTAAATCCGTCATGACCTTTCCCTGAGGAACTACCTTGATGGAAGCCGGCAAATAATTATATGCGGCTTTTTCTTTAGAGAGTAGACGTCCGATAAAGGGGATGACGGTCTTTGAATAGATCTGGTAGAGTTGTCTCATGGGAAAATGTTCCGGTGTGGAAAGTTCCAAGATCATGATATGCCCACCGGGTTTCAGCACCCGGTACATCTCTGAGATACCTTGCTCTATGTTCTCAAAATTACGAACCCCGAAAGCGGCGGTTACGGCATCGAACGAGTTTTCCTCGTAGGTCAAGGCCGTACAGTCCTGTTGCTCGAAGGTATATGCTCCGAATAACCGGCGGCAGCTACTTTTTTCCGTCCCACTTCCATCATGCCTAACGAGATGTCGGCACCGATGATATGGTCGGGGCGCAGCTTTTTGTACATGGAGATAGCCAAGTCTCCGGTACCGGTAGCGATATCCAGTATCGTTTTAGGAGAGAAAGGACGCAGGAAAGCGATCCCTTTCCTGCGCCATATCTTGTCGATACCAAATGAGAGAGTATGGTTGAGTTGGTCATACGTTTCGGCTATCGAGTCGAACATGCGTTTGACTTGCGTGCCTTTTGTTCCTCTTTGTTATAAGGAAGTATTGTCTCTGAACCATACTGTGTCATGTGCGGTATCTTATTTATTCTGTAAATATTCGGTAACGTTTTTCTCGATGCGGTTCAGCAAGTTGTCAGTCTCGCCTTTTACGAAAGTCTCCCCTGTGATATGCTCGAACAATTCGATATATCGGTTGCTGATTCCTTCTACGATCTCCGGTGTCATCTCAGGAACTTCTGTCCGGACTTACCTTGGAAGCCATTTTCCATCAACCATTCGCGAACGAACTCCTTGGAAAGTTGCTTCTGCGGTTCACCCTTGGCGAAACGATCCTCGTATCCTTCTGAGTAGAAATAACGGGAGGAATCCGGAGTATGGATCTCGTCGATCAAATAGATCTTGCCGTCACGATGGCCGAACTCATATTTCGTGTCAACCAAGATCAAGCCACGTTCCTTAGCGATCTCGGTACCGCGTTTAAACAAGGCCATCGTATATTTCTCAAGAACCTCGTAGTCCTCTTTAGAGACCAAACCTTTAGCGAGAATCTCCTCTTTAGAGATATCTTGATCATGCTCTCCGATCTCAGCCTTTGTGGTCGGGGTGATGATGGGTTCGGGGAAACGTTGGTTCTCACGCATACCCTCCGGTAGTTTCACGCCGCAGATCTCACGTACGCCGCTCTTATAAGCACGCCATGCGCTTCCGCACAGATAACCGCGTACGATCATCTCAACCGGGAAACCTTGGCATTGAACGCCAACCGTTACCATCGGGTCTGGAGTAGCCAGTTTCCAGTTCGGGCAAATATCAGTCGTAGCGTCAAGGAACTTGGCGGCGATCTGGTTTAACATTTGTCCCTTGTAAGGAATACCTTCCGGCAAGATAACATCGAAAGCGGAAATACGGTCTGTAGCGACCATTACCAATACCTCGTCATTGATGTTGTACACGTCGCGTACTTTCCCATGGTATACGCTCTTTTGTCGCGGGAAATTGAAGTCTGTCTTAACTAATGCCTTCTTCATGACTCTTACTTTTAGTTGTTGTCTATATTCGTTTTCTTCTCTTTTGCCTCTTTGATCTCTTTCTTCCGTTTATCATCGAACTTATCATAAGCCTCTACGATTCGTTGGACAAGTTTATGCCGGACAATATCTTTCTTGGTGAACTCGATCTTACCGATCCCGTTTACGCCCTTCAATATTTGCATGGCCTGTATCAATCCGGACGTGGTAGAAGGCGGAAGGTCTATCTGTGTGACATCTCCGGTGACGATCATCTTGGCGTTCATACCCAAGCGGGTCAAGAACATCTTGATTTGATGCGTCGTCGTGTTTTGCGCCTCGTCCAATATAATGACGGCGTCGTTCAAGGTACGACCGCGCATAAACGCTAGCGGGGCGATCTGTATCACGTTATTCTCCATATATTCCTTCAGCTTAGCCGCCGGAATCATATCCTGCAAGGCATCGTAAAGCGGTTGCAGATAGGGATCTAGCTTATCCTTCATCTCGCCCGGCAAGAAACCCAGTTTTTCTCCGGCTTCTACGGCGGGGCGGCTTAAGATGATCTTCCGTACTTCCTTATTCTTTAATGCTTTTACGGCTAGGGCGATAGCGACGAATGTTTTGCCCGAACCGGCGGGTCCCGTGGCGAAAACCAGATCGTTGTTCTCGAAAGCCTTTACCAATAACTGTTGATTCTCGGTACGTGCGGTAATCGGCTTGCCATTCATGCCGTGGATGATCAGGTTCTCCTGCTTCACGACCGTGGGGCCTTTCCCTTTTATAATATCCAGAATCACGTCTTCGGAGAGCGAGTTAAACTCCTCACAGTATTTTTCCACCTCACGGATTTTCTTGAGAAAAGCTCGGACTCATCCTCATCTCCAATCACTTTCATCACATTTCCACGGGCAACGATACGCAATTTCGGAAACAATGTCTTGATCAATTGCATATTAGAGTTATTCACACCGTAGAAAATTACCGGGTCTACGCTTTCAAGAATATAAATTCTTTCAATCATCCGCTATTCCTTTTATTAAATTACGCTTCAAAAAGATGTGCTATTTTTTATTATTCGAATCAAGTTACAAAATTAGTAATATTCTTTATCCATTGATGCAAAGGGAGAAGTTTTATTTCACGGGAACACATCTTTCAGCCGTCCGTCTATCATTTAGAGAAAACTAATTGGAGTTAAGGGGTAATTTCGGATTTTTCCGTATGTTTGTTAGGTAAAACGAAGGTAATGAAGATGAAGACAGTGTTTAATGTGATGTTGTTGCTGGTCGTGATCGTGTCGGCGACGGCTTTTTCTTCTTGTAAGGAGAAAAGAGGTGAATTGAAGAAGATTTGGTACAATGGAAGCTATAATCGCGATTTTAATGATTTGAATGACGTTCATTTGTCCGTTGCGAAGAAGATCGGCATAGAGCCTGTCTCTTCGAGGGAAGGAGCGGAGCACGCCTCCCGGGATATGGTGGAGATCAAGACGAATGACTATTACGAGGTAGAGGAGTTGACGCACTCTATTCCGTATTTGGTGCCGGAAGCCGCTAATCTGCTGGAGGATATCGGGAAAAACTTCCAAGACTCATTGAAAAACTTGAATGCTTCCATCTATAAAATAAAGGTAACCAGTGTAACCCGTACGGTTGCCGATGTCAAGAAATTGAGAAAAAGGAATACGAACTCTTCTCTCAACTCTGCCCACCAATACGGAACTACGTTCGATGTATCATGGGTACGCTATACTAAGATAGATGAGAAAGATACCTTAAATATTGATAAGGACCGCTTGAAATGGTGCTTGCCTCCGTGCTTCGTGATTTGCGCAGGGCGGATCGTTGCTATATCAAGCACGAACGCAAGCAAGGGTGTTTCCACATTACGGCTCGTGAGTTGTGATTTGTTCCAGCGCTTTTGTATAAACCGATTTGTCGTATCCGGAAAACAGCACATCGTGACTTGCTGGATTTCCGGATTCTCTTTTAGGAAGGTATCGATCGTGCGGATCGCTATCCGTGCCGCCTCCTCGATAGGATAGCCATATACGCCGGTGCTTATTGATGGGAAAGCGATTGTTCTCAGTCTGTTCTCTTTCGCCAATCGCAAGGAGTTTCGATAACAATTTTCCAGTAGCTCCGGCTCTCCGTGTTGTCCGTTCCGGTAGATAGGACCGACGGTGTGTATGACATGACGGGCTTTCAATCGATAACCTTTCGTTATCTTCGCCTCTCCGGTCGGGCATCCTTGTAAAGTCCGGCATTCGTCAAGGAGTTCCGGACCGGCGGCCCAATGGATGGCACCGTCTACGCCGCCACCTCCCAATAAGCTATTGTTCGCGGCATTTACGATGCGTCTACATCCAATGTCGTAATATCTGCTTGTATAGCAATTATTCGTTCGTTCATATCTTTAGTTATTTGTATGTTGGTCCTGTTCATATATATTCTAAATGTGCGCAATATAGCGAAAAAAGTTGCTTTGTTTCAAACTTAAGATAGTTGTTTTGAAAGCATGTACGTGTTTTCTAGGAGGGTTAGTGGGGATTTGGCTGTATTTTGCAGAGTCAAATTTTTATTGGAATATTTTATAATTTTATTTGGTTTATAAAATAAACTTGTCTATATTTGTGATATGCAAAGAGTGATGCGCAGCTCCTTTGCATTTTTTTATCCATGGATGGTTTATAAAATAAACTTGTTTGTAGTAACAGTAATAATGATTAAGAGGAGGATACTAAAATGAGACGAGTTTTATTCATATTATCTTTATTCATGTTGGTATGTGGTTACATAGAGGCACGTACTATTATTGTAGAGATTGGAAATATACGTGGTAACCATGGGAATATCCTAGTTATGGCTCAGTCAGGGAAAGATACCAAGCCTGTTTATGGCATGGCGAAGTCTGAGAAAGGAAAGGTTACGATCCGACTGGAAAACGTGGATTGGGAAAGTTTGATCTGTCCGTATTCCATGACGAGAACGAGAATTGGCAAATGGATATGCTGGAAGGAAAAGGGCCTGCGGAAGGATATGCGTTGAAAAGTTGCGAGGTGAAGGATGAGGAAGCGACTTTCAAATTAAAACTGTATTATCCGGTAAATCAATAGAGCCATGGTACGGTTTTTATTGCTATGCTTGGATTTTGGCGATAGGCGGGGGTAGTGCTCAAAAGATCTCGGGACAAACGGTTTATAAAGCCCATGTTTCCGATGCGGAGGGAAATGCCGTGGAATATGCGACCGCTGTGCTTTTATCGGGAGAAAAACAGGTAGGGGGTGCCGTGGCCAATAGTGATGGCGATTTTAGCATGGAGGCGGAGGCTGGGAAGTATAGGCTTGTTGTTCAATGTCTCGGATACGAGCCTTTACGGAAAGAGCTGATCTTACCGATAAAACGGCGGGATTCCTTGATTCTAGATCTATCGAACCATGTTCTGAGGGAAGTCGTTGTTCGAGCGAAGAATATAGAGCGGAAGGCGGACCGCTTTATCATGTCGGTCATGCCATCTGCCGGAAAGGATGGTACGGAATTATTATCGCAGGCACCGGGTGTGTGGCTCTCGGATGGAACGATCCCGATTAATGGGGCGCAAGGGGCGAAGGTGTTTGTGGATGACCGTGAGATTCGTTTAACGGGAGAGGAGCTACTGGCTTATTTGCGGTCTTTGAAATCGGAGGATATAAAAAGGATTGAGGTAATACCGATCGCGGGAGTTGAGTATGAGGCCTCAACTAAGGTGGAGTGATCAAGATCTCATTGCGGCGACGTCCGGATAACGGTATGCAAGGATATGTATCTTTAGGTACGTCATTGTCTCCATCTTACAAGGGTATATTCCATCGGCGTCCGTAAATGCACGTGTCGGGAAATGGAGCTTGAATGGAGCGGTATCGGGTACTTTACTCCCCGGGATAAAGGAGAGATGAACTCCAACAGGGAATACGGAACGGTTGGGAATAAGTTTGTGTCTCAATCTTTGTATGATACGGATTCCAAATATGGGAATGGACGTGTCGGGGCTATTTTCGAGATCGATTCGCTGAATAGTGTCGGAGCTGAGATCGAATATATCAATCAAGCTTCGGACGGAACATCTTGGAGTCAAACGGATTTAGTAAAGAACTCTTATCCTATGAAGAGGTAGGGGAATTATCGACAGAAGGATGATATAACACGTTTTCCGCTACGGTCAATTACTTACGTAAAATGGATGAACGAGGCTCGATATTTAAGGTCATAGCCGATTTCGTAAATAAGCGATCAACCGGGGATAATCTCCATACGATCCGTTATGAACAATCTAATTGGAGCCGTGATACGGTTTACCGGAGTCATGCGGCGGCGGATTATGATATGGCGACAACCGATATTTCTTTCCAAAAGAATTTGCGTGAAAAAATGTCTTTGAAAATCGGGACCAAATATACCTATACGTTGATGGATGATTATTCCTTGTACGAGGGTTTAAACTCTAGTGGGAGTTGGATTCCTAATGAGGAATATGGATATACCTTGAGATATAATGAAAACATTGTAGGAGCTTACGCCTCTTTCTCTGCGGAGATCAAGAACTGGTCGTTCGTTGCGGGGGTACGTGCGGAATATTCCAAGACGTCGGATAGAAGTGAGGATTTTAGTCGGGATTATCTGGATCTTTTTCCGAACTTGAACGTGACCTATGCGTTCGATCCCATCAAGAGGTGGATGCTGGTAGGGCAATATGCTCGTAATATCGAACGTCCTCCGTTCTATACCTTGAATCCGAATCGTATACAGAGTTCGGACTATAGTTATCAGATCGGGAATCCTTATCTGCGTCCTACTTATATCAATCGTTTCAGTGTAACGTTGGTTTATAATTATCGTTATACGGTGACTGTAGGAGGAAACTTGCACCACGACTTGATCCGGGAGTTCTGTAAACAAGATGTGGCGAATCCCGATGTATCCTATATCACGTATGAAAATCACGATCGGGAAAACCATTGGTTTGTAGCGGTCAGCTTGCCGTATCAACCCTTTACTTGGTGTAACTTGACAGGGAATTTCATAGGCGTACGGCAGGATATCCGGATGACGGAATTGTCTTCTTTCTCGTCTCATTATTTAGGGTTTGCCAATGCGATCGCTACCTTTACGCTGCCGGCAGGTTTTACGGTGGAGGCCCGGTATAGTGGAACGAGCGGCTATATTCCGGTAATAGCGAGGTTGCCCCCGGCATACGGTTGGAGTAATGGCGAGAAAGAAACTCATTGAATGATAAGCTATTGTTGGCAGTTTCAGTCGATAATATCTTTAACCAAGCCAATGAGTACGCCAGTACGTTGGATGTTTATCGAACATCATCCCGTTATGAAAACGGATTTACAGGAAGGGTCTTTAAGGTTGCGTTGACATGGAATTTCAATAGCGGAAAGAAAGTAAGGAAGAGTAAGATTGAGATCGGTTCCGAACGGAGTCGCCTGAATGAAAAATAATAACCGAAAGGTTGCTCAGAAATACCAATGGCTTATCTTTGGATACGTATTTACATTTTTAACATTGAATGAAGAACAAGATAAAATAAATACAGTTATGGAAGATAGAAAATTATCAGAAAAAAGAAGTCTGGATATTATCACTCAGATGATCAACTCCAGCAAGCGAAATATGAAAGTAGGGAGTGGCAATGTGTTGCTTTATTGGGGGTATTTTACCGTGCTCTTATCGGTCGTGATATCCTCTTTGATAGTGTATACGCAAAATTATATTTGGTCTTGGGGATGGATGCTCATGTTTGCTGTCGGACCGGTTATTTCATATAAGCAAAGAGGTTGCGAGCCGGCCGTGGTGACTTATACGGATAAGACGATCTCCAGTGTATGGCAAGTGTTTGGCTGTATGTTTGGACTTACGTTCGTCTTGATCGCGGCGTTTTGCGTGCTTTATGAACAATCCGTCAATTTTATATTAATGCTTCCTTTATCGTTATTATATTGTGGGTTGGGGGTGTCGATAAATGGCATTATCTTGCGGGAGAAATGGATGATTTACTCTCCGGTAGTTGCTTTCGTCTTAGTTATCTACATGCTGATGAGTTTGATAAATCATGGTCCTGTCACGGTCTTGTGGTATTTGTATTTTGGCCTTTCATTTGTGGTAATGATGATTATTCCCGGGCATATTCTTAATAATAAAGCTAAAAAACAATGTTTAAAGAACTAGATCCTTTATTGCACTCACAACTCCGGTTGGCGATCATGTCTATCTTGCTATCGGTGGAGGAGGCGGAGTTTGTCTATATCAAGGAGAAGACGAACGCTACGGCGGGAAATCTCAGCGTCCAATTGGACAAACTTAATGAAGCTGGTTATATCGAGATCGAGAAGGGGTTTGCCGGGAAGAAGCCCCGAACGGTTTGCCGGATCACAGACAAAGGACGCTTGGCGATGGAGGAGTATGTGAATACATTAAGACAATATATTAATATTTAGCTTGTGCCATTTTAGGGCACGCTTATGCCACCGTGATGGCACAGCTATGCCATAAGGATGGCACAGCTATGCCATAAGGATGGCACAAGTGTGCCACTGGGATGGCACGGCTGTGCCACGCCTATGGAAAGTAGTGGCACAGTAATGGTTTGTCAATCAGTTGTATGCTTTGGGGCGAATTGTTTATCCTTCCACTATCTTATATCCCGAAACGGTGAGTAATTGCCGGATCTCATTAATTTGCTGTTGATTTCTTGTTTCCATCTCCAACCGCAGATAACAGCCATTGATATCAGCCGTATGGCTGACACGCTCGTGGTATACGGATACTACGTTGGCACCGGTAGAGGCGATGATTTCGGATACATGCTGTAATTGTCCGGGTTTGTCTACCAATTCGATCGTCATGGAACAAGAGCGGCCGGATTTCTGCAAACCGCGTCCGATTACCCGGGAGAGGATATTCACGTCGATATTTCCGCCGGAAATCAAACAGATTACTTTTTCCCTTTGATGGTACTTTATTAAACATGGCGGCGGCCACGGCTACGGCACCCGCCCCTTCGGCGATTAATTTATGTTGCTCGATCAACGCGAGGATAGCGGTGGAAATCTCATCGTCTGTCACGGATACGATCTCGTCCACATATTGCTGGCAAAGATCGAAAGTATGTATTCCCGGTTCTTTTACGGCGATACCGTCGGCTATGGTACGTACACCTTCGAGGCGTTCGATTTTCCCATGCTCGATAGAGTTTAACATGCTGGGCGCTCCTTTGGCTTGCACTCCGTAAACTCTGATATCCGGGTTCAAGTTCTTGATGGCATAGGCGACTCCGGAGATCAGCCCACCCCTCCGATCGGAATGATTACAGCCTCTACTTCCGGGAGTTGTTCCAATAACTCCAGACCGATGGTCCTTGTCCGGCGATCACATCCTCATCATCAAACGGATGGATAAATGTGTATCCTTTCTCATCCTTCAATTGTAAAGCCTTGTTATAGGCGTCATCGTAAACACCTTCGACAAGGCATACATCTGCCCCATAAGATTTAGTAGCCTCGACTTAGAGATAGGAGCGTTATCGGGCAAGCAGATTAAGGACTTGATACCATGAGCGGTAGCCGCTAATGCCACACCTTGGGCATGGTTTCCCGCCGAGCAAGCCACTACGCCATGCGATTTCTCTTCTTCCGTAAGCTGGGCGATCTTGAAACAAGCGCCGCGCACTTTAAACGATCCGGTTACTTGTAAGTTCTCTGGTTTTAGAAAAATATGGGATTCCGGATTGATATTGGGAGCGCTGATTAAATCAGTGCGTCTGATGACTGTCTTCAAGGCATATGATGCCTGATAAATTTTATCGAGTGTGAGCATTCTGTCTGTATGTTAAAACGATGTCGCGAAAGTATAAAAAATACCGCAACCTATTCATACTTATCTTTGTTATATTATAAATCAAAATATAGAGAAGTATGGTAGTGATCGATTTAACGAAAGATGGTTTATCGCCAATGTCGGTGATTTTGAGGCAAATCCCAAAGATTGGAAATATATAGGAAGTCGTCCTTGCCTCATAGATTTTCACGCTCCTTGGTGCGGTTATTGCAAACGCTTAAGCCCGATATTGGATGAGTTTGCCAAAGAATTTGATGGGAAGATTTATATTTATAAGGTGGATGTGGATCAAGAGGAGGCACTCGAGACAGCCTTTAATATCCGAACGATTCCCACTTTGATGTTTTGCCCGCTAGACGGCCCCCGTGAGATGATGATCGGCACGATGGGAAAACTGGAGTTAAAGCAGTTGATTCAGGAAAAATTGTTGAAGTAATATAATATGGATATATGGTGTGGGGTGTAGAGACGTAGCGTGTATGCTGCGTCTCTATTTTTTGCTTTCTCATTATATGAATTGAATGAATAGTAACCCCAATCCTACAGAAACTCCGGTCGCTATCAATCCCGGCATCATGAAAGAATGGTTCAAGATGTATTTACCGATGCGGGTCGTGCCCGTGCGATCGAAGTTGATGGCGGCTACGACTGTCGGGTAGTTTGGGATGAAGAAATAACCGTTTACGGCGGGGAATAAAGCGATCAACATATAGGGTGAGATTCCCAATGCGATCCCTAGCGGCAATAACGCACGAATGGTAGCCGCTTGGCTAAATAATAAAATGGACATTACGAAAAGGGCCAACCCGAATAACCAAGGCATCTGTGTAACTATATGCTCGATAGATCCCTTTAATTCAGTCATATTGCCGGCGATAAATGTATCTCCCATCCAAGCGATACCGAAGATCGCTACCACCGCTTGCATACCTGCGGAAAAAACGGAACCCTGTGCGGCCTTGATACCATCTGTTTTTGTAAATAATAAGATGAAAGCGGAGGCTGTCAACATTAATACCTCAATAATATGTGACATCTGCATCGAGACCTTTTCCGTGCCGACGGTAAAGACCGGACGTAGGGACTCCATAGAACCAAAAATAACGATCGCTATCGTAGCGAGAACAAATATAGAGACCGATAAGGCCGCTTTCATTTGGTTTTCAACGCCTTTCGCCTCATAATGTTCCGTGCTAAACTCATGGTTCGCCACCCGCTTTAAGTATTCCGGATCTTGATCTAGCTCTTTACCGACCTTTAAAGAGTAGATCGCTCCCACTAACACACCTAATAAGGTACAAGGAACAGAGATCATCAAGATATTCATCAAGGAGATATTGTATCCGGACAACATACTTAATAAAGCTACCGTAGCCGCCGATATCGGACTAGCGGTAATAGCTTGCTGAGAAGCGATCACGGCGATCGCCATCGGACGTTCGGGACGGATCTTCGTTTCCGTAGCGACCTCGGCGATTACCGGAAGGACCGAATAAGCCACATGCCCCGTTCCGGCTATGAAGGTAAACAAATAGGTGACGAGCGGGCTTAATACGTGATTCGTTGAGGATTCTTGCGAAGCAATTTTCCGCCCACTTAACCATAAGATCAAGTCCGCCAAGCGGCTTGCATACAACTAGCCGCCGCTATTACGGCAACGATCATAAGCATGACATCGATTAGGAGGGGAAGTAGGCTGGAGCCCGAATCCAAAGGTGAGTATACCGAGTCCGAGACCTCCTAACACGCCTAATCCGATACCACCGATACGGGCACCTATAATAATGGCTATTAAAACGAAGCTAATTGTAACAACATGCTGTGCAATTCTTTTGATTTAGTTTGTATTGGAGACAAAAATACTTATTTTTGCTCCGCTATGAATAACAAAAACACAAAAAACGAATGAAAAGAACAAGTTTCGCTATTTTGATCGGTTTGTTTTGCCTTTTCCCTGCGCTTTTTTCTCAAGTACGCAGTGAGTTCCTGTTGGAAAAGAATTGGAAGTTCACCCGGGAAGACAGCCCGGAGTTTATCAATCCTACTTTTAACGATAGCAAATGGCAATCTGTGACCGTTCCGCATGATTGGGCGATTTACGGCCCTTTCAGCTCTCAGAATGATAAGCAAGAGGTCGCTATCGCCCAAGACGGACAAACGGAGGCCATGGAACATGCCGGCCGAACCGGAGGTTTGCCTTTCGTGGGAGTCGGCTGGTACCGGACCGAGTTTGAGGTCCTCAATTTACGGATGGGAAGCGTGCCACGATCCTGTTCGACGGTGCGATGAGCCATGCTAAGGTCTACGTGAACGGACAAGAGGTTGGATATTGGCCGTATGGCTATAATTCTTTCTATTTCGATATCACGAAACAACTCATGCCGGGGAAAAAGAACACCTTGGCGGTTCGCCTCGAGAACTTGCCGGAATCCTCCGTTGGTATCCGGGAGCGGGATTATATAGGAATGTACATGTAATCGTGACGGAAAACGCCTATATCCCGGTCTGGGGAACTTATATTACGACCCCGACCGCCACGAAGGAATTTGCGAAAGTCAATGTACAGACGAAAATCGTACTGCCGGAAGGTGCCGATGCCAGCAAGTATAGCGTGAAAACCAGTGTATGGAATCCGAACGGGCAGAAGTTGACGGAGCAGACTACGCCTCTCTCACAGATTAAGTACAATGATAATAGCCTCTCCCAAGAGTTTATCATCCAGACCCCGACTTTATGGTCGCCGGATATGCCCGTCCTGTATTCCGCGGAGACTCGTCTCTATGAGGGCGATCAACTGAAAGATATATATACGACCCCGTTCGGTATCCGTTCAATCGAGATCATTCCGAATAAAGGCTTTTTCTTGAATGGTGAGAAGACGGTATTCAAAGGCGTTTGTAATCACCATACTTAGGCCCGTTAGGGGCTGCCGTCAATGATGCCGCTATCCGTCGTCAGATCCGGATCTGAAGGACATGGGATGCAACGCTATCCGTACTTCCCATAATATGCCGGCTCCCGAGTTGGTAAGGGCTTGCGATGAGATGGGTATGATGTTGATGGCAGAGAGCTTCGACGAGTGGAACAAGGCGAAATGCGCGAACGGCTATAATTTGATTTTCGACGAATGGGTGGAGAAAGACCTCGTGAATCTGGTACATCATTACCGGAATAACCCGAGCGTCGTGATGTGGTGCGTCGGTAACGAGGTGCCTAACCAATGGGATGAGAGCGGTTGTAAGATCTCCAAGTTCTTGCAGGATATCTGCCATCGGGAAGACCCGACTCGTCCGGTGACGCAAGGTATGGATGCCCCGGATGCCGTCGTGAATAATAATATGGCGGCGGTGATGGATGTGGCGGGATTCAATTATCGTCCGTTCCGTTATCAAGTGAATTATAAGAAACTGCCTCAGCAAATAATCTTGGGAAGCGAGACGGCCTCCACGGTTAGCTCACGAGGGGTTTATAAATTCCCGGTAGAGCGTAAGGCGATGGCTGTCTATGAGGATCACCAAAGTTCCTCGTACGACGTGGAGCATTGCAACTGGTCTAATCTGCCGGAGGACGATTTTATCCAGCATGAGGACCTTCCGTATTGTATCGGGGAATTCGTATGGACAGGATTTGATTATCTGGGCGAGCTACTCCTTATTATACGAATTGGCCAAGCCATAGCTCCTTGTTCGGTATTATCGATTTGGCGGGTATCCCCAAGGATCGTTACTATCTATACCGTAGTCATTGGAACAAAAGCGCCAAGACCTTGCATATCCTGCCGCATTGGACATGGCCGGGACGTGAGGGCGAGGTGACACCCGTATTCGTTTATACCAATTATCCTTCCGCCGAATTGTTTATCAACGGAAAGAGCCAAGGGAAACGTACGAAAGACCTAAGCATCGGTATCGATAGTAGTTATACCGAAGCGGCTCAAAAGAGTTTCGAGCGCCAGAAACGATATCGTTTGATGTGGATGGATACCAAATACGAGCCGGGAACTTTGAAAGTGGTCGCTTATGATAAGGAGGGTAACGCTGTGGCCGAGGAGGAGGTTCATACCGCAGGGAAGCCGCATCATATTGAGTTATCCGCCGATCGTAACCAATTGACGGCTGACGGAAAAGACCTTTCTTTCATCAATGTTAGAGTCGTAGACAAGAACGGTAACCTTTGTCCGGATGATACCCGCCAGATCCAGTTTAAGGTACGTGGTGCCGGAGCCTACCGTGCGGCGGCAAATGGAAATAGCGCCAGTCTGGAACTCTTCCATCTTCCGGAAATGAAACTGTTTAGCGGGCAACTTACCGCTATCGTGCAGACGGCCGAGGAACCGGGGACGATCTATTTCGAGGCTTCCGCACCGGGAGTAAAAGGGGCGACCTTGGAATTGATCAGTAAATAAGCTTGATTATCATATAACGTAAACCGCGCGATTCAAGTCCGGAGACGGCTGTGAATCGCGCGGCTTTTTATACGATATTCCCGAATACATCAAAGGTAATCGTCTCGTCCTGCCCGTTATGTGAAACCTTGATAGGTAGAAGGTGCCATTGGCATTCAATAACGTATATATGGACTGTACCTTGTCGCTAGCGTAAGCGGAGGATTCGAAGCCTTGCATCACGATCTGCGGAACCTCTTGCTCGGACATGGCCCATGTGGTACTTTGCCACCTGTAATCCTTATTCAATTGCGCCACTTTATAAATCTGGTTATCGATCATATCCAGCTCGTAACCTAGGCTGTTCTGTTGGATATCCAGCAACTCGGCGTTGGCGAAAGTGATCTCCATCAGGTTGCTGACCTCTTTCGGGATAACGATCGGCGCGTCATTATTGATCTCATCGTCCACGGCTTTGATCAGGTTTCCATACTGTGAATAATACAGGTCTACTTCGCTATTGGACTGCTCCGCCTCGATCTTGTAAACGATTCCCATATTTAGGCGATTGATGGCGTACGTGTCATCCACGGTCCAATTTGAGTAAAAGCCTTGTTTGAAGGCGGTGGATACCGCTGCCGGTAATTGGGCGAAAGAGATGTCTATCTTCTCCATCATCCATATGCCTTGATCCGTGAACCAAGCTGTTGTCTCGGAGCCGCCGTTGTTGAAATCTACCACATAATAGTTACCTTCGATCTCAAAAACAGGGTTTTTGGCATCGGGATATTTCTCTTGGAAAGCGTTCTCTACCGGTGGAAGAGGGATAATGCCTTGATGATCATCATCATTTTGCTACAGCCAGAGAAAAAGAGAGTCAGACCGGCTATACAGGTGAATAGAATTAGTCTTGTGTTCATACATTTTGCGTTTATAAGTTTTGGGCATAGAACAACAGGTCTATCGGAAAAGTTTTGAGCGAAATCGATTTAAGTATATTGAATCAAGAACAAGGATCTTGTTTCGACGAGATCCTTGTTCTTGTATAATTGCTACGGATTTACGTTCAAATAATAGGTTGCTGTGCCTATTAAAGAACTTCCATTATACATTGCGCAGGTGATGCGAAGAGATCCACCGTAATGTTGGGAATTTAGATAGACACTAACATCTAATCGATTACCGGAAGGATAAGTGTACCATCTATCGCATTCTCCATAGAATTCAGCGTTCCAGCTATACGAGGTCGGAGTTCCTGTCTTTGTGTAAGCATATAAAGTCGTCGTGGCATTACCCCCTGGCGCATTGATAGAGGAACTGCCGCTACTATAATCCTCTTGACTCTTCCCTATATAAACAGTCGGCATATCATTTTTTTTCATATATTTTAAGCTTGATGCATCAAAGGGACAATGAGCTTTGGGATGCCTCATAAGAGCGTATTCCCCCCATTTGGAGATGAATATATTGGGCGTAGATGTCGTTACGGCAGAGTGATTATCACTAAGATAGGATACTTTGGTTGCGGCACCTGTTGTTGATATATAACTACCATCTAACCAATATACGTTTGTGGGATTAATAGTCCATCCCATCCAAACTGCTGATCCGCCTTCAGTCATATACCAAGCATAGGCATGACAATTGTAAGTGGTTGTTGAACTACTTATTAGAGTTGCTTGTGAATAGGTTGTTGTACAATATTGGTCATGGCTCGCTTTTTGTGAGGCTGATAATTCCTCACTTCTGTAGTAAGTGTCATTAACGAGTGTCCCGTTAGGAGTGTAAACAGTAGCGGCTGCTCCTTGAGCTTTTGTCTCAACATTGAGATTCGGCTCCCAAATCATGTTTAAATTCTCCATAGTGATCCATTCATTGGGGAATTTTCGATTCGTTCTCCGGAAAGCAAGAATAGTAATTGCCCGCAAGAAGCACAAGAATTCACCCCATCCAAAACGAGAATGTGTTCTTTTCCATCTCCTTGAATAGTAAAGACCCAAGGGTATGGATAGTCTGTTCCCTTGACATGGGAGTGAGCGACAGAATCTACTACATTCACCAACCATTTAGGATATGTTATCTTTCCGTCTTTAATGACAATTTCTGAACTGGATGTCAAGATTTCTTTATCACCTCCTTGCATATTATCCATTTCATTGTCACATGCGTTCAGCGTGAATGCCAGCATGATTATTAAATAGTATAATACTTTTTTCATGATCTCAATTTATTAAAGGTTACAATGTATTGTTTTAATAACTCTTCGATTACATTACTGCCCGTTAGCTTTTCATCGATGGTGAATTGTTTAAATTTGGGCGTAATGGTCTTGTTGTCTATCCGTTCTAGACTTCGACCTAGGAGATAGACTACGGTTTTTAGACCATATTGTCCATAAATATCCGGGTTGTTTTGTTTGTAAAGGAGTCTCTTTACGGCTTCGGAGGAGATCTCTTGCTGTAAAAGATTATTTGTATTAGATAATATCGTCTCATTAGACAGAAGAGCCTCGATTACCATTTGCCGACTAATTTCA
>ENA-OQAS01000654-OQAS01000654.1-human-gut-metagenome-genome-assembly--contig:-NODE-654-length-17918-cov-2.166714_pt1 | contig 17918 bp, 28 predicted proteins | sample MGYA00242733_ERZ504523 | MGnify/ENA primary metagenome ERZ504523 (study PRJEB26092, sample SAMD00036239) | human gut metagenome | host: Homo sapiens | study: EMG produced TPA metagenomics assembly of...
CCACTCTGTCTGGGAATTCCAAATTTTTTCTTTATACGGGGTCTCTACATAAGCTATATATTCCATGTCTGTTCCTACATCTGATAAAACCGCAGATTTTCTTTCAGTTCCGGTGTGATCTCTCCACCTGCTGCCTCATATTTATCGTAAACAGAACGAAACCTCTGCAGTTTCTTTCTGTTTTCCGCATCAAGTCTGTGAAATGCATTCTGATACTGTGGATTGGTGGCCAGTCCCTGGCGGATATCCTTTGCAAACGGACAATACCTTACCAGAATATCCCTTGCCACCTTATTCAGTCGGAAACTTCCCTGTGACTCATACTTCATCCATGCCTGATAATCCTTGACAAATACCTCACGGTAACTGTTGCGCGCACGGGACAATGCAGTCTTGATCTTTTCCTTTGCATCTGCAGAAAGATCTGAATTTTGCGATAATACTGAATAAAATCACAGTACTCCGCCGTAAGCGATTTCTCCCGGATATCGTTCCAGTATACACCCTGCACACGTCTGCAGATCTCCCAGCGGTATCGGCCGATACATTCCACCATCTGATCATCGAGATCCACTGCGGAAAAGATCGGAAACAGAAAACGCGCCGGTGTATCAATCTTGGCACCGGATGTCTCCTGCCACATCAGGGTACGGGTTCCGGCATTTGGCATCAGAATCACATCCGGCAGAATCTCCTTTTTGATCCATTCCTGATTGATTCCGCGATCCGGATCGGAAAACATGACATCATGATAGAGTGCAGAATAATCCACACAGCGCACCTTATTGATGGCATCGGCAATTTTTTCTGCGGTAACTGCCATCTTTCCACGGTGTTGATGAAATCCTCTTCCATCAACACCGGACAGAATGTAGTCACACGGCCATAGGTCACACGGTTTCCGGAGGTAAACATATTGCGGATCTCAAACTGTACTTTCTGCCTGCTGTCATTTTTATACTGTTGCATCTGCGCTTCCGTAATATTCCCAGTTCTCTTTTCTTCCAGCAGAAATGCATTGAAATCCTGGTCAAATTCATTGCGGGACGGTTCTTTCTTTCCCTGATAAATCTGTACCAGCCAGTCATAAACCGTATAGACATTTGCAGAGTGAAACAATCCAAGCGAATCCGTCAGATTATACAGTGCATTTGTGTTAGTTTCCCCCAGCACCTCCGCATCCATAAACCCAAAATTGAAAAACATCATCATGATCGGTGACGGCTTGACCAGTTCCTCAACTGATCTCATAAACGCCTTGGTATAAATATCGTAAAAGACCTTTGTGATTTCCCTGCGCAGCTGTCTCGCCTCATTGTCTGTAGACATCATATCCGGCAGCTCCCGGTACTGCTGCACAATGCTGTGGAAATCCCTGATCATATCGCTGCCATATCCTGCATACTCCATAATATGTGCAATACAATCCTCACGCATAATATTGATACGGCCTCGGACTCCTTGGTAAAGTCGTAATTCTCGCAGAGCTCATGTGCCTCCGCCATCTGCTTTTTGTCGTATACATCAAGCTTTGTCATGACATCCACCATATTTAACAGACGCTTTTTGATCTCGGAAATGTCCTGCTTTTTCTGCGACTGCTGGACTGCCATTGCAAAAACAGATGAAAATATCATCTCTGGAATCTGAAAATAAAATATCCCTGTTGTACTGCAGATAATTTACCATCTCGCCGATTCCCTGTGTCACACGGCGCATCTGTGCCGCCGCCTCCATGATTGCTCCCACACACAGACTGTCATCTTTGATCATCAGCTGCATATATTCTTTCAGATAACTCCGGACCAGACTGTTACTGTTTGCAATCTCCCAGTTCCGCACGGTGCTGCATTTTTAAAGCTGCAAACTGTTCCATACGCGGAAAATTCTGTTCATCAAGAAGCTTCTCGCTGCACAGATTTTTGTATTCGCTGTACAACGTTTCCGCAGCATTATGTAAAAGCATGCATTTTTTCTGCAGACTGGCATACAGACACAGTGCCTGATGCCGCTGTTCCACTGCCGTACGCAAAAAAAATCGGGCGGAAATTCTCATGTTCGGACAAAATCTTCCGCAGATCCTGTGCATTTTTACATGGGATCACAATCAATGTCGTATCTTCATTTGCCACATAATCGCAGGCAAACCATTCGTTCTCGAGAATACCCACAATTGCATTCCGGTGCATAATGATCTCTGCAAATGCAAACTGCCGGATCACCGATCCCTCCTGGATCAGATACCATTCCATCACCTTGTCCTGTTTTCTGGCAAGCGTTTCTCCCTTTTTTACCTTTAAAACATTCATATCTTACTGCTCCTTGTCTGCGCCGCCGGACAGCTGAAACGCTATATGATCTACCGTAAGTCCGGTTGCTCCAAAATATAACCTCATATAATGATGTCCCTCGAATGTATCAAACCGGATCTGCTGTGTCACCCACTGCCCTTTCGATCCCCGGAAGGACATTGTTCCTTTGATAATATTGTCCAGATATACCGTTACCGGAAGCTGTGCCAGATCATCCAGATTTGATTTCACTTTCATCTGCAGTTCATAACTTCCGGCTTTCATATCCAGATCCGCAAGTATTTCTTTTCCCTGATGTGTATCCCAGCCGTCACCGGAAATGCAGATTTTTCCCTGTTCATCTGCCACAAATTTCATCATCTTTGAGACATCCAGATCATCTTTTGCAGCATTCTTCCGGTCTTTAAGTTCTTCCGGAGAAATCCTATCCATCTCATAAAGCATCGCCGGGGATTTTAGTACAAACTGCAATATATTGATGGCATTTCTCTGCAGCTGTCCTCTCGTAAGATTTCCCTTCTGGAATTCTTCGAGCATATCATCCTGCTGCATATCCTGCGCATCTGCAGTCACCATATATACATCATTCTGTGCCGCTGCCATGACCGCATGTATACGCGGATCCGATGGCTGTCCCTCATGGTTTGCCTTTGCCCACCAGTCGGTCATAACGATGCCAGAAAATCCCCAGTCTTTGCGCAATACAATGGTATTGAGATCATAACTTCCTGCAGTCCACACCCCGTTGACCGGGCCATATGTAGTCATAACAGAGCGGGCCGGTCCTTCTTTTACCGCAATTTCAAATCCCTTCAGATAAATTTCCCGCAATGCCCGCACGGAAATAATCGAATCTGCCTCATGTCGTTTCGTTTCCTGATTGTTTGCCGCAAATGTTTGATGGTTCCTGTGGAACCTGCAATATTAAGTCCCTGCAGCTGTGCGGCTCCCATTTTTCCGGTTAAAAACGGATCTTCGGAAATATACTCAAAGTTTCGCCCGTTCAACGGATTTCTGTGAATATTCAATCCCGGTCCGAGCAATGTATCTACACGGTTTAACCGTAGTTCAAGCCCTGTCATTTCATATAATTGACGCACCAGTTCACAGTTAAATGTACATCCGAGCAGCGTTCCGTTCGGAAGGGAAAACGCCTTTGTTCCGCAGTCCATACGTATTCCGGATGGTCCGTCCGATGCACATTCTGCCGGAATTCTAAACTTCCTCAAAGACGGAGTCAGTCCTGCAAATGCCGCTGCAGTACCGGAGTCACCTTCGGACTGCACATGCCTTCTCCGCGGAACAGCATAATCAGATCCTCATCCGACAATTGTGCCACAAATGTCTCCATGGAAATCTTTTTGTCATATACATCTTCCAGACGATAGCCTTTATCACCAGTCTGTGAAATCTCTGCCGGTTTTTCCACGCGGTCATACGGACCATAGATCCGTTCCGGTGTATCGGAATATCCGATCACATCACCCGGCTTTCTTGTCATACGGGCAAACGGTTTCTGCGGTGCACAAACTTCCTCAAGCTGTTCAATCACCGTAAACGTCTGCGGATAACTGCCTGCCTTTTGTGCCGTCCGCACATCGGTTCCCACATAAATGGTATAAGTACCCTCCAGCAGCACAAAACAGTCCCTGTGTCCGGTTACACCACTGTCATCATAGGAGGCAAATGTATTTTTCGGAATCTCCAGAGTAATATGCTCTTCTTCCCCTGCTGCCAGTTCCTTTGTCTTTGCAAATCCACAAAGAACACGCACCGGTGTATCCAGTACCCCCTGTGGGGCTTTGGCATATACTTCAAGCACTTCTTTCCCCGGTTTTGTTCCGGTATTTTTCACTGTTGCCTTTACACAGACCGTATGCTCGTCCTTTTCTTCTGCAGACGCTTGCACGGAAAAAGAAGTATACGACAATCCAAATCCAAACGGATACAAAACTTATCTTTGGCAAATGTCTCAAAATACCGATATCCCACATAGATATCTTCTTTATAATAGTTTTTCTGTAAATCCCCGAAATTTGACGTGGATGGATAGTCACTGATATCTTCTGCAATCGTATCGGTCAGTTTTCCGCACGGATTCACACGCCCCGTAAGTACATCACAGACACCGTTTCCACCTTCCTGACCTCCCTGCCATGCATAGAGTACCGCTGCCGGATCAAATTCTCTGACCCATTTCATATCAATGATATTTCCCACATTTAAAATAACGGCCGTGCGTGAAAATTGACTGCTCACTTTACGGATCAGGTCTTCTTCTGTCCGTGTCAGCTTATAACTGCCCGGCTTGTCCGTATTGTCCTGGTCTTCCCCCGCCGTACGTCCAAGAATCACCAGTGCCACATCATCCCGGATCGCGGTTTGAAGCATCTCTTCCGTCACGGGCATTTCTTCCTGTGACCACGGAACCAGCCCCATCCCTCACCTTCGTCATATGGAGGTCTTTGATCCATTTTCGTAGATCCCAATCAGTTCTTCATCCAGCGCAATATCTTTGCAGGCGCGCAGCGCATCAAGGATTCCAACCACATAGCGTGTATTTACCAGTCCGCCCGAGCCAAGTCCGCTCTTGTAATAATGAAACGCCATGCGCCCAAATACAGCAACTTATCTCCTTTTTTAAGTGGCAGGGTACTGTTGTCATTTTTCAATAACACGCATCCCTCCGCAGATGCAGTCCTTGCCAAATCTGCATATTTTTCCATATCCAATGCATATCTGCCCATTTAAAATCCTCTCCTTTAGTCTGTAACTAATCGTACCTTTTATTATACGCCAGACACAAAGAAGATTGCAATTAGAAAATATGGATTTACCAATATTTTGGAAGCCCGTAACCAAAAAAGAAATAATAAAAAGAACCAGCCATTTTCCCCAGTGCCATGGCAATCATAACACCACTGAGTCCACGGTTGATATACAGACGCCGGAACAGGATCGGAAAAGTATTTAATATTTCTGCCAGTGCCACCGCAGTACATCCCACAAAAATTCCCGCTGCAGTTCCATAAGCGCCCAAAATGACATGCGCCAGCCACGGATACGGCAGCTGCGCCTTCCACTCCATCACAGAAAATACGGCACCGGTCAATACCCCCAGTATAACCGTATTTTCAATCATCAGTATCCGTTCTCCAAAATTGCAGCGTTTGATCATGCGCGGAATGACCCCGATCACCAGAAGAAACGCAAACGTTCCGGCAGAAACCGCAATGCCGCAGGCTGTCGCAAGGCCCGCCATAAAAATGTGTCTAAGAAACATCGTGTTCATGCCCCTTTCTTCCCGCGTTCTCTATAAACGTCATATCGACATCCTGTTCATACTTCGCATCTCAACCTGAATCGGTGTCGGATCTGAAGTGATTTTTTTCTTTCCGATATGGTTAAAAAATACCAAAATTCCCACTGCCAGTCCCAGACAGTAAAAAATTTCGATTTCTGATACTTTCGGTTTTCTTTTCCCATCACCTGCTGATAAAACCGGTCGAACACTTCCCCCACGGACACGTCATTGTTAAATGCCATAATCGTAAATGCCGCTCCAAGAAAGATTACTACAACCATCACAACAACTTAAGCGTCTCCAGCCATTTCGGTGCCATTGGTACGTCTAACAATTGCACTACAAAATCCTGTTCTCCAATGCTGACCACTTCTACCTCCGGATAATCGGTCTGTATCAGTTCGATGACCTTCAGCATAGAAAAAACTTCCATTCGTTTTTTCTTTTTTCCTTCTTTTTTCGTTCCATCATTTTTCTGAAAGGTGTACAGTGTTTTTATTTTTTATTCCGGCACAGATGGCAGGATCTGCACACTGTACGGACATCACATCCTGTATCTTTATTTTCGGATCATGGCAGACACTGTTTCGATCGGCCTTCAGATAAACGATTTGCTGTTTTTCTTTCATTCTGCACCTCTTTGATTACCTATTTTCCATGGTAGTATGTGCAAATTCAGGAAAAGTACGCGAAAAAAAACATAAGTTTTCTCTATATGACGGTGGTTGAAAAAATATAATTGAAAAGCATCCTGTTAAATCACTTGATGATAAAACACGGTATCTATGGATGAAAAATTACAGTCTAAGGTGACGTTTTCCCGAAATTTAATGCTTAAAATTTTCAAATGTCACCTATATAGAAAAATTACGTCTCCAGATACCGTTTTTCCCAAAAAAGCGGTATCTGAAGACGTAATTTTTGATCCATAGAGACTTTCCGGTATCTGAACATTAAATTTTCAGTATATAGATACCTCACTGGTATCTTTTACATGGATTTTATCGACATAGATACCAGCGAATTTAAAATAGCCAGTAAATAAATCCCAGCACCCAGCTTGAAAAAATTCCATACAAAATCACCGGACCGGCAATCTTAAAAATCTGGCATCCGATACCAAATACCTGTCCCTCTTTCTGGAATTCCACCGCAGAAGCACACACGCCATTTGCAAATCCGGTAATCGGAACCAATGCCCCTGCGCCTCCCCAGTTGGCAAGAATCCCATATACATTACAGCTCGTCAGGATCACCGAAAGAAGAACAAGAAGTAAACTGCACCAAAGAGCGGCATCCTCTGCCTTAAGTCCGAATACCCCGGCTGCAATCTGTAAAATAATCTGTCCCAACAGGCAGATACCTCCCCCTAGCAAAAAGGCTTTTCCCATATTTGCCCACAGATTATGTTTCGGTGTCATCTGTTCGACATACTCATTATACTCCTGATTGCGCACTTCTTCCTGTTCCAGAGTCATCTTACTCATTTCATACATCCTCATCTTTCTTTTAAAATTACTTGTAGTATGTACGAAAATTGCAAAATATAAGGTAACTATCGCTCATAGTTACCTTATAACCGGATGGAACGATGTCGTGACCTGCCACATGTCAGGTTCCTGTTCTCCCAGGCAAACAGCTCATCCATCTGTGCATCATGATCCGCTGACGGCTCATAATTCTTTATGATCTGTATCAAATATTTTTCCTGTTCACTCTGCGGGGCCAGATTATCCTGCATCTGCAGAATCGCTTCCAGAATCTGTTCCGGTTCCATATCTGTCCGGATCTCTATGTTGTATAATTTTCTCATCAGTCCCGCAGCATAGAAAAATTCGTAGTTTCCAAGCATCACGGATTTTTGCATATTACATTTTAAAATCACACTCTGACGTGCAATGGAAGGTACCATAGCATTCCCTTCTTTCCGACTGTTCCGTAATAGTTTTATTCTTCGTAACTATTCTTCCTTTTTCTTCTGTTCCTCTTTTTCCTTTTCTTCTAAAATTGCTTCATTCAGCTGCAGCATCTTTGCATCGAGGTTTGAAACAATTTCTGCACAGGCACGCAGATCCCGGCTGATATATTCCGGGGCATGCCCCTCAAATTTATAATAAATCTTGTGCTCCAGACTTGCCCAGAAATCCATTGCAATGGTGCGGATCTGGATTTCCACCTTTGTATCAACCACACGGTCCGATAAAAAGATAGGAACCGTCACGTGCATATGGAAACTCTTGTAACCGCTGACTTTCGGATTTTTGATATAGTCTTTTACACAGATCACGGTCAGGTCATTCTGTTTTCCGATCATCTCTGCAAGACGGTAAATATCCGAAGTAAACGAGCAGACAATACGGATTCCTGCAATATCGTTAATATAATTTCTCATATTCTCGATCGTACTCTCATATCCGTCACGCTTTAATTTTTTTACAATACTTCCGGTGTTTTAATCCTTGACTTAATATATTCAATCGGATTGTACTTATGTATATGAACAAACTCGTCATTTAAAATCTCAAGTTTTGTTCCGACCTCTTTCAGTGCTGAATTATATAAAAACATCATAGTTTCCCAACTATCAATATCTTCTCCCAGCATCTGCGATGTTCCCATGTCATTCCTCCTCTTTCCTGCCACAATGGCAGACATTCCTTTCATAAATGCGAAAGCAGACCTCACACATGTATTAACGTGCTTTCCCATATGGTATTATCATATCACAAGAAACACGTTCTGTACGCAGAAAGCAACAAATTTAATATTTTTTAATCTTCGTCTATCACCTGTATCTCCAGATAATCAAATTCTGTTTCCTCCACAAAATTGTCCTTGCCAAACCTCGTTCGCGCATGCCTTTGAAATTCCGCTATATTCGCATCAAACCAGATCGGTTTTCCCAGATCCCACTTCAGACAGACTTCTTCAAGTGCATGAAAATCTTATGTGTACGTGTATCCTCCGTATCATCTTCTATGGTTTCCGATTTTAATAAGTGTGTGTTTTCCCAGATTTTAAACCATATTTTCATTGTGCTCTCCCCGCTGTCTCTTACATTCATACATCAAAAGTGCTGCGGAAACGGCTGCATTCAGCGACTCCACCTTTCCCTCCATGGGAATCTTCAGATAGCAATCCGCACACTCTGCAATTTCATCAGACAGACCGTTCCCCTCATTTCCAATCAGGAAGCCACATGCCCCGGTAAAATCAAAGGCATCATAATATGTATCTCCTTTTAAATGTGCCGCATACAATCGGATATTCTCCTTATGCAGCTCATCAAGCAGATCCGGCAGATGCTCCGTGATCAGGTACGGAACACGGTAGATACTTCCCATCGTCGAGCGTATGGTTTTCGGGTTAAACAGATCCACCGTCGTTTTATTCATTATAATTCCCGTGATGCCGGCACCCTCTCCGGTGCGCACCATCGTTCCAAGATTTCCCGGATCCTGCACGCTCTCAAGAATTAAAAGATGCGTGTGATCCCCTGCAAAGATCGGGCAGATCATACTTCGGCATGCGGACAATCGCAAGGATTCCCTGCGGAGTCTGTGTATCCGAAATTTCCCGGAATACCGCATCACTCACGACCTCATACCGGTATCCCTGCAGACATTTTTCATGTTCCGGTTTTCCAGAAAACTTTCCGACACGTAGACAGACACCACCGTATCCGCCGGTGCTTCCTGAAACATCTTTATTCCTTCCACAACAAAGACCTGTTCTTTTTTTCGTTCTTTCGCCCTTTTCATCAGCTGTGACAGATGTTTCATCTGCTGATTTGCACTGCTTGTAATCATATCATCCGTACAATCCTTTCCCATTACTTACTGTTTCCTTTTATGAAACAGTGTTTCCGGAATCGAGAAGCCAAAAATAATCCCAAATACAATGGCCAAGGGCAATCTCAAAAGTTTCCAGCCTTTTGCCGAGCATTTTGCCGGCATTCCGGATATCAGATAATATGCCGTATAATAGATACCGCTCCCGGAACCAGTGGGAAAATCCCAGATACCAGATAAATCGTGGCAGGATTGCATCTTGCTACTGCCAGAATACGACTTAAAATTGTCAAAACAAAGGTTGCCACCAGACTGCCCAAAACCACATTCCCCGACTGCCTGTACAAAATAAAATAAACCAGCCAGGCAAGCCCGCCTGATACGCCACAGAAAACCAGTTCCTTTTTCGGTGCCGCAAACAAAATGGCAAATGTAACCGTGGCAATCGCTGCAATAAAAAACTGAAGCACATAACTCATACCGGTAAATTTCCTCCATATCGCAACAACAGAATCGGCAGTGCAATGCCACTGCAATGCAAAGTGCCGTAAGAAGTGCATCAATCAGATGGATCGTTCCGGACAAATAATCGCCATTATAAAAATCAACGAATGGATGTTGTCAGTGCAATTCCAGGTACTAACGGCATAATTGCCCGATCACCACTTTGTCATGCAAAACAGGTATTACACCCGCGGCCGCTGGCAGACTAAGCAAAGAGATCAGCAGACTGACATATACATTCGTTAAAAATCTGGAAACTTTACGCTTCCGGCACACAAACAATGCCAGCTGCTCTATCAGCCTACAAAAAATGCATACAGTGCTTCCGGCAAATGCCCTCCAAACATGAAGGTAAACGCTGCACAACCGATTCCACATGCCAGTAACTGTACCGCATTCGCATAAACCGGAATTTTTTTGCACTGTTTCAACCGCTCCGATGCCTCCGAAATCGAACATTTATGATTACAGATATCACGGGTCAGCTGATTTAAAGCAGCGAGTTTCCCCAGATGGGTTGCCGAAAGAGGAACATACCTTACCACACTGCAGGCATCCTCCCTGCTCTCATTTGCACTTGCAAAATTCCGTTGGATAAAACATAAGCATCAAAATCATCCAGACCAAAAGCTTCCAATATGCGTATCACAGAATCTTCCACCCGGTAAATTTCTGCTCCGCACCGCAGCATCGCGTCCCCGATTTCTACTGCCAGTGTGAGCATTTCCTTGGTGTTGTCCATTGCCCGTCTCCTTGAAAATCCCATTGATTTCAAACCTAAAAATGCGGCAGAGAGAATTCCCTGCCGCACTATGTTCTCCAATAAAAGGAATAACTATACCAGTGTCTTTGAGATTTCGTACATGTACTCATCGACATCTTTCTTCATAGCCAGAGCTTCATCAATGTCGAAATCTACAAACTTGCCACCCTTATGTCCAATGACACGGTTGCTCTTTCCTTCGCAGAGAAGGTCAACTGCCATTGCACCCATTGTGGTTGCATAGACACGGTCCTTACATGTCGGGCTTCCACCACGCTGCATATGTCCGAGAATCGTTGCGCGTGTCTCAACACCTGTCGCTTCCTCGATACGCTTTGCCATGCTCTGTGAATGACCGATACCCTCAGCATTTACAATAATATAGTGCTGCTTTCCGTTCTTTCTTGCGTTGACTACCTGATCAATCAGACGCTGCTCATCATAATCATATTTTTCCGGAAGAAGAATCTCCTCAGCACCGTTTGCAAGACCGCACCATAATGCGATATGTCCGGCTCCACGACCCATAACCTCAATAATTGAGCATCTCTCATGAGATGTAGAAGTATCACGGACCTTATCAATCGCTTCCATGGCTGTATTAACAGCGGTGTCAAAACCAATGGTATAATCAGTACATGCAATATCCAGATCAATGGTTCCCGGAAGACCAATGGTATTGATTCCCAGTGCAGCAAGCTTCTGTGCACCCTTGAAAGAACCATCTCCACCGATAACTACAATTGCATCAATTCCATGCTTCTTACAGATCTCCGCACCTTTCTGCTGTCCTTCCGGTGTGGTAAACTCCATACAACGGGCAGTCTGTAAAATAGTACCACCACGAGAGATTGTATCTGAAACGCTCTGTCCGTTCATGTCAATAATTTCTTCGTTTAATAATCCAGCGTATCCACGCTTGATTCCTTTCACTTTCTTTCCTTTGGATAAAGCCTGACGGACAACTGCACGGATTGCAGCGTTCATTCCCGGGGCATCTCCTCCACTGGTCAGTACACCAATTGTGTTAATCTCTTTCGCCATTGTGAAATCCTCCATTTATTAAAATTAAAATGAAATTCTTTAATCTGTTTTATTCTATACTTATTACGCGCGATTTTCAATGCCTTTTTCTACAACTTTTACATTTTTTTCGCCCAGAAATTCTGTCAAACGTGCCAAGAGTACAGAATTTGTACCAACCGCACGGTTTCTTGGCAATCTTTTAAATGCCTTGACATCCGATATATAAATTACCACTTCATCATTTCCGTCCGAATCCCGGAGAATCTCATACACCTGCTGTTCTTTCGCAGAAAAATCACTCTTTGTCGGAAACTGCAGCCAGAGTTCCTTTCTGGTATCGTCAAACGGAACGATCCGCTCGCAGATCACTTTTCCGTCCTGTTCCTCCTCCACCGTTGCGTGTCCGACTACGAAAATCTTCTCCTCATCATTCAAAAAGCGGTTGTATCTCTCATAATCTTTTGGGAATACAATAATTTCCACAGAACCGGTCAGATCCTCCACTGTCAGAAATGCCATTGCCTGATTATTCCTTGTATATTTAACGGTTTTTGCTGCAATCATGCCACCCACAACCACATGCATATTATCTGTCACACGAATTGTGCCGCTTTCCTCTTCCTGACAAAATCCGCTGCATTTGCCGTGACATTTTTCTTCATTTTACCAAGGTAATCTTCCAGCGGATGCCCGCTTAAATAAATCCCAAGCACTTCTTTTTCAAAGCCAAGCAGCACTTCCTTCGGGAACTCCTCCACATTTGGATAATGGACTTCGTAGTCCTTTTTATCTTCCTCCCCGACAAAATCAAACAGGCTCATCTGTCCTTCCAGCCCGGTCTTTTTCCGTCGCACGACATCATCTACAATGGACGTATAGACAATGGACATCTGATGCCGGTTACCGTCAAGCCCATCACAGGCACCTGCCTTGATCAGATTCTCGATCGCACGTTTGTTGATGTCCCGCTGCACCGTACGTTCAATAAAATCCTGCAGGGTGCGGTATGAACCACCTTTTTGCGTTCCCCGATGATGCTGTCAATCACCGGACGTCCCAGGGATTTAATGGCATACAGACCATAGCGCACGGCATTTCCCTCTGCCGTGAATTCTCCCTGTCCCACATTGATATCCGGCGGGAGCACGGAAATACCGAGTTCCTTACAATGCAGCAGATACTCCGCGGCTTTTGCCGAATTGTCAATCACGGACGTCATAAGTGCTGCCATAAATTCCACCGGATAGTAAAACTTCAGCCACGCGGTCTGCACACTGATGACCGCATAGGCTGCCGCATGGGATTTGTTAAACGCATACTTTGCAAAATCCACCATGGAATCGTAAATACTGTTTGCCGCTTTCTCATCAATGCCATTTGCCACACAGCCCCTGATGCCGCGCTCTGAATCTCCGTAGACGAAACTCTGCCGCTCCGCATCGATGACATACTGCTTTTTTTTGCTCATGGCGCGGCGGATGTTGTCCGCCTGTCCCATCGTATACCCCGCAAGCTGCTGTACGATCTGCATCACCTGCTCCTGATAAACGATACATCCATACGTTGGCTCAAGGATCGGCTGCAATTCCGGCGTCACGTAAGTAACGGTGTCTGCATTATTCTTTCCCCTGATGTAGTTTGGAATAAAATCCATAGGTCCCGGACGGTACAGGGAAATTCCGGCAACGATATCCTCGAAATTCTGTGGTTTTAACTCTTTCATGAAGTTCTGCATGCCCGCAGACTCAAGCTGGAACACGCCCTCCGTGCGTCCGGTTCCAATAAAATCAAGCACCTTTTTATCGTTTAAATCGATATGGTCAATGTCAATATCGATCCCCTTGGATGCTTTTACATTCTTTACCGCATCTTTTAATACAGTAAGGGTACGAAGTCCTAAGAAATCCATTTTAAGGAGTCCCAGCTCCTCAAGCTGTACCATGTTGTACTCTGCTGTCGGCGTGCCGTCACTGGCACGTCCCAGCGGCACATAATTGCTCGCCTCACCCGGATAGATCACAACACCTGCCGCATGCACAGAAGTATGGTTCGGCAGTCCTTCCAGACGCTTTGCCATATCGATCAGTTCATGCATCCGCGCATCTCCCTCGTAGAGACTGCGGAATTCCGGATTGACCTGCAGGGCACGGTCAATCGTGATGTTTAATTCCATCGGCACCATTTTTGCCACACGGTCCATCTCCGCATAGGGAAAATCCAGTGCTTTTCCGACTGCCTTAATGACTCCGCGGGCTGCCATCGTACCAAAGGTCGTGATCTGTGTCACAGAATCCTTGCCATACTTTTCTGTGACATACTCTATCACGCGGGAACGCTCCGCATACTCAAAATCCACATCGATATCGGGCATAGACACACGCTCCGGGTTTAAGAATCGCTCAAACAGCAGGTTGTATTTAACCGGATCAATATTCGTAATTCCCGTACAGTAGCACACGCGGCTGCCCGCACCGGAACCACGCCCCGGTCCCACCCAGCAGTCATGCGTTTTCGCCCAGTTGATATAATCCCAGACAATTAAAATATACTCGACAAATCCCATCTTCTGGATGATGCCAAGCTCGTATTCCATATCTTCATGGATCTTTGCACACTGCGCCTTGTCATACGCCGGATTGTCGGTATATTTTTCTTGAAATCCCTTCTCACACAGCGCATTTAAAAACGTCCACGCACTATCATACCCTTCCGGTGGTGCATATTTTGGAATCTGGTAATTGCCAAATTCGAGTGTGACATGGCAGCGGTCTGCGATTTTCTGCGTGTTGTCTGCGGCTTCTTTTGCATACGGAAACAAACTCCGCATCTGCTCCTCGCTTTTTACGAAAAACTGTCCGCCCTCGTAACGCATACGGTCTTCATCCGTAATCTTTTTACCGGTCTGGATACAGAGAAGGACATCGTGTGCCTCCACATCCGTTTCATAGGTATAGTGGATATCGTTCGTGCAGACAAGGGGAATGTCCAGTTCCTGACTGATCCGAAGAAGCCCCTGGTTGACCGTCTTCTGGTCCGGGATGCCATGATCCTGTAATTCCAGAAAATAATTGTCTTTTCCAAAACAGTCCTGGTATTTTTTTGCAATGCCTTTTGCCTCTTCATAAAATCCACGCACAATATAGCGCGGCACTTCTCCCGCCAGACACGCCGACAGGCAGATCAATCCCTCATGGTATTTCTGCAGCGTCTCAAAATCCACACGTGGCCGGTAATAATACCCTTCCGTAAACCCGATGGAGACGATCTTCATAAGGTTCGCATAACCGGTATTGTTTTCCGCAAGCAGGATCAGATGGTAATACCGGTCCTCGCCATGGCTGGTCTCGCGGTCAAACCGGGAATTCGGCGCCACATAGATCTCACAGCCAATCACCGGATTAATATCTGCTGCCTTTGCGGTTTTATAAAATTCCACCACACCATACATATTGCCATGGTCAGTGATCGCGGCACTGTTCATCCCCAGTTCTTTCACACGGCTTACATATTCTTTTATTTTGTTGGAACCATCGAGTAATGAATATTCCGTATGTGTATGCAGATGTACAAATGCCATGATTGTTTCCTCGCCTTTTTCGTTCATTGTGGTATCCCACATGTGTAACTATTATATCTATTTTCGGCTGTTATGACAAGTTTTCTCTTTCTCAGGAAACACCACAACTTTTTCTAATTCCGGATGCCATTCATAACTATTATTGTCATCACCGCCCCAATACCGGCAGCATTACATCGCTTTACATAATTATCCTTTTTCGATATTCTCTAGGTGTGATTTTATATCTTTCCTTAAACACGCGGTTAAAAGTTCTTTGACTTTCAAATCCACAATCAAGACATATATTTGTAATGGAATCCATTGTGTTTTCCAGTGCCGCAACTGCATAATTTAACCGGACTCCATTCACATATTTACTAAAATTACAGTGAAAGGTTTTTGCAAACATTCTTGACAACACATATTTACTTACACACAATTCATATGCCATTTTTTCAAGGCTGATGTTTTCCCTAAAATTTTTGGCCACGTATTCTACCGCATTATAAATCAGGTCATCACTCCCTACCGCACTTTTATCCATCATTGGCATTGTTGTGAAAACATGTGCAAGGATCATCTGTGCATATGCCTGTATCATCCGGGGATCCCCTCTGTTATTCCGGTCAGATATTTTATGGCATTTACCACATCCGGATGCACCTTGCTCTTTTTTCACAACCGGATTCTTTGGGCTGTATATCTGCAATTCCCTGTAATAGGAAGGAAACAGTGTTGGTTCAAGGTACAGGAATATTACCTTGTTTTCTTTTTCCCCAAACACCTGATAATGATGTATTACATTTGGAAACACAACTGCAAAATCCCCTTCATCCATATGGAACAATTCCTGTCCCACTCCAAGTTCTATTTCTCCATCCGTTACATACACTACTTCTATTGCCTCATGTAGATGCGGCGGCACATGTACTGGCTTCTTCCACTCCGCAGATACTCCTGTATTTCTGTTTTCATATACCAATAGCACTTACAAGCAACTCCTTTTATTTATACTCCCTGTTTCTCCACTCCCCTTCTTGTTTTCATTATTCGTCCGACCAAATCCACGGTAGGTCCCAGCAAAATCACCATCAATATCGTTATCACACCAACTTCACCTCCGGCTATAACACCGATACCGGTTGCTGCCAGATCATATACAATCCGTACAATCCGAAACATATTTTTCCCAGAATGCTTTTCAATTTTTTCACTGATTAAAAAGGATACTGCATCATATGGTGCTGTTCCATGTCCACTTTGCATATATATAGCTGCTGCCAGAATAAACAGTATGAGTGCAGGAATCAAAATAACAATTCTAATCCCCAGATTAAGCTGTGCCTGTATATGGCAGACTTCTTTCCATATCCATGTGAAAAAATCTGCCGAATAACCAACCAATATCATGTTCCCAAGCGTTCCTGTACCAATAAGCTTCTTATCAAAAATAATTACTATAATCAGCAGAACAATATTGGAAAGGAGCTGATAATTCCCAAAACTCATCCCAAGCTTATGCGAAATTCCATAATTCATTGCTGAACAGGGATCTGCTCCCATATCACACATCACCAAAAGCGAAACACACATTCCCATGACAATAACTGCAATGATCATTACAAAAAAACTCTTTATCCAGTCTTTGGTAATCTTAAACTTCATATCCTCATCCCACGTTTAACAGATGGTAAATGAATAATCTATATCATCTTCCGCACTGATACGATATTCCTCTTCCACATCAGTTCCCCAGCTGTCAATACCTCCAACACCTCTTACTGCACCATATACACATAAAACGGTTCTTCTTGCCGGTGGCAGTTCTTCGTGGTGAAAGGCATTTTCAATCTCAGATGCTGTATAAGGCAGACAGGAAAATGCAAATTTTTCGCCATTCTTTTCAATGCGCAGTATCTGTGATGAACTGTCTGTCCGGCTGTTATCAAGAGCCGTATGTCTTGTAATTTCAAGCCACTCTGTATCCATTCTCATACCACATTCCTGCGGAACAAGATATTGTGTAAGACTCAGGTCTTCAATCTCATAGATTCCTTCTTTTGCCCCCGCTTTTCTGTCAGGATATGTTTCCCCGGAGAGTCCCTTATATAAATATTTGTCTGCCAGTGTTGGCATGATAAATCTCATTCCAAATACAGGTAATTCTGGAAGTCCCTGTACCCCATGATAATGTACATCCACGCGAATCTTTCCAGATACATCAACGGTATAGCTTACAAGAACCGTTGTCTCCGGAGTGGTTATGGTCTCGTATGTGTATGTTACGATAATTTCATCCGCATAAACATCACCGCCATAGCTGTTATTATCAGGTGCGTATTGTTTTTGCTCCTTGCCATCATAATCACCTGTATTCCCTTACAGTCAATAAACATATCTGCCGAAAGCCAGCTTCCGCTTTTAATATGGAACTTGCTTCCTCTGTCATTATCTGTCAACGCTCTCCAGAAAGTAGGCTTTGGGCAACGATACAGCCACTCATATCCATTTTTAACGATAGATTCCAGTCCACCCTGTGCATAAGAGAAAATATAATCAAAGCCTTCACCATGTACACCTAATGTATAGTCACCATAGACCACTCTTAATTTATCTGTATAAGCCATAGTAATACCTCACTTCCTGCATTGCCGGTTTT
>ENA-OQAS01000655-OQAS01000655.1-human-gut-metagenome-genome-assembly--contig:-NODE-655-length-17916-cov-4.191242_pt1 | contig 17916 bp, 17 predicted proteins | sample MGYA00242733_ERZ504523 | MGnify/ENA primary metagenome ERZ504523 (study PRJEB26092, sample SAMD00036239) | human gut metagenome | host: Homo sapiens | study: EMG produced TPA metagenomics assembly of...
CGTCGGCGGTCTGCTTCTCGTTCATGCCGCGCGCCGGTGCGACAAGCTGCAAGTATCCAGAAACAGCACCGGGCTTTCGTGCTGCGCACAGAAGGCCGACACTTTTCATCCAAAAAAGCCGGGGTAAGCGGGGCGTCCGGCTCCCACAGCTCTACCCTGCCGCCGGTCTTTTGCCTGTAAGCGGAAATCAGACCGCGCACTTTTTCTTCCGGCAGCTTGCCGTCCAGCAGCGGGCGTGCACGTTCTTTTGTGCCGCGCACGGCGCTCTTGGCGATCAGCTCCATGCGGGACATCTCTATTGTTATAAACAGCACATTTCTCCCCGCAGCGGCCAGCGTATCGGCCATTTGCAGCATCAGGGAGGTTTTGCCCATGCTGGAAACCGCGCCAAGCACGGTCAGCCCGGCGTGCAGCCCGCCGTCGAGCGCCTTGTCCAAACCGGCGATACCCGTTGGCATCACCGCAGCCCCGCCGCGGCGGCCCAGATACGCGAGAAACTCGTCCTCCAGGGTCGGTTGCTGCTGTACCTCCTGCGCCGCTGCAGCGGCCTTACAGGCGGCTTGCAGCGCATCCCTGTCTTGCACTAATGCTTCATTCACATCTTTGCAGCCCTCCGGCAAGGCCAGCACCGCGCACGCAATGCCGCGGGCCGTCAGCTGCTCCCGCAGCTTCTCGTTCATCCCCTGCCCTGCCGCATCGGAATCCCCGGCAAGAATCACCCTATCCGGCTTTGCTTCCCGCGCGTCCAAGGCCTGCATCAACCGGCCGGTGTTGGCCGCACCGCAGAGCGCTACAGCCGGGAATCCCAATTCCTCTAAGGAAAGGGCGTCAAAAATGCCCTCCGTCACAAACAGTGCTTCCCCTGCCGCACGTTCCATAGCAGCGCTGTTCCAAAGCTGCATCGCCCCGCGGCTGTTCTTATAGCGCGGTTCAACAGCCGGGTCAATGGCGCGGCGGCAAACGCTGCGGCAGACATCCTCCGCAAAGACAGGCAGCACCGCATAGCCATTCTCGACCACCAAACCAAACCGCCGTACCGTTTCATCGGACAAGCCACGCCCGGTAAAGTAGGGGTCTGGTCTGCCTCCTCCTTCCTTATAAGGAAAAGCCTGCGTCGGCTTCGCCGTGACCCGGATGACCTCGCCCCCGCCGTAGCGCCGGTTGACGGCTTTCATTTTAGAAGGAAAATCCGTCAGATTTTCTTCCTGTCCCACTAAGTCAAAAATATCGTAGGTCGCGCCGCAGGCGAAGCAGTGGACGGTCTGATTTTTTTCATTGTACCTCATAGAAGGGTGCGCGTCTCGGTGCGCCGGGTTCAGGCAGGCGAACGGCTTATGCAGGGGCAGGCCGTGCTCCCGCAGCCATTGAGGCAGGCAGCTTTTTAAGGTTTTGGCGTCCGTTTTTCTCATACGAAAACTTCTCCTCTTACAGGGAAAAACTGTATCTTTTCCTCCCTGTAAAAAAGGGAAAGATATCATACAGTACTTACAGTACATACAGCACTTTTGAAAAAGCGGAAATTTACCGCTGAAATGTGAAAAAACAGGGGTTTTTCAGGGTGCTTGGGTCATCAGTTGTGGCTTTGGCGGTCATCAGATGTAGCTTTGGTGGTAATCATTTGTGGCTTTGGTGAAGCACTTATGGTCATCAAATGTGGCTTTGGTAAGGCTGTATTTGGTCATCAGTTGTGGTTTTAAAATCGCAGCTACCGTATCATGTTTCGCTTGCGCGGTTTTTGCTTGTTGGGCTTGAAGCGGCCCTTATTCGTTTCATCGGGCAAAGTCAGTTCGGGCGTTGGCGCGGGCTTGCGGGTGGTGCGGTCCAGCACGATCTCTACCCCGTCCACAACGCGCCCGGTGCGGGTGAAGCTGTACCCGCTGATGTAGTTCTGCTGGGTCAGATACTCGAGATAGATCTCGGTGTAGTTGCGCAGGCGCTGGCGGCGCTGCTTGATGGGCGACGGCTCGCCGAGCTCCTCGTAGATGGACGAGAACAAAATCTTTCGGCTTTGCAGACGGTTGTTTGGGTTCTTCATGCCCTCGATGCGGGTCAGCAGGTAGTTCTTCAGCACAATGATGGCGGGGGTGTTGTTCAGGCTCGCCCCGGCCAGCGGAGAGTCGGCTTCAAAGTGTACGTTCAAAAGGTCCATATCCACAAGGGAAATCTGCCGCTTGCTGGACGCATACTGGAACAGCGGCGGCGTGTCGATGAGGAAGTACGCCTCGACCTCCCGCCCGTTGAGCACGGCGTTCATCCGGTTCATCGGCAAGAGATATTGCGAGAACGTCAGGCTCTGCAGGTTCTGCCCTTCCTTGATAAAGTGGGCGGCGGCCTCCTCGGTGCAGTCCAGTGTGATGGTGGCGTGTCGCATAAATTCCAGCCGGTCACGGATGGTCCGGACGGCCTCCTCCCGCATACTGGGGTTTTCACTGCCGATCATGGCGCGGTACAGCATCGGGATGGTGAAATAAATCGTTCCCGCGATCAGCAGCGAGGAAACGCCGTTTAAGATAGCCTTATCAAAGCTCGTCAGGCTGCCGCCGTTGTCCAACGCGATGGTTTTCGGGAAATCCATCGTCACGATGGTGGACACGTTTTTTCCGGCGCTCTTGCCGACGTATACCTCGTTTTCCTCCTCCGGCAGCAGCTTGGGCAGATTGCGGAAGATGGAATCCGTCTGCATACTGTATTTTTCCAGTGGGCCCTGGTTCGCACTGGAAAGCAGCATCCGCTCGGAAAGCGGTTCGTTTTTCAGGCCGGACACGTCGCCCGCATACATGGCGTTTACCGCGCAGGTAATGTAACAGGCCATGCCGGCCGGCATACCGTCCAGCATGCTGTTGAAGGATGCCCTTGCCAGTGACCGGACCTCTGTCTCCGGCATGGTCAGATTGCCGCCGACCGGGTGGGAAAGGATCTCCAATTGCAGCGCGGCCTGCTTGGCCTGTAAAAGCTGCTCCTGAAAGGCTTCCTCCCGGCGCTCGCTGACGTAGGGGGCAAACGTTCCGAGCAGACCGCGGTAGATCTGCTGGTCGGTCAGAATATCGCCGTATTTAGCCTGCAATTCCTGAAAGGTGATAAACGGCTCCTTCTGAAAGATGGGCACCAGCAGGGCGGCGTCCTCGGTATAAAGCTTTGCCTTGGGCGTGGGCAGAGCTTGCTTTTTTTTGGGCACGGCCAACCTCCTTGCAAAAGATATTATGACATGGTGACATAATATCCTATTCGTATCGACTCTATATTACATGATATTATGACATGGTGACATAATATCTTGCCCGGAAAGGCGGTTATTTGCGGGAAAGCTGCGGGCCGGGCGTGCCCGGCCCCTACAGGCTCAGCGGTGGGTGTGCAGCCATTCCTCGGCCATGCGGCGGAAATCCTCCTCCAGCGCGGCGGGCACGGTGACGGAGACCCGCACCGTCTGCGGTTCTGCCTGCAGGGCAGCATCCATCTGCTCCGGGGTCATGGCGGCGGTCAGCCTGGCCATTTTGGTGCCTGCCAGCTCGTCGGCATGGTGGGCGGCCAGATACTTCTGATTCTCGGCAGAAAAATCCACGAGCCGCAGCGCCGTTGTCAGCGGCAGCTTGCCGCCGTCCAGCAGCTTGAGCAGGCTGCCGTCCAGACTGCCCAGCCGCACATACCGCGCGATCTGGCGGGCGGAGAGGTTGTATTCTTCGCCGATCTGTTCATACTTTGATTTGCGCACGCCGTTCCTGCTGCGCTTTTTGCGCCCGGCCAGCGCGTACTTCTGGGAGATGCTCCGCGCCTTCTCCGACGGCGTCAGCACGCGCTGCACATAGTTGGAATCGACGACGATCTCGTGCGCCTCGTCGGCGGTGATGTCCGTCAGTACGGTGGCGGGGATGCGGCGGTATTTGTCCTCGCCGGTTTTTTCCAGCAAAGCCGTGTAGGCCCGCACGCGGTTGTGGCCGGAGAGGATCATCAGCGCGCCGTCCGGCTGCTTCCAGACCACAATGGGGTGCAGCAGGTCGTTGGCCCGGATGCTCTCGATCAGCTCCAGCAGCTTGTCGTCGGGGAGCGACGCGTAAAAGTTCCAGTCGGCCGGGGCAGGGGAGAGCTTGTCCAGCGGCACTTCCTCCAGCGCCGTGTGCCGGGCAAATCGGCCATCAAGGAGGGGAGAGACACCGCGCCGGCAGCAGGGGAGACGACGGTTCGTTTTTTTAAAGCCATACAGTATTACCGCCTTTCTCAAACGCAGCGCTTCAAAATTTCTTTGGTCAGTGCGCGGTACTCTTTCGAGATACGCGCACTGCCCGCGTAGTCCAGCACGGGGCGGTTCTCCCACTGGGCGTTCTGCAGACGGCTGTCCACCCGGATGATCTGCTCAAACAGCAGGGCGCTGTAGCTCTCCCGCAGCTGGTCCATGGCCGCCTCGGTAATCAGGCGGTTGCGGGCGTCGTAGCGGTTGATGATGATGCCGCCCACCTGCAAGGTCGGGTTGTACGGTTTGATGCCCTCGACAAACTGCAGCACACAGCCAGGCCGTCCAGGTCGAAGCTGGCGGGCTGGGCGGGGATCAGCACATAGTTGGAGGCGTTCACGATGTTGAAGTTCAGCAGCGACAGATTCGGGTTCGTGTCGATGAGGATGTAATCATAATAGCCGCGCTCGACAACGGGGCGCAGGATGCTGCGCACGATGTTCTCGCGGCTGATTTTGGTAAACAGCGCCATGTCCAGCGTACCCATCGAAACATCCGCCACGATGATGTCGATATTCTCAAATTTGGTGGGCTGTATGTAGCCGTTCAAATCCTGCTCCGCCAGTACCGCCGCGCCGAAGTTCTTCTCGCTGCGGGGCATGTCGAAGCTGCTGGACAGGTTGCGCTGACCGTCGCCGTCGATGACAAGGATGCGCAGCCCCAGCTCGGCCATCGAGGTGGCAATGCCGCTGCAAAGGCTGGTCTTGCCGCAGCCGCCCTTGTTGTTGAGCATGCAGAGCACCTTGGTATCGTGGTAGTCCGGGTGGTAGATTTCGTTGATGTCAACATCCAGATAAGTACACAGCTTTTGGATGTTTTCAAGGTCTGTCGAACTGCGGCCGGTTTCAATCTGCTTGATGGTGGAAAGGCTCACGCCGGTAGATTGGGCAAGCTCCTTTTGGGTAATGTCCTGCTCCAGACGGATGGCTTTGAGCCGCTCATAGTCCAGTTTTACCATAAAAACCTCCAAAATCGAGAAAAAGTTAAAACCACAAGGTTATAACCTTAAGGATATAACTTTATTATACCATAAGGAAATAGAATTGCAAGACGTTTTATTTTTATGTAATATGGAAGACTCTTTTTTAAGGTAAAGAAAAAACGCCGCCGGAAAAATCCAAACGGCGCATAAAATGCGAAAGCAATTTTATAAAAAAGTTCGATGAATTACGATAGCCCAAACGGCACAAAATTCCATCCGTTCTGCCAGAAGTTTTGTTTGCGCATATCCGGGGTGATGACAACAGCCTCGCTTTCGCGCTCGACCCAGCTGAACTCGCCGGTCCAGCTCGACGGGCCGACCGAGAACGGTTCGCCCTTGCTGTGGTGGTGAGGTCCCAGCATGTTGCGGTTGCTGGCGTACAGCGTCACGGTCAGTGTGTTTTCGCCGGGATGCAGTCCCTCCATTGCTGTGCGGTACGGCGGCCAGAGGAAGGTATGCGTTACCCTGCCGTTGACCTGCACCTGCATCATGCCGACATGGGGCTGCCCGAAATCGAGTGTGGCTCCCGCAGCATTCTCGCTGCAGACCAGCGTCTTTTCCAGTACGATCTTCCCGGCAAAGAACGGATAACCCTGCACGGTCAGGCAGCCGGGACGCAGGTCGGCCGTAGGAGCACCCAATGTGAACGGGCCGTTGGTGTGCAGGCTACCGTTGGAACCGTTTGTAAACGGTGTGTCGCTGTAGACGCCGAAATCACCCATCAGGTAGAGAGCCTCCAACTCCATGTCGTAGGTTAGCTTGTTCAACTCGGTCTCATAAACATTTTTGCCGAACAGCACATCGTAGACCTTTTGCCGCTGGAAAAATCGCGTTGTCAGGGTCAGCACATTTTCACCCGCGCACAGGTGGGCGTGGATATCGCACTTGCGGAACGCAATATCTTTGTAGTACCTTCGTCCACAAAATTCAGCGGTTCGCCGTTCAGTTCCATCTGGAACAAATCAGGCTGTTCCATTACAAGGGCCAGCCGCTTGCATGCAGACAGATCCCCGCAGGTGAAGCGGTAGCGCAGGGCCACATCGCAGGGGCGCTGCAAGGCCAGCAGTTCTTTCATCAGGTGCAGAATATTCTTCGGGCCCTGCCAGTCGCCGCCGTCCAAGCGGTATTCACAGCTGTCCAGCGTCAGCAGGTTGCCGTCTGCCTCGCGCACATGCCAGCCGTCACTCCTCACAGGGATGACGTTGGCGGCGGTGTCAGGCTGTTCGCCGCATTCGCCGCGCTCCACCAACAGCACGACATTTTCCATCGGAAGGACGTCCAAATTGCACTGAGTTGTGCTGTCTGTCTGCACGCAGGGCAGCGGGGCAGGGGAGAGGGTGTCCATCGGCAGGCGGCTGACGCGCATCTGCCCGGGCAGCGTAATGCACAACGAATGTCCGTCGTTTTTGTTCAGGTTCACAAGGTACAGTGCGCGGACGACCGCCGCCGTGTCGATGGTGCAGCAGGCAATGTCGGCAGCCTCCGCGCCGCTTTCGGCAATGCTTACGGGGGCCTTCAGCACGGGAACCAGAATTTTACGCAAAGAGGGAATATTGTCCGCCGCTACGGCCTGTGCGCCCAGCGCGGTCGCAGCCTCATACGCGCGGCCCGCGCAGAGCTGCGGCCAGCGGCCCAGTTTTACCAGCGGATGCCCCGCCGCAGCAAAGCCCGCCAGCAATTCCACAGTCTTGCGGTCCAGCGTCAGACAGTCTGGCACAACGACCGCCGTATAGCGGCATTTCCCGACCTGCAGCGTGCCGTCTGCGTTCAGGCTGCCGTGGCGTGCCAGAAGCGTTTCATCGCCGAGATGATAATCGATGTGCGCGCCGCCCAGCAGCTCACACGCGCGGACAAACTGCGCGTCCAAGTGCTGCAATTCGTCATTGTTTGTGCCGTCATAGCTGACCCACGCGCTGTGCATCGGGTGGATGAGCAGCACATCTACAATTTTGTGCCCCGTGGAGAGCAGCTTGCCCAGCCGCGCCAAGCTGTCGTTGAAACGATGATATTCACCGTACCACGACTGCTGATAGAACAAGGACGGCGGGTAATCGCGCTTGCGCATCCCGGCCAGCGTGTAGCCCTGCAAATGCTGGCAGATGCGGTTGACACCGTTGACAAACTGCCAGCCCGCGATCCACTGCATCTCGTTAAAGCGCATGTCCCAGCCGGTCATGGCGAAGCTCTCACTCAAGACGTTGGGCTTGCCGAGCTGCTCGGCCACGCTGCCCACCTGCTTGGGGATGCGCGGGTCGTTGATGGCTCGGCGCAGACTGTCCACGCCGGGTTGGTGCATGTACTCATAAAACGGCATGACGCCGCCCGTGCCGGTCATCTGGGCGTAAAGGCTTTCCTCCATCATCATGTGGCCGGTCAGGCGGCAGTGGTGGGTCTCGCACCAGTGAAGATCTGCTCCATGTAGGCATGGACGAACATCTCGTTGACCAGCGCCCAGAAATCGTGGCGCACAGCGCGGTAATCACCATACGGTAGATACAGCGCGGGCAAAACGGGCAGGATGTCATAGCCGTACCGCGCCTTGAACTCGTCAGGTAAAATCGGCGACCATGGAATCGGCCCTCCGACAGGCGCGGCTCATCGGTGAAGAAGCCGCGCAGACCCGCCGTATTGTCAAGCATAAAGCGGCGGGCGTACTCCTCATGGGTCGTTTCCAGAAAGACCCGCACAACTTCTTCGTTTAGGATGTCGATGTAGTACGGGCAGGCAGACTGGGTACATTCGGCATAGGGGGCGGCGCTGCCCTGCGGCAGCGGGTAGACGCCCAGCAGGGTATCGTCCTGCACAGCCTCGGCAGGGTCGTCAAGAAAGCGCAGCCGAAGGCCGCGGGCGTAGGTCCAGCTGCCGCGGGCGTGACCTTGCCGCCGGCAAAGCCGCTGGGCCAGCCTTCCTCGTCATAGACCCACGGCTGCAGGCCTCGGCATCACGGCGTTGATGCCGGTGCGGATGCAGTCGAACCAGTCGGGGGAGAGATAGTCGGTTTTCAAGCCGCTGCGGGCGTGCATAAAGTAGCCGCCCACACCGCTCTGCTTCATCAAATGAATCTGGCGGCACAGTTCGTCGGGGTCGAGTTTGTCATTCCAACTCCAGAACGGCAGTGCGCGGTAGTCGGCTTCGGGGTCAGCCAGCTGCTGGCACAGCACGTCGATTTTGGATAAGGAATCAGATTTCATAAGGAACCTCCAATTTTTATGTTGTTGGTTGGGAAAGCATATGGGAAACCGCATTGCACCACCCTGCATACAGGGCGGCAACCTGCGTGTCGCGCATTTGTGGCTCGTATCGCTTGGCGGAGCAGGTGTTTTCCAACTGCTCCGGGGTGTACAGCCCCACCGTCAGCCCGGCAGTGAAAGCGACGCCTGCGCCGGGTGATTCCGGCATGGCGCTGGCTGTGATGGAGGTGCGCAGCAAATCAGACTGGAATTGCAGAAGAGGCGCATCCTGTGCCAGAGAACTGTCTGCCCGCAGTGTTTTGATGCCGGAAAAAACTGCGCGGGCTGCGCGGATCACATCGGTGACTTGGTACGCGATGCTCTGCTCGGCGGCACAAGAGATATGGCATTTGCGGGTATTCAGCGTCATGCCGCTCAGCTGCGTACGGACGGAACTGTTCCAATAGGGGGCACCTAAGCCGCTGAAAGCGGGAATGAGATAGACGCCGTCCGAGTCACTAACTTGATGTGCCAGCGCCAGAATGTGCTCCCGATCTGGAGCCAGTTCCAGGTTGGCGGCCATCCAGTCCAGAAGAGCACCGGCGTAGTTTACGTTGCCCTCCAGCACATATTGTATCTTCTTCTCCATGCCCCACGCCAGAGAAACGGAAAGATCATCGGACAAAACCGGGTGGAAGCCGGTGTTGATCATAACGGAAGCTCCGTCACCGTAGGAAATCTTGCCCATGCCGGCGTGGATGCACCGCTGGGCAAACAGCGCGGCGTGGGCATCCCCCATGACGCCACAGAGCAGGATGGGGGTGTCAAAGATCCCCTCAAACGTGGTCTTGCCAAAGATGCTGTCGCTGTATCGTACGTGGGGTAGCATAGACAGGGGGAGATCGAACATCTTGCAGATTTCGGAATCCCACTGCAAATTGTGGATATCAAACAGCTGTGTGCGGGATGCATTGGAGTAATCCGTTGCGTGGCGATGCGTAAGCCGGTAGATCAGAAAGCTGTCCATAGTTCCCGCCATCAGGGTGCCGCGCTCGGCGTATTTTTGCACAAGCGGAACATTGTGGAGCATCCAGTGGAATTTTGCAGCGGAAAAGTAGGGAGAGAGCCGTAGGCCGGTGCGCTTTTTTATCAGAGGTTCATATCCGTATTCATGCAGCTGGCGGCAAATCTCCCGCCCGCGGGCGCACTTCCACACGACTGCATTGCACAGCGGCTTGCCGTTGCGGGCCCAGACGACGGCGGTCTCCCGCTGATTGCACAAACCGGCCGCTAATACCTGCGAAGAATGTACGCCGCTCTTGGCAAGCAGTTCGCGGATGCCGTCCAGCATGTTCCGGTAGATTTCATCAGGGTCGTGATCTATCCAGCCTTCTTTTGTGATGATTTGGCGGTGCGGGCGTTCGACTTTGGCACAAAGGGAACCTTTTTCGTCAAACAACATTACTTTTGTGACGTTGGTGCTTTGGTCGATGGAAAGTATGTAATGCTCGTTTGGCATAATAGACAAGAACTCCTTGTAATTTTAATTAAAACGGATATTGCAATTTAATAAATTACATGCTAAAATAATAACACCGGTGTACAGGAAATTCAATGGGCAAGCTGTATAAATGAGCGGTCAAAATTGTGGGTAAAATGTATGATGCAAAATCATCTACATTATGGTATAGTGAATATGAGAAGGTTCTATCGTTGCTGTGGAGGTGGACAGAATGGTGCAGATTAAGGATATAGCGGCCAAGGCAGGCGTCTCTCCAGCAACGGTCTCTCTTGTGCTGAACAATAAACCGGGCATCAGCGAAGAAACGCGGAATGCCGTCATGCGGGTGGTGCAGGACCTGGGGTATACCCGCCCCAAAGCGCGCCGCACGCCGCCTGCGGAACAGCAGCAGAACGTGCAGTTTATCATTTATAAAAAGCATGGCATGGTGGTGGCAGATACACCGTTTTTTGCCTACGTGCTGGAAGGCGTGCAGATACAAGCACGCAAGTACGGCTTTAACCTGCTGATCTCCTACATAGATGAACGTGCGGGTACGGCGGCGGTGCGCCAGCAGATCCAAAGGATTACACAGTCCGGCTGTAAAGGCATGCTGCTTCTGGCAACCGAGATAGAAGAAGAGGGGATTAAGCCGTTTCTGGAAAGCGGTATTCCGATGGTCGTTGTCGACAATCGTATGCAAAATGTGACATAGACACGGTCACAATGAACAATGTTCAGGGGCTTATCTGGCAACACATTACCTTGCGGAGTGCGGCTATCGAAAAATCGGCCACCTGCAAAGCAGGGTCGTGATTCAGAACTTTGTTGACCGTCACACCGGGTACGAACAAGCGATCCGGGAACTGTCCCTTTCTGGATATCCTGATGGTACGTTCAAAATCGGTTCCACTGCAGAAAAAGCCTACATAGACATGAAAGAATTTTTGGCCGGTGGCACAGAACTGCCGCAGGCATTCTTTGCGGACAACGATGTCATAGCTCTGGGAGCACTGCGTGCCCTGAATGAAGCAGGGAAAAAAGTGCCGCAGGATGTAGCAATCGTCGGATTTGACGATATCCCGATGAGCGCACTCTCTACACCGCCCCTCACCACTGTACGGGTAGAAAAAATCTATATCGGCCGTGCAGCGGTGGACCGCCTGGCCGCACGCCTTGAAGAGCCGGATGCCCCCTGCATGAAACTGGAAGTGCGAACCACCTTGGTTGTGCGCGGAAGCACGCAGACCGCGTAAAGCGAACCATACAAAGAAGAATCGTAAAGCCGTTTTTCCTCTTATTAAAAAGGAAGCTTTTTAGTGCAAGTACATAAAACCAAGTGATTGAAATTTAGTAAAAATAACGAACAAAACAATTAAAATTTAGATTGCATTTTAAATCCGTAGTGCTATAATAAAGACAAGCGAAGGGCCAAGGCACTTCAAAGAGTTACACGCATTAGTAAAAGGAGAAAACCATGAAAAAGACTGTTTCCGCTCTGTGCGCAGCCGCGATGCTGGGCACGATGCTGGCTGGCTGCGGCGGTTCTGCTTCTACGGCAGAGAGCACTTCTGCAGCTGCCTCTACTGATACTGCTTCTACCGCATCCTCTACCACGGCTGAGGCTTCCGACGATGTGACGACCATCCGTTTCTACGCTCGGACAGTGAGTACAACCAGAATATTGTCGCCGGCTTTGAGGCCGAGAATCCCGATATCAAGGTCGAAATCGTTCCCGTTGACTTCGACAACGCCGAGCAGGTCATCAAGACCGGCATCGCTTCCGGCGACCCCGTTGACGTCAGCTTCTTCTGGGGCACGCAGATTTCCACCTTCGCAAAGGACGGCATGGCTCTTGACCTGACCCCGTATCTCGAAGAGAACAACGGCGAGTGGAAGAATTCCTTCATCCAGACTTACCTGGACGGCGGTATGTATGACGGCAAGTATTACGCCATCAGCTACCAGCCCGTTATCGAGACCATCTTCTATAATAAGGATCTGTTCAAGCAGTACAATATCGAAGTCCCCACCACTTGGGACGAGTACATGCAGGCTTGCGAGACCTTCAAGGAAAACGGCATCTACGGGATCGGCAACTGGAGCGGCCAGAACCATCAGCTGCTGGAGTTCGCTTACCAGTACATGGCAAACGACGGCACGCTGGAGGATGCTACGGCCGGCAACATCGACTTCACGACCTGCACGGGTCTGAAGACCTGCCTGGAAAACTGGAAAGTTGCTTATGACAACGGCTACTGGTACCCGGGCGAGGGCGCTCTGACCAGCACAAAGGACCAGACGCAGGCAGCTTTCTATCAGGGCAAGATTGCAACCCTGTTTGATGCAGGCTCCAACGCCGGTGCATATGCCAGCGACTGCGACTTTGAGGTCGGCGTTATGAAGTTTCCCCTGGTTCAGGAGGGCGGCAAGTATGGCGTTAATGTTGTCACCAACGCCCTGTTCATTCCCTCCAACGCAAAGCATCCCGAAGAGGCTGTCCGCTTTATGAAGTACTATACTAGCGACGCCGGTATGGAGGAAATCATCAAGAGCGGCCGTCTGCCCTCTACGGTAAGCATGCAGGATAAGATTGAAACCCCCATTATGAAAGACCTGCTGGCTACCACCACCGGCGACAACACCGTCGGCTATACCCACCTCCAGAACCTCTCCTCCGAGATCAACTCTTATGTGCAGAATGATATGGTCGGTGCCGTTTGCAGCGGCACCCCCGTGGATGAAGTCCTGCAGCAGCTTGAGGATCTGCGTCAAGCTGCAAAATAAATCCCGTACGATGTCTGAATCAGGGATTATACGTAAAACCTTTGGCGGGCAATTTACCTGATGAATTGCCGCCTTTTCTGAACCGGGGAGGCAGCCCACCCCCCCCCCGGCTGAGGAAAGGCGGGCAACACAAAAAATGGAGCAAGAACATGAGTAAAACCAAAACCGCATCCGTTAAAAAAGGATCATTGAATCGAAAATATATGATTGCCGGCCTGCTGTTCCTAATCCCGGCAACCTTGATTTACATTATCTTTGCCGTGTGGCCTTTCTTTGACAGTTTGTTCCTCTCGTTCCATGAGTGGAACGGCTTCTCGCCAAAAGTGTTTGTAGGCCTCGAAAACTACATTACGGCCTTCAAAGATAAAACGTTCCTGCTGGCAATCCGCAACAGTGTGTATCTGGGCGTTGTATCGTCTATCATTAGTGTTTTGGTCGGCTTGCTGATGGCATGGCTGCTGCTGTATGTCGGCAGCCGCTGGGGGTCGTTCTTCCGCACAATCTTGTTCTCACCCAGCATGATTCCGGCAGTTATCACAGGTTTGATTTTTGCATTCGTTTATGAGCCGGAAATCGGTATTCTGAACAATCTTCTGGGCGCCATTGGTCTGGGCAGCCTGCAGCACGCATGGTTGACGGATAAAGGCACAGCACTGAACTGTATCCTCTTTGTCTCCGCTTGGAAACAGGTCGGCTTGACGATGGTCCTCTGCTTTGCCGGTATGCAGGGAGTTGATATCTCTCTGATTGAGTCCGCTCGTCTCGATGGTGCCAGCGACTGGAAAATTTTCAAGGACATTCTGCTGCCCCTTATCATGCCGTTTGTGCAGTTGTCTGCCATCTTCGCTATGATGAGTGGCCTGAAGATTTATGACACCGTTGTGGCCCTGACGAACGGCGGCCCAGCAAAGTCTACCACGGTCATGCCGCTGTGGATTCTGCAAAACTCGTTCTCGTTCAATAAATACGGCTATGGCGCAGCCATGAGTATGATTTTCGTTATCATCGTTCTGATTGGCATGGTCGTCGTCAAGGCGGTCGTGAAAGGAGACACCTATGAACGGTAAAGTATTTGACGCTAACCGCAAGGTAAAGGCGCTTGCCTATACGGTGCTGGGAATTTATACGGCGGTTGTGGCCTACCCGCTGCTGTTCCTGCTGTTTACCAGTGTCAAGACGAATCAGGAATTCTTTGTCAATCTGTTCGGCCTGCCGCAGCATTTTGAGTTTTCCAACTACATTAACGCATGGCAAATTGGCAAACTTGGCAAATATTTTGGAAACAGCGTGCTGGTTACGGCAGCCTCGGTACTCATCACCTGCGTTGTGGCTACGCTGGGCGGCTATGCGCTGGCAAAGCTGCGTGTGCCGAAAGCACAGCTTATCATGGATACCTTTATGGTGTTCAACTTTATCCCCGGTATCGCTATCTACATTTCTCTGTACACCAACATGTCCAAGCTGCACTTGACGGGCAACTACGGCACCTTGATCCTGCCCTATGTTGCATGGCAAATTCCCTTCGCCATGTACATTATGAAGCAGTACTTCGAGACGATTCCGCAGGAACTGATCGAGAGCGGACGCATCGACGGCTGCAACGAGTTTCAGACCTTTATCCACATCATGTTACCGCTGGTTACCCCGGCCATCGCCACTATCGTTGTCTTTACTTTCATCGGTAACTGGGGCGAATTGATGTGGGCCAACATCACGACGGCGGCTTCCACCACCATCAAGACGCTGCCTGTCGGTCTGTTGAATTTCAAGACCGAGATGGGCGTGCAGTGGGGCCAGTACACGGCCGGCATCTGCATGGTTACAATTCCCCTGATGATCGTGTTTGCTTACTTCCAGAAATACTTCGTTGCCGGTCTGACGAATGGCGCTGTGAAAGGATGATTTTGCATGGTTTATGACTGTTATGAATTCCCTGTTCCGCAGGAAAAACAGGTGCGCCTTATCACCGATACCGATGCGAAAAACGAGGCCGATGACCAGTTTGCGGTCGTGCAGGCGCTGCTGAGCCCCAAGATGGACAATGTTGGTCTGATCGCGGCACACTTCGGCATCGACCGCGTGGCTGATGCGATGGAGGCAAGCTACCACGAACTGGAGACCATCCTAGACAAGATGCACTTCCAGAAGGAGGGACTTCTCTACCATGGTGCGCCCCACGCACTGCCCAACAAGACGACCCCCGTCGTCAGTGAGGGCGCGGAACTCATTGTGCACGAGGCAATGAAAGACGACCCACGTCGTCTGTTCGTCATCTTCTTAGGACCTCTGACAGATTTGGCCAGTGCCTACCTGATGGACCGCGCATCGCCAATCGGCTGACCGCCATCTGGATCGGCGGCGGCATCTATCCCTCCGGAAGCCCGGAGTTTAACCTGGGCAATGATGTCAACGCCGCGAACGTTGTGTTCTCCTCCAAAATCGAGCTGTGGCAGGTGCCGAAGAACGTCTATGAGATGATGCCCGTCTCGCTGGCCGAACTGCAGGTTCGTGTTCGCCCTATGGTGAGATTGGCAAGTACCTGTTCGACCAGCTGGTGGCCCACAGTCAAGAGGACATCCCCCGCAAGAGCGACTTCCGCACGGGTGAAACGTGGGTGCTGGGCGACAGTCCCGCTGTCGGCCTGATTCTGTACGAGCACCGTTTCGAGTTCGACTGGTACCCGCGCCATACATTACGCAGGAACAGGCGTATGTTCACACAGGACGAACCGTCCGATCCGCGTGTATAAGTCCATTGACAGCCGTCTGATTCTGGAAGATATGTACGCTAAATTACAACTGTTCGCTGCGGCAAATTCTTAAACCAACGTGAGGAAGTGCCGTGCGCACTTCCTCATTTTTTACAAGGAGAAAAGAATATGAGCAATATTAAAATCGCTACGCCCCGACGCGGCGCAGCATTTTCTCTGCGCCGGACGCTGTCAAATACCGTAATCTCACCGCCGACCGCCTGCGGGAGCTGGGCGTGGATTTTGTAGACATTGACGACATCAACGAGGAAGGCCTCCTCTACGATGAAAACGACCGCCTGAAGATTGTGGAAAAATTCAAGGCTGCCAAGATTGACGGTCTGTTCCTGCCGCATTGCAATTTCGGCACCGAGTACGAGTGTGCCGCCTTGCCAAGGATATGGGCGTGCCGGTGCTGCTGTGGGGCCCGCTGGATGAGCGCCCCGAGCCGAACGGCGTCCGCCTGCGCGATACCCAATGCGGCCTGTTTGCCACCGGCAAGGTGCTGCGCCGCTTCGGCGTGCCGTTTACCTACCTGACGAACTGCCGCCTGAATGACCCGGTCTTTGAGCGTGGCATCAAGGATTTCCTTGCGGTCTGCAACGTTGTAAAGACGTTTAAGAATATCCGGATTCTGCAGATCGGCCCACGCCCCTACGATTTCTGGTCCACGATGTGCAACGAGGGCGAGCTGCTGGAAAAATTCAATATTCAGCTGGCACCCATTCCCCTGCCGGAGCTGACCGCCGAGGTCAAAAAAGCCATTGCCGACGGTGACGAGGTCAACGCCACCATGGCCTACTGCCGCGAGAAGATGGAAATCAAGGTCAACGATGAACAGCTGACAAACATTGCCGGTCTGGCCATCGCCATGGAGCGCCTTGTCAAAAAATACCACTGCAATGCCGGTGCGATTCAGTGCTGGAACGCCCTGCAGGGCGAGTTGGGGATTATGCCCTGCGCTGCCAATGCGCTGCTGAACGACAAGGGCATTCCCATCGTCTGCGAAACCGATATTCACGGTGCTGTAACGGCTCTGATGGTCGAGGCTGCCGCCAACGATGACACCCGCGGCTTCTTTGCAGACTGGACAATCCGCCACCCCGATGTGGAAAACGGCGAGCTGCTGCAGCACTGCGGCCCGTGCCGCTGTCGGTGGCGGGCTGCAAGCCCTGCATCACCTACCGCTGGCATTTGACTACCCCGGTGCCATTACGGCTGAGGCCAAGCACGGCGACCTGACGCTGGCCCGTTTTGACGGTGACAACGGCGAGTACAGTCTGCTGCTGGGCAACGCCAAGGGCATTGACGGCCCGAACGGCATGGGAACGTATCTTTGGGTCGAGGTCGAAAACATCAAGCGGCTGGAAGCCAAGATTGTCGAGGGACCCTATATCCATCACTGTGTCGGCATTCACAAGGACGTTGTGCCGGTGCTGTATGAAGCCTGCAAGTACATCGGCATCAAGCCTGACCTGTACGACCCGATCGAGGAGAAGGTCAAGGCATATCTGCGGGGTGAATGAGTATGAATCTGCATGAATTGGAATTGAAAAGCTGGGACCTGCGCCGCTATGTGGTGGACATCATCATGGCGGGCGGCGGTGGTCACATCGGCGGCGATATGAGCGTGCTGAACACGCTGCTTGTGCTCTACAAAAATCATCTGCGCATCACGCCGGAGACAATCACCGACCCCAACCGTGACCGCTTTGTGCTGAGCAAGGGCCATTCGGTCGAGGCACTGTATGCCGTGCTGGCAGACTGCGGCTTTCTGGATCTGAACGACATCAAGGCGCGTTTTTCTAAGTTTGGCTCGCCCTACATAGGCCACCCGAACAACAAGCTGCCCGGCATCGAAATGAACTCCGGTTCGCTCGGCCACGGCCTGCCCGTCTGCGTCGGTATGGCACTGGCAGGCAAGATGGATGGACGGGATTACCGCGTTTACACCGTCATGGGTGACGGTGAGTTGGCCGAAGGTTCCGTCTGGGAGGGTGCAATGGCTGCTGGCAACTACAAGCTTGACAATCTCTGCGCTGTCGTTGACCGCAACCGCCTGCAGATTTCCGGCAATACCGAAGACGTTATGAAGCAGGACAGTCAAGAGCAGCGGTGGGCGGCTTTCGGCTGGAATGTCATCAGCGTGGACGGCAACAGCATCGAGGCGATGGACGCCGCGTTTACCGCCGCCAAGCACCATGCCGGGAAGCCAACCGTTATCATCGCCAACACGACGAAGGGATACGGCAGTTCCCTGATGGAAGATAAGGCGGTTGGCATCACCACCTGCCTACACAGGAAGAATACAAACAGATCATCGCGGATTTTTCCGCGCGAAAGGAGGCTGTTCAGAATGGCTAACAAGATTCCGAACCGTCTCTCAAAGAACTCAAGGTACATACGACGTAATTCGTTAACGCCATAACTCTTCTTCATTACTTGAATCTCCTATTCTTTTGTCTTTGCGTCCTTCATTTTACGAAGCTTTACCCCAATCAG
>ENA-OQAS01000656-OQAS01000656.1-human-gut-metagenome-genome-assembly--contig:-NODE-656-length-17898-cov-5.991165_pt1 | contig 17898 bp, 29 predicted proteins | sample MGYA00242733_ERZ504523 | MGnify/ENA primary metagenome ERZ504523 (study PRJEB26092, sample SAMD00036239) | human gut metagenome | host: Homo sapiens | study: EMG produced TPA metagenomics assembly of...
GCAAACGCGACTGGCGTCGTCGATACCTCCGTCGCGTAAAAGAAAAGGGCCCCAATTGGGGCCCTTTGACGTTGATCTTAGACTGCGGTTCATCTGGGTTGCAACCTTGTTGTACCAGTCCTGCCACGTGGGGCGGGCAGTACTTTTTGGCGGCTGCGGGGTAAGCGTGGAGCCATAGTTGGCGCCCAGGTAGGCAACGTGGCAGAGACGCCCTCGCTCCAGCTACCAAGCTCCGCCACGCCGCCGCCGGCGGGCGCTCCAGCCCAGGCGTTATAGGAGCCGGCACAATAGAGGCCCTTGCTGCTCTCGATGCAGGCGATGGCGGGAGACCAGCGAGGGTCAACACCGGTGTTCCAGGCTGCCACGGCAAAGTTGTAACCCTGGCCTGCCATGGGGGAGCCGGCGAGGTAGTTGTCGATGCGACTCGTCCACTCGTTGATAAACGAGTCGTAATCGGAGTTGCCGGTATTGGAGTTGTTCACCGTGGTGTCGATAGTGGTGTTGGCGTTATTGGCCTGGCTGTTGGAGTTGTTGCCGCTCACGCCCTCGCCCGAGAGCTTCTCGGCGGCAGCGGCCTTGTCGGCCTCGAGCTTGGCCAGCTCTGCGGCATTCTCCTGCTCGGCCTTTGCCTGGGCTTCGCTGCGAAGCTGCTGGGCCTGTGCCAGTGCGTCCTCGGCGGTTTTCTGCTCGGTCTCGAGTTGGGACTTCGCCTGCTCGAGCTCGGTCTTGTTCTGCTCGAGCTCGGTCTGCATCTTGTTGAGCTCTTCGATCTCGTCGACGCTCGAGCTCGTGATCTGGTTGGTGTACTTGCAGGTGGTGATGAACTCGCCCAGGCTCTGCGCGTTGACCAGGAAGCTCACGATGGGGTTGGTGCCCTTCTGGTACTTATACAGATCGCGCATGGCGGAGCTCGCCTTGGCCTGTTGATCGGGAAGTTCGGCTTCGATCTTCTCGATGCTTGCCTCGTTAGTGTCGATTTGCTTCTGCAGATCCTCGAGCTTGGTGCGGGCTTCGTTGTAGGCACTCGTGGCGGTTTCGATTTTCTGCTGGGCAGCGGAAAGCTGATCCTGCGTTGCCTGCGAGGCGGCATAGGCTGCGACGGGGGAGAGCATCGGCGCGGCCGTCAGTGTAACGGCAAGCGCGGCGCTCGTGATGATACGAGCCGGCTTCGACGCGATGAGCGCTGCGGTGCGATGGTTCGAATGCTGCATCCAGTCCCTCTGCAATCAATCGTAGGTTATAGTTCGAAAGGTATTCTACTACTGCTTTCGACTTCAACTTGAACCTTAAAGGTTCTAAAGGGTCAAGTTGAACTTGAGGTTTTGGCCTTGACCTGCAGTTATAGTGAATTGTTAAGAAACCATAGAGTTCAACTTTAACGTTACGGAACTGCGGGCTCGATCATAAGCGCCTGCTTGCCATAGATATGGTGGAACTTTGGGAAGCGACGGTTTGGCACGCTAGAATAAACCAGTTGCATAAAGACCGCCCATCGTACGGGCAGTTGATGATAGGAAGTTTCCATGGCATTGCAGTTTACAGAGCGCGAGTTTATACCCGTGCTGCTCGGCGGCGATATCAACGCCTATTCGGTGGCGCGCGCTTCTACGAGGAGTATCAGGTCAAGAGCCTGGTCTTTGGCAAGTATCAGACGGGTCCTGCATACCGCAGCCAGATTATCGACTATACGCCCAATGTGGATATCGACACTATGCCGGTCATGATCGAGACCGTCAACGGCATTGCACAGGCCAATCCCGATAGGAAGATTATCCTCATGGGCTGCGGCGATAACTACGTCGCGCTTGCCGCACAGGCTCAGGATGCCGGCCAGCTTGCCTCCAACGTCATCGCGCCTATGCGCCCTACAGCATGCTCGAGCAGTGCCAGAAGAAGGAGATCTTCTACGAGCTGTGCGAGAAGCACGGTGTGCCCTATCCGCACACGTTTACCTTTACCATGCGATGCTCAACGCCCAGGGCGAGGCTTCCGCCGAGGTGCTCGACCAGATCGACTTCCCTTCCCGATGATTCTGAAGCCCTCTGACGGCATCATGTGGTGGGAGCACGAGTTCGAGGGCCAGAAGAAGGCCTACGAGATTGCCGATCGCGCCGAGCTGGAGCAGGTCATTCGCGATGTGTACGCCAGTGGCTACACCGATGACCTCATCTTGCAGGACCGCGTGCCCGGCAACGACGAGTACATGCGCGTGCTTACCAGTTATTCCGACCGCAACGGCAAGGTTCGCATGATGTGCCTGGGTCACGTGCTGCTCGAGGAGCATCAGCCATGGTGTCGGCAACCACGCCTGCATCATCACCGAGCCCAACGACGAGCTCATGGGTGGCGTGCGCAAGCTGCTTGAGGACCTTAAGTTCACGGGCTTCTCCAACTTCGACGTCAAGTACGACCAACGCGATGGTTCGTTTAAGTTCTTCGACTTCAACACGCGTCAGGGCCGCAGTAACTACTACGTCACCAACAGCGGCTTTAACGTTGCCAAGTACGTGGTGATGAGTACGTCTATAACCGTCCGTTTGAGCCGGAATTTGTGACGGCGCAGGACGAGGCTCTGTGGATGGTCGTCCCCATGGGTGTCGTTGACAAGTATGTCAAGGACCCCGAGCTGCGTGCGAAGGCGCATCGTCTGGCCAAGGAGGGCAAGGCCGCCGATCCTTCGTTTATGAAGGGCGATTTTGTCTTTAACCGCTGGTTGCGCATGCGGCACACCAAGCTGCGTCACTTTAAGCTGTTCAAGACGTATTACAAGTAGATGAGCGCGGCGCCGCCCGGTTTACATCGGGCGGGCGCGGGCATGATACGCGCAACGGTGCGAGCGTCACCAAGGAGGCGGCGATGGAAAAGCTGGGAGTTATCGGCGGCATGGGCGCTGAGGCCACGTCGTATTACTACGACCAGGTCGTGCGTCATACGGCTGCTGCCTGTGATCAGGAGCATATCGACATGGTGGTGCTTTCCAAGTCGACCATGCCCGACCGTACGCTGGCCATCAAGACCGGCGAGCATGCCGAGCTGCTGGCGACCATGAAGGAGTGCGCACAGCGCTCGAGACACTGGGCTGCGCGCACATTGCCATTCCCTGCAACACATCGCACTACTTCTACGACAGATTCAGTCGTTTACCAAGGTGCCGATTATCCACATGCCGCGTGAGTCGGTGCGCTATGCCCTGGCGGGCGCGGTGATGGGGGAGTGCGAGTTCGATCCCAACCTGAGCATGCCGTCCGAGCCGGTGCGCAAGATCGGCATCATGGGCACTGACGGCACCGTGGGTGCAGGCGTCTATGGGCGCGAGTGCGAGGCCGCGGGCGTCGAGGTCGTCTATCCCAGCGAGAAGCGCCAGGCCGACGTGATGTCGCTGATTTATGATGACGTGAAGGCCGGACGCGAGCCCGATATGGACAAGTTTGACCGCGTGATGTGGGAGTTCGCCCGCAGCGGCTGCGACCGCGTCATTCTGGCCTGCACCGAGCTCTCGGTGCTGCAAAAGTACCGGGAGATGCCCGAGATTACCCTTGACGCCATGGACGTCCTGGTGCGCGAATCCATCATCCGCAGCGGCGCCCCCTACCGCCTGTAGCCCTCGACCTGCCAAAAAGAGACAGGTTTATTTTGGTAGGTTTTATCTGGGGGAACAGTAAGGCCTCGACTCGTTTGGTGCGAGCCGAGGCCTTTTGAATTTGTCGGCTGCCGGGGGCGATGGGTTAAAACAGGAAGCCGAGGACGATGAGGGCAATGCTGACAATAAGTATGGCAATGTCCAGGCCCTTGATGGGGTAGCGCTTGTACGAGCTCGCGCGCGTGCGCAGGTAGAAGCCGCGCTGCTCGGCTGCCAGGGCCGTGGCATCGGTTTTACCCACGCTCGAGATCAGTAGCGGCACGCACAGCGGCAGCATGAGCTTGAGCTTCTTGATGGGGTTCTTGGTGTCATACTCGATGCCGCGTGCGGTCTGCGCCTCCATGATGCGTTCATCTCCTGGCCAAACACTGGCACAAAGCGCAGCGCCGTGGTAAAGGTGAAGGCGTAACGATACGGAACGTGCAGCACCTCGACGCAGGCGTTGGCAAGGTCGTTGAGCTTGGTCACCATGAGCATCAGAATAAGCGGTAGCGCCACGCCCAGCAGACGCAGACAGGCCTTTGTTCCGGTGATGAGGCTTCATCGGTGACAAAGCTCCACACCATGTTGCCATCGCGCATAAAAGCCAGCTGCAGCACCAGCATGATGAGCGCGAGTGGAATCAGTAGCTTGAGCAGAGCGAGCAGGCGGTCGACGACGCGGCGTAGGCTCCCAGCGCGAGCGTGAGTGCCAGAAAGCCCAGCAGTGCCACATAGGTGTCGGACAAGAAAATGCCGATGATGATGGTGGCGGCGAGGCCCAGTTTGATGACGGGGTTCAGGCGGTGTAGCAGCGTGTCGCCCGGCATGTAGTCGATGACGTTAACCACGGCGGACCATCTCCTCGGTAATGCGAACGATATCAGTGACCTCACTCACCTGCGTAAAGGCGGGCGAGACGGTGGATGCCAGACGGCGCGAGAGTTCGATGACCTGGGGCGGCTCAACGTAGGCACGCTGCATGAGTTCGATGTTCGAGAACAGCTCGTGCGTGCGGCCGCGGTCGAGGATGCGACCGTTGGCCATCACCACGATGCGCTCGGCAAAGTCGGAAACGACTTCCATGTCGTGACAGACCATGATGACGGCGCAACCGCGCTCTGCCATGGTGCGCACCGTTTCCATCACGGTCATGCACTCGCGGTAGTCCAGGCCGCTCGTGGGCTCGTCGAGCACCACGATCTTGGGCTCGATCACCACAACGGAGGCGAGCGCCACCATCTGGCGTTGGCCGCGCGACAGTGAGAACGGTGCCTCGTCGGCGGGCAGACCAAAGCGGTCGATGACCAGCTGGGCGCGACGCAGGGCTTCGGCGCGGTCGATGCCGGCAAGTTCTAGACCAAAGGCGACCTCGTCGAGCACGGTGTCTTTGCAGATTTGGCGGTCGGGGTTCTGGAAAAGCGTTGCCACTTCGTGTGCGATGCGGCTCGTGGGAACCGATGCCGTGTCCAAGCCCGTAACGCGTACGCTGCCCGATGCGGGCTTGAGCAAACCCGTGAGCAGTTTGGTGAGCGTGGTTTTGCCGGCTCCGTTTTGGCCGACAATGCCCACGAGCTCGCCGGGGTAGAGCGTCAAGTTGAGGTCGTGGACGGCGGCGCCTCCATGGGGGTAAGAAAACTCGACATGGTCAAAGGTGAGCACCGGCTCGGCGTCTTTCGCATGCGGGCGCAGCGACGGCGCGTGCGGGGAGCCTGCGGGCGCCTGGGTATCGCTTGTCGCACGGTCGGGGTCGACGATTTCCGTGATCAGGCGTTCTGCCTCGTCGACATCCAGACAGGGCGTGCCGCTTACCAAGCCATCGGCCTCGAGACTGTTGAAGATGCGCGTGACGCGCGGACAATCGACGCCGATGGTGCGAAGCTCGTCGGTGCGTGCGAAGACCTCGTGCGGCTCACCTTGCAGCGCGATCTGGCCGTGATCGAGCACCAACACACGGTTGCAGTACTCCGAAAGTAAAGCGACCTTTTGCTCAACGACGACGATGGTGATGCCGAGCGCGCGGTTTGCCTCGCGCAGCGTCTCGAAGATCAAGGTGGAACTGGCGGGATCGAGCGCTGCGGTTGGCTCATCGAGCACTAAGACGCGCGGACGCATGGCGAGGATGGCGGCGATAGCTACCTTTTGCTTTTGGCCGCCCGAGAGGGTGGCGATCTCGCGGTCGCGCAGGTCGCTGATACCGACGGTCTTAAGCGTCTCGCTCACGCGCTGCTCGATCTGATCGTGCGGAACGCCAAAGTTCTCGAGGCCAAAGAGCATTTCGTCCTCAACGACCGAAGCGACCATCTGCGTATCGATGTCCTGCAGTACGCTACCGACGACCTGCGATACGTCGGTGAGCGAGACCTCGCAGGTGTCGTGGCCGTCAACTAACACGGAGCCATAAAAGGTGCCGGTGTAGTGGTGAGGCACGGCGCCCGACAGACAGGCGGCAAGTGTGGACTTACCGGCGCCCGAGGGCCCGATGATGCCGATGAAATCTCCCTTGTTCACGCTGAGCGAAACGTGCTGAGCGCCTGCTCGGTTTGCGTGCCATAGGAGAACGAGACATCGTCGACGTTGATGATCGTTTCCATGGGTACCTTTCATAGTCATTGGGGACGTTCTTGCATGTCCAGTCGTTTATAAGAACGTCCTCAAGAGCTCGTTGTTTGGGACAGTCTTTGGCGGTGAAGCACGGAGACGCTTTACGAGGTGCCCCAGGTTGGCGCGAAAGAGGAACGAAGCGTACTTGGGTACGCGAGCGACGAATGAACGCCAAGATGGGGTGGCTCGCAAAGCCGAACAGGTTAGTTGAGCTTAAGGGCCTTCTGGATGGGCATGTAGAGGGCGCCGACCAGAATGGCGTTAAACACGGCGGTCATGGCGACGACGGGCAGCATGGCTGCGGCGAGCTCGCCCACCACGCCGAGCATGGCCATCTTGATGACCATGAAGATAACGCCGGAGACAAAGGTGGTCACGAATGTTGCGACGATGGCGACGACGGGCTTAACCTGGCCGTCCTTGGCGGCGGCGTTGACAATGACGGCCATGAGCATGGCGGCGATACCCTCGGCGGCAAAATCGACAAACGGCGAGGTGGTGGTGATCTGGATCACGGCCGCTGAGATGAGGCCAATGACGAGCGCTTGGCCAATGTTGGGACGAACGACCAGGATGGTGAGGCAGAAGGCCGAGATGATGAACTCGGGACTGATCATACCGCCCGAGATGCCCGAGATTGCCTTGCCGACGGTGAAGTTGAGGATGAAGCCTGCGGCAAGCAGAATGGCGAGCAGGACAAGGGCGTGGATATCGAGTTTGCCGCGGTCGGCGGTCTGGACGGTGCGGGGCTGGGCTGTGGCGGTGGTGTTCTGAGACATGGTAAAAGTCCTTTCAAAAAGGGGAGTGTAAGAGAAAAACGGAGGCGCGTGATGCGAATGCGATCGGGCTCGAGATAGAAAAAGGCCCCCGGTCGAAACCGGAGGCCTTCCAATCACCTAGAGCGCAAAAACAGGCGTGAGGGACTCACTGTCGACCGATCGTATTCGCATCACGCCACCACCAGTTGTTGAGGGACTTCATTGTGTTCATCATCTTGGTGGCTCCTTTCGTGATGCCTTGGCGCGGTTGCACCTCGTTGCTGTTGCGCTGCACTATAGCACAGCGAAGTGTGTGCGGGGAAATCTTTTTTTGAAAAGATTTCGGCGGCGTTTCCTGCCGGTCAAAAGGGCAGGCTGAGCGGGCGGGATGACTCATGCGACCCCGCCCGTCTCTTGGAACGCGAGGGTCTTAGGCCTTCTTGCGGCGATAGAGCACGAAGCCGCAGACACCGATGATGACGACGGCGCCAACGGCCATGGCGGCCATGTTGTTGCCCTCGGACTTCTCCTCGGTCGCCTCTTCCTCAACCTCGGGCTCGGCAACGTCCTCATCGGAGAGGGCCTCGTCGGCGTAGGTGATGGACTCGACTAGGCAGTCGTTGTCGGCATCGTAGTCACTCGGGACGAACTTCTCGGAGAAGTCTCCCTTCTTGAGGTAGTCGCGCATCTCCTCGAGCATGGCCTTGCACTTGACGTAGGTGTTCTTGGTCGCTGCCTTGCCGGCCTTGTTGGCCAGGGCGGTGCGGGCCTCGGTGTCCTTGGCGGCCTGCATGGCCTCGTCGACGGTCAGGTTCTGCTCAATGAGCTCCTTCTGCAGGGCGTCGAGATAGGCGCGGACGCGGTGGCGCAGCTGTCGCGGTTCTCATAGGCGAGCGTGTTGATGTCCATGAGGACGTAGTTGATGGAGTTCTTGGGCTCCTCGTTGTTCACGACGTCTTCCTCTTCACAGTGATCGAAGGAGACATCCTGATCGCTGAAGTAGGGGCTGACCTCGGTGAGCAGTGCGGAATAGAGGGGATAGCGACGGAGAACTCGGCGTTGGAGAGCATCTCCCACTGGATGGTCGCGATTTCGGGGTCCATGCCGTGACGGATCTGGAAGGTGTGGATCTCGGTGTTGCGGTTGGAGCCGATGGCATAGGCGCCGTCGGTGTTGGCGTTGAGGCCGGCGACATTCTCGCCGCGAGCGGCGAAGGAACGAATCATCTCAAAGGTGTTCCAGTCGGACTTGCCGGGCTGGAAGAACAGCGGCTGCATCTCGTGGACCAGGCGCCGGTCGTCGCACGAGCGTCTTCGCGCTCGTCCTTGACGATCTCATAGTCGGTGCCCTCAGCAAGCGGAGCCATGAAGTAATCGCGGCCCTGGACATAGCGCGACCACTGGTGCATACCGGCCTCGCTAATCTCCTCGCCGTAGGTCTTGGCGACGTCGAACTTGCCGTCGGTGTACTCGGCAAAGCCCTTCTCCTTAGGCATGGACTCGATGCCCTCGGAGTGGAGGCAGTTCTCGGTGTCGTCGAGGTCGACGTCATAGGTGAGGTTGCCGATGTTGGGGTTGAGTGAGGCAATATCGTCGGTGAGCCTCATAGCGATCCACTGGTGGCCGGAAAGCGCTGCAAACAACCAGGTCTCGTTGTTGTCGGCAATGATGATCTGGTCGTTGGAGCAGACGCCCTGCTCGTCAATCAGGCTGCCGAGGAGCTCGAGACCCTCGCGGGCCGTGGCGCTCTCGCCCAGAATGACGCTGGCGTAGTTGTACTCGCCGATGCCGGTCTCCTCGGTGACGGGGTCGGCTTCCTCTGCCTTCTCGTTATAGGAGGTGCTCAGCGTGGCAGAGCAGGAAACGCCCTTTTCGTTGATGCCAGCCTCGGAATATGCGTCGTAACGATCTTCCCACTGAGAGGGGTTGTCGCGAACGAAGGTGTAGCGGTAGGTTGCGCCCTTGGACTTGTACTCAAAGCCGGACTCGACCGAGGTGTACTTGCTGCCGTCCTTGTGTGCGGCTCGATGCCAAAGTGCTTGATGTAGCGCGGGCCGAAGTCCTCGGAGCGTCCGTAGTACGTGTTGCCGTCTGCCGTGAGCTGGCTGCCCATGTAGATCTGGGTGCAAGCGAGCGCCGAAGTCGGCATGGCCATAATGGCCGCTGCTCCAAATGCAAGGCCGCAGCCGAGCTTCTTGAGCGTGTTGACAGGATGAGTAAACCTCATGATCCCTCCCAACTGTTGAAACCCCGCGAAACCGTACGGAGTTTCAGCTAATAAATACATCTACTAGCCTAAAGGAAGTGTAAAGAGTATTCATTCGACAACAGCTTTTACTCGATGAGCGTGAAGAAATATACGATGAGCGGATAATAATACTCATTTTATTGCTTTAGTTAAATAAAGGCACCCTGCATTTACTGTAGCTGAATAAAGCGCCAGACAATGCTCAAAAAGAAAACTCTCCCGCTGTTTAGGATTTGCATAAACAACGGGAGAGTCGATAACTGGATGAATATCATACCAATGTGGATTTACTTCTTTCGGCGGTGGATCACATTGATGGCGTAACCAACGAGCATGGCCAAGACGATGACGATAAAGCCAATCAGGGGATTGTCGTTCATGGGGTCCTCCTATTTTCCGAGCGGTGAAAAATCGTCGACGATGAGGTCGAGACATTGCGGCAGCGCGCGAGCGCCAAAGACGCCGGAGTTGCTGGAGATGATCTCTCCATCGAACTGCATACCCAGCGATGGCGTGCAGGTGATCTTGGCTTCCTTGGTCTGGATGATCTTAAACTGCGGACGGCCGAGCACTTTGCCAGCGGGGTCGAGCGCGGCGGTAATTACCGTGGGGAGCAGCTGCATCGTGCGCACGGCTCAATAACGACGATGTCGACCATGCCGTCGTCCATGCGGCAGTTGGGGAACAGGTTGATGTCGTTTTGGATGACCGAGGTATTGCCTGCCATGCAGCAGATGCCGTCGAGCTCCTCGACAATGCCGTCGTGCTCAATGGTAAGTGCGCCACCGTGGGGTTGGGCGTGGCGAGCGCGGAGAGGAAGTAGGCGATCTCGCCAATGTCGTTTTTGGTGGGAGCGGCCTTCATCATGATCTCGGCGTCGAAGCCCGAGCCGGCGATGATGATAAAGCGTGGCGCTTCTCGTTGCCGTTCTCGTCGAGCCAAAAGAGCTCACCCATGTCCACTTTGACCGTGCGGCCGTCGCGGCAAGCCTTGGCGAGTGCCGCCGCCTCGGGGGCATTGCCGATGTTGTTAAAGAACAGGCAGGCCGTGCCGGAGGGGAAGACAAGCGTGGGGACACCGCACCCGCGCATCTGGTCGAGCACGTTGGAGACGGTGCCGTCGCCGCCCGAAACGACCACGCGATCGAACTCGCGAACGTCCGCTACCGCGTCCTCGGGCTCCATGCCATCGCCGATAAAACGCATCACGACCTCGTCGCCGCCCTGCGCGAGGGCGTGCGTGAACGCGTAGATTTCATCTGAGCTGGGGCCGATGCCGGGTTGTGGATGATAAGGCAGCGCATACTTACGTTCCCGTTCTGTGACTAACCGAGTATAGTTGTAGAGCAATGCCGATATCCTACCCGTGTTTTTCGGGCCTAACCTTATTCGATGGGTTGATATGTACATTTCCACACATCAGGCTCTGGTCGACTTTTGCCAGCGCGCCCGCGAGTTCGACGCGATCGCCGTCGATACCGAGTTTTTGCGCGAGCGCACGTTTCATCGCGCCTGTGCCTGGTCCAGATTGCCACCCCCGCCGAGAGTGTCGCTGTCGATCCGCTGGTGATCGACGACCTGTCGCCGCTTGCCGAGCTTATGGCCGACGAGAGCGTGACCAAGGTCTTCCACGCCTGCTCGCAGGATATGGAGGTCATGCTCCACACCGTGGGCGCGCTGCCGCGTCCGATTTTTGACACGCAGGTTGCCGCCGCCTTTTTGGGCGAGCGCCAGCAGATTTCGTATGGTGCGCTCGTTCAGACGTTCTGCGGCGTATCACTGCCCAAGACCGAGTCGCTGACCGACTGGTCGCGCCGCCCGCTGACCGACAAGCAGATTGAGTACGCGATCGATGACGTCAAGTATCTGATCGTTGCCTATACCGAGATGATGAGCCGTCTGCGCGAGCTGGGCCGCGTGGATTGGGTGCTCGACGAGTTGCGTCCTCTGGCCGATGAGTCGCACTACCGTGCCGATCGCCATGAGGCGTTCCGCAAGGTCAAGCGCATCAACTCGTGTAGCCGCCATCAGCTGGGCATTGCGCGCGAGCTTGCCGCCTGGCGTGAGGACCGCGCTGAGCGGCGCAACATCCCGCGCAAGTGGGTTATGTCCGACGATACGTTGTTGGCCCTGGTTAAGCGCAATCCCGTGCGCGTTGAGGAGTTCCGCAGCATTCGCGGCACCGACCAGCTGGGGGAGCGCGACGTGGATGGCGCGTTGATGGCCATCAAGCGCGGCGCGAGTTGCCCGCACGACCGCCTGCCGCTTATGGTGCGCGGGCATCGCCAGATTTCGCCGGAGCTGGAGAGCGTGACTGACCTTATGTATGCGCTTATTCGCCTGGTTGCCGAGCGCTCGGGCGTGGCGACCTCGGTCATTGCGTCGCGCGATGACCTGGCCGACTACATTGAGCATCCCGAGCAGAGCCGCCTGCGCGAAGGTTGGCGCTTTGAACTTGTGGGCTCGCGCCTGGACGATCTGCTTTCCGGCAACATGGGGTTGACGGTCAAAGATGGCAAAATTGAATTGCTGTAAGGAAGCCTAGCCGCTTGATTGGGTAGAATGCCTCCAACGTGTAATTCGATTCGGAGGAATTCGCATGCCCTATTACTATGGTTACGGCTTTGGCATCGACCCGCTGTACCTGCTGGTTGTCCTTGTTTGTACGGTGCTTGGTCTTGCGGCGCAGAGCTATATCAACTCGACGTACAAGACCTGGTCCAAGGTTCGCTCGGACGGCGACACGGGTGCCACGGTCGCTCGCCGCATGCTCGACGCCAACGGTTGCAACGCCGTGGGTATCAAGGGCGTTGCCGGTGAGCTCACCGACCACTACAACCCGCAGGATAACAACCTGTATCTCTCGGACGCTAACCGTTCGGGCGGATCGGTCGCAAGCGTTGCCGTGGCCTGCCACGAGGCGGGTCATGCCGCCCAGCGTCAGAGCGGTTACGCCATGATGAAGGTTCGCACCGCCCTGGTCCCGGTCGTCAACTTTACCCAGAACACCTGGACCATCGTGTTGCTCTTGGGCCTGTTTATGAACATCGCCGGGCTCACGACCCTCGCATTGATCTTCTTCTCGTTTAGTGTGCTGTTCCAACTCGTTACGTTGCCTGTCGAGATCGATGCCAGTCGCCGCGCCGTGGCGTATATCGAGCAGTCGGGCATGAGTTCCAAGCAGGTCAACGGTGCCAAGAAGGTGCTGACGGCAGCCGCGCTCACCTACGTGGCGGCGGCGCTCACCTCGATTATTCAGCTGCTCTACCTGATGGCCCGCTACAACAGAAACTCCAACCGATAACAAATTGGCTTGACAGGCGCCGCGGAGATTCTTGTCCCCGCGGCGCTGTACTATGTGTTGGACTTGAATCTGCGCAGGGTCGAAGCCCTTGTGCTCGATAACGAAGGGGGGCTGCGTGGCAGGCTGGAATCTAACCGGCAATGCCGTTTCCGCCGAGTTCGACGGTTCGGACGATCAGGAGCGCAAGGAGCTCAGCGTGAGCCAGGCAGTGGAGATCGCCGCCGGTGCGCTCGATGCCATTCCGCAGCTGAGCGTTCTGGGCGAGGTCACAGGTTTTCGTGGTCCTAACGCCCGAAGCGGTCACTGCTACTTCCAGATCAAGGACGACTCGGCCGCCGTCGACTGCATTATCTGGAAGGGCGCCTATCTCAAGCGCACCTTCGATCTGCGCGATGGCATGCAGGTGAGCTTTAAGGGCAGCTTCAATCTCTATAAGCCCACGGGTCGCATGAGCTTTGTTGCCCGCTCATTTTCGTTGGCGGGGGAGGGTCTGCTGCGTCAACAAGTGGCGCAACTGGCCGAAAAGCTACGCCGCGAGGGCTGATGGACGAAGCGCGCAAGCGCCGCATCCCGGTGTTCTGCTCCCGCGTGGCGGTCGTCACCTCGCTTTCGGGTGCCGTAATCGACGACGTCAAGCGCACGTTGCGTCGTCGCAACCCGCTCGTCGAGGTCGTCTGCGTGGGCGCCAAGGTTCAAGGCGAGGGTGCGCCGGCCGAGCTCATCGAGGCTTGCGCCGCGCCGCTTCCATTACGCCGGCGCCGACTGTATTTTGCTGGTGCGCGGCGGCGGCTCCTTTGAGGACCTCATGACCTTTAATGACGAGGAGCTTGCCCGCGCGGTGGCGGCTTGTCCTGTGCCCGTGGTGACCGGTATTGGCCATGAGCCGATACCTCGATTTGCGACATGGTGAGCGACCGCCGCGCCTCCACGCCCACGGCGGCGGCCGAATCGGTGGCGCCGGCTATGACGGAGTTGGCCGATGTGCTCGAGGCACGCCATCAGCGTCTTGGCGCCGCGATGGCATCGATGATTGGTCGAATCAGGTCGACCTGGAGATGCTCGATCAGCGTGGTCGCCGCGCTTGGAATACCTATACGGCCCGTCTGGGCGATGCACTCGATGCCGCCGCCTGCCGCCCGTGCCTCAACGACCCCACATTTATGGTCGAGCGTCGCGAATCGGAGCTTGCGCTGACTGCCGATCGCCTGTCGGGCGCCATAGTACGCTCGGTCGGGACATTCCGCTCCAACTTTGAGCGCCTGCCCGAGCGTCTGGTTGCAAGCACCTCGGGGCTCGATGGCAAGCGCCATGCGCTCACGCTTGCGAGTTCCCGTCTGGAGCATCAGGGGCGCACGATGCTCAGCAAACCCGCGTCCGACCTGGGCCGTGCGGCAGCCTCACTCGATGCCCTGTCGCCGCTCAAGGTGCTTGCCCGTGGCTATTCCATCGCGTACAGCGATGATGGGGTGGCTACGAGCGCCAAGACCTTTAAGCCCGGCGACGCCATATGCGTGCGCATGGCAGACGGCAACGTGGCGGCAACGGTCGATACGGTCGAGTAGACCGCGTTTCACAGCGATAAACCTTTAGGAAAGGAAACAGATATGGCAGAGAAGACCCCGGTCGAGCAGCTTACGTACAAGCAGGCCTCGCAGGAGTTGGAACTCATCATCCGCAGCTTGGAGTCGGGCGATATGGAGCTCGAGGAGTCACTCGAGAGCTATACCCGCGGCGTCGAGCTCCTCAAGAGCCTGCGCACCCGCCTGTCCGATGCCGAGCAGAAGTCTCGGTGCTCCTTAAGGACGTCGACGGCAACGACGTGCTCGCCGACGCGAGGCCGCCAACACCGACGACAAGCTTTCGTTCTAACCATCCCGACCAAATATAATTACCTTGGCCTGTGAGAAAGGAACCAGCATGTGTGATTGCATCTTCTGCAAAATCGCCAACCACGAGATTCCCTCAACCGTTGTCTATGAGGACGACCAGGTCATCGCCTTCGACGACCTCAACCCCCAGGCGCCGGTCCACACGCTCGTGATCCCCAAGAAGCACTACAGCGACATCGCCGACAACGTGCCGGCCGAGACCATGGGCGCATGGCCCACGCCATCCACGAGGTTGCAAGGCCAAGGGCTTGGAGGACGGTTTCCGCGTCATCTCCAACAAGGGCGTCAACGCCGGCCAGACCGTCATGCACTTCCACATGCACGTCCTCGGCGGCAAAAACCTGGGCGAGAACCTCATCTGAGGACGCTTCTTCCGTGCAATGAAACGGAAGCTCTGGCACCGATAACTTATATATCAACGCAATAAACCGAGCGCGAGGGCGTTTGGGTTTATTATTGAAGCGTATGTAACCTGGCGGCGCCACACCGCCTGTTAGTAGGGAGACACATGAACGTTCTGGTCGTCAACGCAGGATCTTCGACCCTTAAGTATCAGGTCATCGATACCAAGTCCCACAAGGTGTCCGCAAAGGCTCCTGCGAGCGCGTCTGCTTTACCGGCGGTACCTTCACCCACGCTGCCAACGGCTCCAAGAAGGTGACCGAGAACATCGAGTTCCCCGACCACAAGGTCGCCATCGAGGTCGTCCTGAAGGACCTCGAGGCCAACGGCGTCAAGATCGAGGGCATTGGCCACCGTATCGTTCAGGGCGGCTGGTACTTTGGCGATTCCTCCCTCGTCGACGAGGACGTCCTCGCCAAGATCCGTGAGGTCGCCCCGCTGGCGCCGCTGCACAACAACCCCGAGGCCAACGTTATCGAGTTCTGCCTGGAGCAGTATCCCGACCTGCCCAACGTCACGGTCTATGACACCGCTTTCCACTTCAACATGCCCGAGGTCGCCAAGACCTACGCCCTTCCCAAGGATGTTTGCGACAAGCTGCACATCCGTAAGTACGGCGCCCACGGCACCAGCTATCGTTACATCTCCAAGAAGGTCGCCGAGATGACCAACGGCGAGGCCCGCAAGGTTGTCGTGTGCCACATCGGCTCCGGTGCCTCCCTGTGCGCCATCGAGACGGCAAGTGCATGGATACCACTATGGGCCTCACCCCGCTCGACGGCGTCATGATGGGCACCCGCTGCGGCTCCATCGACCCGGCTACCGTGTGCTACCTGCAGCGCGAGGGCGGCTACACCTTCGACGAGGTCGACGAGATGATGAACAAGAAGTCCGGCCTTTTGGCTGTGACCGGTGGCAAGACCAACGACTGCCGCAACGTCGAGGAGCTTGCCGCCGCCGGCGACCCCGAGGCTCAGCTCGCCTTCGACATGTTCGTCTACAAGATTGCCGCCAAGGCTGCCGAGATGGCCACTTCCATGTGCGGTATGGACACGCTGGTCTTCACCGCCGGCATCGGTGAGCACGCTCCGGCCGTTCGCGCCGGCGTTGCCGACCGTCTGGCCTTTATGGGCGTCAAGATGGACCATGCCCGTAACGCCCTGCGTGGCGACGGCGCTTGGTGCCTGTCTGCCAAGGATTCCAAGGTCAAGATCTTCGTCATCCCCACGGACGAGGAGTTCATGATCGCTTCCGACGTCGAGCGCATCGTCAACGGCAAGTAATTGCAAGAGGGGAGGGGCTGGACGACCAAGTGTCGTTTAGTCCCTCTTTTGCGCTCGTTGGGCGATATGCTGATAGCTATTTATCAAGATATGATAACTTCTTATTAAAATACGGCCGCCTTAAGGGGTCTGCGTCGGCCGTATTGCACTGCAAAGGAGTCTCATGAACGTACTTGTTGTCAACGCCGGCAGTTCAAGCCTTAAATATCAGCTTTTGGATACCGATACCCGCGAGGTTTTCGCCAAGGGCAACTGCGAGCGTATCGGATCGGACATGGGCATCTTTGGCCACTCCGAGAACGGTGGCGCCAAACAGACCGAGGAGGTTCCCTTCCCCGATCATCGCTCTGCTATCGCTCGCGTGCTCGAGGAGCTCGAGAAGACCGACTTTACGATTGATGGCATTGGACATCGCATCGTTCAAGGCGGCTGGCACTTCGATGATTCTGCGGTCGTCGACGACGAGGTCATGGCTAAGATTCTCGAGGTGGCACCGCTTGCTCCGCTGCACAACTACGGCGAGGCGGCGGCGATTGAGTATTGCCGTGAGAAGTATCCGGAGCTGCCCAACGTGGCCGTCTTCGACACCTCGTTCCACATGACCATGCCCGAGGTCGCCTACACCTACGCCCTGCCCAAGGACGTGTGCGACAAGTATCACGTGCGCAAGTACGGAGCCCACGGTACGAGCCACCGCTATGAGTGGATGATGGCCAAGGAGATCCTGGGCTCGCGCTGCCACCGCCTGCTCTCGTGCCATTTGGGCAACGGCGCCTCGCTTGCCGCCATCGAGGACGGTGTATGCCGTGACACCACGATGGGGCTCACGCCGCTTGACGGCCTGATGATGGGAACCCGCTGCGGCTCTATCGACCGGCTACCGTGTGCTACCTGCAGCGCGAGGCGGCTACAGCTACCAGGAAGTCGACGACATGATGAACAAGCAGTCTGGTCTGCTCGCCATCTCGGGTATCTCCAACGACGCCCGCGACATTCGCACGCGCGCCTCCGAGGGAGATGAGCGCTGCCTGCTCGCCTTCGATATGTTCGCCTATAAGGCTATGCAGCAGGCCGGCTCCATGATCGCTTCTATGGCGGGCGTGGATACCATTACCTTCACTGCCGGCATCGGCGAGAACGACTGGTCGATCCGCAAGGCCTTCTGCGACTGCTTTGAGTGGTTGGGCGTGCGCATCGACAACAACAAGAACCGTGAGGCCGTGGGCAGCGGCCCGCAGGTCATCAGTGCCGCCGGTTCCGCCGTCACGGTCATGGTCATCCCCACCGACGAGGAATACATGATCGCCCACGACGTCGAGCGTCTGACCAAGAACAACTAACGCGCGCATTTACAAGTAAACGAAAGGCCTCCAGAGCAACAGCTCCGGAGGCCTTTTTACTAGCAGGCGGAAATACCAGTCCCAAAGTGACCATCGCCAGCAACGCTTGCGCCCCTAGCAACGGCACCCATCCATTCAGATCTTCAGCCCCAGCTCGTAGTCAAGCCGCCGTCCACTCCAGATGCCCTGATTGCTACGTAGCGGCAGGACCCTACAGGGTAAAGCTCTGAAAACATTCCGCAGGACGGAGGAAGCCCCGCCGCGCGTAGCGCGCAGCGGGGCTTCCGACATGTCCGAGGACGTTTTCAGAGCTTTACCCTGTAGGGTCCGAGGGATATGTCCGCTACTCAGCCATCTGAGCCTGGACGGCGGTGATGGCAACGACACCCACGATGTCGTCGGCAGAGCAGCCGCGCGAAAGGTCGTTGACCGGCTTGGCGATGCCCTGCAGGAT
>ENA-OQAS01000657-OQAS01000657.1-human-gut-metagenome-genome-assembly--contig:-NODE-657-length-17887-cov-8.827477_pt1 | contig 17887 bp, 26 predicted proteins | sample MGYA00242733_ERZ504523 | MGnify/ENA primary metagenome ERZ504523 (study PRJEB26092, sample SAMD00036239) | human gut metagenome | host: Homo sapiens | study: EMG produced TPA metagenomics assembly of...
GTGTACAGCGCAAAGGTTTCTGCGATGCCCGGCTCTTCCTCGCCGCCGATGAGGAAGATGCTGTTGTCAATGTGCTTTAAGGCGTGGCCGATGTTGAGGTTCACGTAATTGCCCGCAAGGCTTGCAAAAAGGTACTTTCCGGCACTGCTCTGGAGGTGGGCTGACTCATAGAAGGCGTCTACGTCCTCCGGCGAGCGGTGGAACGGGTTGTGGTAGTAGCTCTCGGTGAATAAAAGCTCGATGTTGGATCGGCCGGTGAGCGTGTGGTACAGCAGCGTTCCGACGAGCGGGAGCTCGATCATGCGTTTCAGGAAGCGGCTGCGTTTATCCGGGATTTTGTTGAGCTTGGCAAGGTCGGTCGGGTTGATCATCATGATTCGGCCAAAGCATTTCGGGGCTGTATTGCAGGCGGTTACGACGAAAGAACGGATAAACCGGATGCAATTACGTCGGTTGGACATCCGATGACCTGCTTGATGAAGGTGACGATGAGCTGTACGTATAAAAAGTTCGTGTACGTGATCGCCGGCTTGTCGGAACGGCCGCAGCGAGGAGATCGAGTGTGTAGACGGTGTGATCCTTTGCGAGAGCATCCTCAATATACTGCCATTCGCGGCCGCTGGAGGCACAATGTAAGTCATGAAGTAAGAGCATCGGGGTTCCGGTGCCTTTTTTTGTGTAAAAAATATCGCCGAACTGCCAGGAAAAGATCTCTTTTTCAGCCGAGGCGAGCAGGTTTTTCCGTACGGCGGCGGTATCGAGCGTTTTATTCAGAAAGTAAATCGCTGCGCCGGACATCGTGGTGAGGACACTCAAGGTGACCAGTTTTTGCTGTGTTTCATATGATAAAACTCCTTTCAGGGGTCTCCCGGAGGGGAGGAATCGGTTCGAAACGTTGTGTTGAGCTTATTATAAGCGAAAAAAGGGAAAGATACAATGCAAAAATTAAGGGAAAAATGAGAAAAAGAGACGAAAATAAGACACAATTTGACGAAAAGCGTAGACAATTCCAGGAGAACTACGTTATGTCAACTACTGGCGAATGGCATATTTAAATAGTTTACATAACTGCAAAAAACAGAGAAAAAATGATGCAATAATACACATAAAAGCATGAAAACGGCACTATGGGATAAAATCCTTCCAGATTGGTAAAAATCCATGAAAAAATGGTCCCAAAATGCGTTTAGTAAATGGTTTGGAAAATCCGAAAAAACGAATGTAAAAGTTCAATTCATACGAAAATATAAAAATATAATTAAATAATTTAATAAAAGAAAGAAAACAGAGACGAAAAACTACGTGAAACACGCGAAAATACAGGAAAATGTAGAAAAAACGGAGAAAATCAAAAATAGAATAGAAAATACGATTATTTTAAAAATAAGAGAGGTGAAAAATGAGAGTGATTTTCGGAAAGCCGGGAAGCAAATCGCTTCTCGCTGATCGCCGAAGACCGAAAATCGTAAAAACGATGTTTCACGTGAAACATTTTGAGAGACGTGAAACGTGAAAAATGAGACGGGGAAAGTGACATAAGTAGAAACGAAAAAATGAAGGACGATCTAAAAAAATGGCAAAAAGAGGGTGTAAAACGATGGAAGAGGCGGAAAAAGCAAAAAAGATAAAAATGAGTTGAGAAAAGGCAAAAAACGACTGAAAAGGGGAAAATGTAGTATAGACATGGGCGAAAAGAATAAAAACGGGAGGGAGAGGCAGTGAAAGGCAAGAAAATGGTGTGAAATGGCGATGAGGGATAAAAAACGGAGAGAAGGAATAAAAAATGTTGATAAAAGAGAAAAAGTGAGATTGTTTACAAAAAAAGAGAAAGGTAAGCCAGAAAGATGAAAAAGAGGATAAAAGACGTGGCAGCGAGAGGAAAATATTAAAACCATAAAAACAGAAAAATTATAGTGAAATCAAATAAATCGATAAAAAACAGAAAATGTGCAGCCTGGCCTGTAAAATAAAAAAATCAAAGAAAAACCGCCCGAAAAGAGAAAAAAATTGAGAAAAAATGAAAAAGAGGATGTCTCACGGATTATGCTTCTTACTGATGAAGATAAAGAGAAAAATGCTGAAAATTTGAAAAAAGCGAGGAAGAACGATGAAAAAACAGAGCCCTGGTGAATAAAAATACATTTTATATACAAAAGAGACATTTACGATCACCGAACAACCATAAACAGTTTTGATTCCTGATCTATGTATCAATAATATCCTGATAAGTTGATTTTTTCTTTCTAATCACATGAGATTTCCTTGAAAAAGAGCATCACACGATTAAAATAACGTTTCCAGTATATTTATACCTCAAAAACGTCAAAAATTAAAATGTTTCACGTGAACATTTTATAAAAACTGTGTGAAACAGAAAAAAATGTTCTGACATTGCAGAATTACTTGGAAACCATCAAAAAAATGCAAAATCATCGCTGAAAAAATTCCAAAAAGCCTTTAAACAGCGTAAAAACCGAGAAAAATTATTGTAAAACAGTGCTTTTCAAAATGTTTCACGTGAAACATCGCCAAAAATCTCCAATTTTCTTATGCTTCAAACCGCCTAATCATGCAAAAATGCAGAAAATGTTTCACGTGAAACATTTCCAGTAGTAAAATCCGGCGTAGTATGATAAAATATCTTTGTCCCAAATTGGGGCAATTTTGAGATAGAATCTGAAGAATTCCTCAGATAGACTGGCATAGAAAAGGAGATTTTTCCTATCTATATGCCAAAACACCTGCCGCATGAATCATTTTTTTGAAAGAAGTGCCGGCAGGTCATTTCCTGTAAAAGGAAAACTGCAAATGGAAACAAAAAGATGAAAGGAGGCAATACATATTTTGGGAAGAACAATTGCAATTGCAAACCAGAAAGGCGGCGTAGGTAAATCTACCACCGCAATTAACCTTTCTTCCTGTTTAGGAGAAATGGGACAAAAAGTTCTGACCATTGATATGGACCCGCAGGGAAATACCACCAGCGGAATGGGAGTAGAGAAAAATGAAGTGGAAAATACCATCTATGAGCTGCTTCTTGGAGAGTCAAAACTGGAGGACTGCATCATTCCTCTGAATTTTGACAATCTTTCCCTTATCCCTTCCAATGTCAATCTGGCCGGAGCGGAGATCGAGCTGATCGGGGTGGAAGACAAAGAATTCATCCTGAAAAACGCAATTGATCAGGTTCGCGATCAGTACGACTTCATTATTATTGACTGTCCGCCATCCTTAAATATGCTGACAATCAACGCGATGACCACCGCGGACACCGTTCTGGTGCCGATTCAGTGTGAATATTACGCACTGGAGGCTTATCCCAGCTTATGCACACGATTGAGCTGGTGCAGGAGCGTCTGAATCCGGAACTGGAGATGGAAGGCGTTGTCTTTACCATGTACGATGCGAGAACGAATCTTTCTCTGCAGGTAGTAGAAAACGTAAAAGACAGCCTGGATCAGAATATCTACAAAACCATTATTCCGAGAAATGTCCGCCTTGCGGAGCACCGAGCTACGGTATGCCGATCAACTATTACGACAAGCGGTCCACCGGTGCAGAGAGCTACCGTCTCCTGGCAGACGAAGTGATTCACAGGGGGGATGAAGAGTAATGGCAGCGAGAAGAGGAGGATTAGGCAAGGGCCTGGATTCCCTGATTTCACCGGGACATTCGGCCAAAGCAGAAGCAAAAGAGAAACCGGCAAAACCGGAGGTCAAAGTAGTCGAGAAGGTTGTTGAAAAAGTTGTCGAAAAACCAGTTGAGATGAAACTGAAAATCTCCGAAATTGAACCGAACCGCGAACAGCCGCGAAAATCCTTTGACGAGGACGGCCTGATCGAACTTTCGGAATCCATCAAACAGTTCGGAGTTCTACAGCCGATTCTGGTGCAGAAAAAAGATGATTATTATGAGATCATCGCAGGGGAACGGAGATGGAGGGCTGCAAAGCTTGCCGGAATCAAAGAAGTACCGGTCATCATCAAAGATTTTACCGAGCAGGAAGTTGTCGAGATTTCCCTGATTGAAAATATTCAGAGAGAATCCCTGAACCCGATTGAGGAGGCACACGCATACAAACGCCTGATGGAAGAGTTCCATCTCCGCCAGGATGAAATCGCAGAGCGCGTTTCCAAGAGCAGAACGGCGGTTACAAACTCGATGCGTCTCCTGAAACTGGACGACAGGGTACAGCAGATGGTTGTCGATGAAATGCTGACAACCGGTCATGTGCGTACGCTGCTGGCGCTGGAGAATAAAGAGCTCCAGTACAATACGGCAATGAAAATCTTCGATGAAAAGCTCAGTGTCCGTGAGACCGAGCGCCTGGTCAAAGAGATCCTGAATCCGAAGGTGAAGAAAGAAAAGAAGTCAATCTGGAAGAGGAAGCCATCTACGAAGGTCTGGAAGAGAAAATTAAGAGCATCATTGGTACGAAGGTTTCCATTCACCGCGGGGCAAAGCACAAAGGAAAGATCGAGATCGAGTATTATTCCCAGGAAGAGCTCGAGAGAATCATGGATCTGTTTGAATCAATACAGTAAGAGGTAGAATAATGAGCGATTTATTTAGTAAGGTAGGAATTGACCTTGGCGTTGTTGTACTTCTTCTGATTGTACTGATTATCGTGATGATGATTATGACGGTCAGCATGTCGCTGCGTCTGAGCAGACTGAACCAGAAGTACAGAAGCTTTATGAAGGGAAAAGACGCCCAGTCACTCGAAAAGCTGTTTCATCAGCGGTTCAAGGAAATTGACAAACTGAACAAGCAGAATGAGCTGACGAAAAAAAATCTTGCGGATCTGAAAAAGATCCAGGGCATGACGCTGAACAAATACGGAATCGTAAAATATGATGCGTTTGACGATGTGGGCGGAAAGATGAGTTTTGCGCTGGCAATGCTCGACAAAGAAAACACAGGTTTTATCCTGAATGCAATCCACAGCCGTGACAACTGTTTTTATATCTGAAAGAGATCGTAAAAGGCGAGTCCTATATCATGCTGAGCGCCGAGGAAATCGACGCGCTGCGCCAGGCAATTACGATGAATTCGATCGATCTGATGTAAAAGCGGACCGCAGAAAAACAGCATGAAAGAACGCTTGAAAAAATGCATATACTGTTATATGATGGTACTGGAACGCGCCAAACCCGCATAAATGCTGGAAAAACGGCAGTGGTTCCGGGCTGGAAAGAACAAAAAGAATCCCGCCAAAATGAGGGGATAAGATCTACTAGGAGGAAATTATGTTAGACATTAAGTTTTTAAGAGAAAACCCGGAAGTTGTAAAACAGAATATCCGAAATAAATTCCAGGATCAGAAACTGGAGCTGGTTGATAAAGTCATCGAGCTGGATAAAGAAAACCGTGACATCAAACAGGAAGTAGAAGACTTCGTGCAAAAAGAAACAAAATCTCCAAACAGATCGGCGCACTGATGGGCCAGGGCAAGAGAGAAGAGGCTGAGGAAGTAAAAAACAGGTAGCTGTTGACGGTTCCCGCATCGAGGCTCTTTCTGCAAGAGAAAAAGAAGTAGAAGAAGAAATCAAGAAGATCATGATGGTGATCCCGAACATCATCGATCCTTCCGTACCGATCGGAAAAGATGACAGCGAGAACGTAGAAGCAGAGCGCTTCGGCGAGCCGGTTGTACCGGATTTTGAAATCCCGTATCACACCGACATTATGGAGTCCTTCGACGGAATCGATCTGGATGCAGCAAGAGAAGTTGCAGGAAACGGATTCTATTATCTGATGGGCGACATTGCACGCCTCCACTCTGCCATCCTTTCTTATGCAAGAGATTTCATGATCGACCGAGGATTTACCTACTGCGTACCGCCTTTCATGATCCACGGCAACGTCGTAAACGGTGTTATGAGCTTCGCTGAGATGGAGTCCATGATGTACAAAATCGAGGGCGAGGATCTGTACCTGATCGGAACCAGCGAGCACTCCATGATCGGTAAATTCATCGACAGCATCATCCCGGAGGAGAAACTGCCTCTGACCCTGACCAGCTACTCTCCGTGCTTCCGTAAAGAAAAAGGAGCACACGGCATCGAGGAGCGTGGTGTTTATCGTATCCATCAGTTCGAGAAACAGGAGATGGTTGTTGTCTGCAAACCGGAAGACAGCATGATGTGGTATGACAAACTGTGGAAGAACACCGTAGACCTGTTCCGTTCCATGGATATCCCGGTTCGTACTCTGGAGTGCTGCTCCGGTGACCTGGCTGACCTGAAAGTAAAATCTGTCGATGTTGAGGCATGGTCTCCGCGTCAGAAGAAATACTTCGAGGTAGGAAGCTGCTCCAACCTTGGTGATGCACAGGCAAGACGTCTGAAAATCCGTGTCAACGGCGAGGACGGAAAGAAATACCTGGCACATACCCTGAACAACACCGTAGTTGCTCCGCCGCGTATGCTGATCGCATTCCTGGAGAACAACCTGAATGCAGACGGAACCGTAAGCATTCCGGAAGTTCTTCGTATGTACATGGGCGGAAAAGAGAAACTGGTTCCGAAACACTAATCGCATAAGAAATACAAAGGAATGAGAGGAGGTGTTCTTATGCACGCTTACCTGAAAACCATTGGATTTTCAAAGATCAAGACGACGAAGGAACTCCAGGAGATTCTTCGTGATGTAGTAGAAAACTACGACCGTAAAAAGATTGTGGAAACAGAAGAACACCACCTTTTTGCTGAATTTTCGAAAGAATATGCATATGACTGTGGTATCACGGTCTGTGGGGAAATTGATGAGAACAACCGTTTCCAGATGGAATATTATTATCCCTATTTCGAGGGCGGCAGATCAGCTCCTACGAGGAGGTATCGGTGGAGCGCCACGTCGATAAGGAATCGTTTGCAGGCGCCTGCGACGATATGCGGCTTGGCATCACGATGATCTTTTATCTGACGCATGCAGCGGAATATCTTGAGATGAAACAGAAAAATGCGCTGCAGCCGCTTCCGCTCCCGCTTTCTGTCTCCGGTCTTGCAGCGGAAGGAACAATTCTGCTTCCGATCCAGAAAGACCCGGAACAGGTCGAGAAGGAGCGCCGCAGCACGCAGCAGAAGAATTCACTGATCTCGGCTGCCAGAAACGGGGATGAGGATGCGATGGAAAGTCTCACCATGGATGATATTGACACATATGCCATGATTTCCCAGCGTCTGACGAAGGAAGATGTCTTTTCTATTGTAGATAGCTTTTTCATGCCGAGCGGTCTCGAATGTGACCAGTACAGCGTGATGGGTGAAATTACGGAGATGAATACAACGAAGAACGCGGTAACGGGCGAGCGGGTGTATGAGCTCGGCCTCGTCTGCAACGATGTGCCGATAGACATCTGTATCAACGAAAAGGATTTATTTGGAGTACCGGAAGTGGGAAGACGTTTCAAAGGCCAGATCTGGCTGCAGGGAATGCTGGAACATCTGTAAGGGAAAAATAAAAAGAGCGAGGGCTGAAAAGAGAAAATTCAGTCCTCGCTCTTTTTGCAGATTTTTATAACGATAAACGGATGTTTACTGGTTCTGCACCAGATTCAGATGCTTACGCACCCGCTCGATCAGCATTTCAAGAGCAACGGTGTTCTGTCCGCTCCGGGATGATCACGTCGGCACGGCGCTTGCTCGGCTCTACGAACTGCTCGTGCATCGGTTTTACGGTCGTCAGGTACTGCGTCACAACGCTGTCCAGGGAACGGCCGCGCTCTTTTACATCGCGCAGGATCCGGCGGAGAATCCGCACGTCCGCATCGGTATCGACAAAGACTTTGATGTCCATCAGATCGCAGAGATCCTTCTCAACGAAGAGGAGAATGCCCTCGAGCACGATAACCGGGGCAGGATGGACCAGAATCGTTTTATCCGAGCGGTTTGCATGGCATAATCGTAAACCGGCATCTCGATGGACTTTCCGGCTTTCAGCTCGAGAATGTGCTGGCATAACAGGTCGGTATCAAAGGCATCGGGATGATCGTAATTTAATTTGGCACGCTCCTCAAAAGGAATATCGTCATGGCGTTTGTAATAGTTGTCATGGCGCAGAATGCTCACTTCATCGCGTCCAAAACTTTCTACCAGCTTATCTGCCAGTGTCGTTTTTCCACTGCCGGTTCCTCCGGCAATTCCTATCAGTATCGTATCCATAAGAAACTCCTTTTTATCCGATGATAGCCAGTGTTGCGCTTGTTCCGAGACGGCTTGCGCCGGCATCTACCATAGCCTGTGCCTCGTCTGCGTTGTGGATTCCGCCGGAAGCTTTTACGCCCATATCCGGGCCTACGGTCTTTCTCATCAGGGCAACATCAGCCGCTTTTGCACCGCCGGTAGAAAATCCGGTGGAGGTTTTTACGAAGTCAGCGCCGGCTTCTTTTGCGAGCTCGCACGCTTTTACTTTCTCTTCATCGGTTAAAAGGCAGGTCTCGATGATGACTTTCAGAACGATGTCCTTGCCGCATACTTCTTTTAAGGTCTGGATATCGGAGCGTACGAAGTCGTATTTGCCGTCTTTGAGGCTCCGACGTTGATGACCATATCAACCTCCTGTGCACCGTCTTCGATGGCCGCACGGGTCTCAAACGCTTTTACACGGGTATCGGACATGCCCAGAGGGAAGCCGACAACGGTGCAGACTTTGACGTCAGATCCTTTGAGCTTTTCAGCAACGAATTTGGTGTAGTACTGGTTGACGCAGACAGAAGCAAAATCATGTGCAAGTGCCTCGTCGCAGATCTTTGCAACCTGTGCTTCGGTTGCGTCTGCTTTTAAGATAGTGTGGTCAAATAATTTGGTGTTCAGCATAATTTTTCCTTTCTTTGATGAAAAATAAATTAGAATGATAGAGAAAAGGCAGAGCCGAAAAAACACAGTTCGGATTTAACGGCTCTGCCTTTAAAAATTGTAACTATTCAGAGCCACATCTCGATTCCGCTGCGCTGCATCTCGATGTGGCTGCTCGCCATATGAAATTCCAGAAAAAACCGCTCATTCATGCAAGCATGATTCGCAATTTTTTCTTCCATTTCACATGGCTCTGAATAGTTACATATTATCTTGCGCCCTTATCGTACGGAATACCTTCGGCTTTCGGAGCCTGGGAATTCTTGGATGTGAAGGCGAGAATAATCATGGATGCGATAAACGGCATCATGTTGTAAATGTTCTTGGACAGTCCCAGATGGGAGAGGACGGTGGAGTCCGCAATGTTTGCCAGGGAACGGAATACCGCAAAGAATACGGCTGCTCCGGCAATGTGGAACGGTTTCCACTGACCGAAGATCATAACAGCGAGGGCAAGGAATCCGGCACCGGCTACGCCGACTTCGAAGTTCCAGGTGGTAACGGACGGAACGATGTAGCAAATCCGCCGATACCGCCGAGTGCACCGGAGATGATAACACCGGTGTATCTCCACTGGTATACGTTGATACCAACAGAGTCGGCTGCCTGTGGATGCTCACCGCAGGCACGCAGGCGCAGTCCCCATTTCGTTTTGAAGAGGAACACGTAGCTGCAGATCAGAAGGATGATGCCGATGAACAGGAAGATGTTCACGGTAAATGGTCCGATCTTGTAAATGAAAGCGGCGTTGGTGTAGTTCAGCTTTGCGGAAGCTGCACCGTTTCCGGCATCCGAGCCGTTGTTGAATGCTTTTACCAGGACGATGGCAATGGCAGTAGCCAGCATGTTCAGCGCGGTTCCGCCGATCGTCTGGTCTGCTTTCAGTGTGATGGCGGAGAAGCCAAGCAGCAGAGAGTAGATCATACCGGATACGCGCTCGCCAGAATGGAAAGTGCCACAAGTGCAGGAGCCGGGAGGTCCGGGAACAGAACCAGGACGAAGACACCGGCAAGGCCGCCGATCGCCATGATTCCTTCCAGCGCGATGTTGATGACACCGCTTCGCTCGGAGAACATACCGCCCATCGCAACGAGCATCAGAACAACGGCGTACAGTAAGGTAAATTTAATTAAAAGGAACATTATTTCTTCTCCTCCTTTCCGTTGTCTGCATTGGCATTTGCTTTCTGCTCTTTTTTGCTCTTGAACAGGTTTGCAACGATGCCCTTGAACAGGGTAACGAATGCGCAAAGGTAAATGATAACGGCAACGATCAGGTCCGCGATCTCCGGCTGATAATATTTCGTAGGCAGGTAAGCACCGCCGACCGAAATATGAGCAACGAAGAGAGCAGCGAAGATAACGCCGATCGGGTTGCTAAGTGCAAGAAGCGCAACCGGGATACCATTAAATCCGATGGCCGGGAGTGCTGTCGATACCTGCGGGTTCCACTCGGATGCACCGGAGAGGAAGTAGAGGCCTGCACCGATTCCGGCAAGCGCACCTGCGATGGTCATGGAGAGAACAACGTTTCTCTTCTCGTTGATGCCGGCGTATTTGGCAGCATCCTTATTGAATCCGCAGGCTTTCAGCTCATAGCCGAAGGTTGTTTTGTTCAGAACGATGTAGATGATGACCGCAATGGCAATCGCAATGAAAATCGCAATCGTTGTGGAACTGGTACGGAAAATGGAGTTCATGCCGCAGTCCGGAATCAGGGATTTCGGAGAAGCGGAGCTTAATTTGTAAGTACGTGTGGTCTTCTGATCATACATGTCCGGGATGGTGTTGTACATCAGCTCATTGACAAGATAAAGACCAATCCAGTTGAACATGATGGAAGTAATAACTTCATTTACGTTGAAGTATGCTTTGAAGATACCAGGAACTGCTCCCCAGATGGCTCCGCAGACCATAGCAGCCAGAAGGCATACATACCATGCATGTGGAGGATGATGGCAAAATACAGGGCGCCGAAGACACCGACGGTGTACTGTCCGGCAGCACCGATGTTGAACAGACCTGTTTTAAAAGCAAATGCAACCGAAAGTCCGGTCATAATCAGGGGAGCGGACTGAGCGATTTCACTTCCGATTCCTTTCGGCTTTAAGTAAAAGCCGCCTTTGATGATTCGTGTAAATCCATCCACTGCGTTCTCCGCGTTGATGCAGTATAAAATGATAAATCCCACAAGAAGACCGATCACAATACATACAAGAGAAGCGACAATGGACAGAAGAGCGTTTTTCGTTTTTTCGTTCATGCTTTCTTACCTCTCTTTTATACTTCTTCGGGAACCGGATCCCGTTTTGCACCTGCCATGTAGAGACCGAGTTCTTCGACAGAAACGGTTTTCGGATCCAGCTGGCCGACCAGCTCTCCTTCGTACATAACAAGAATACGGTCGGAAACATCCATAACCTCATCCAGTTCCAGAGAAACCAGAAGAACGGCTTTTCCCTTGTCGCGCTGTGCAACGAGCTGGCTGTGAATGTATTCGATGGCTCCGACATCAAGACCACGGGTAGGCTGTACCGCAACGAGAAGATCAGGATCTTTGTCGATCTCACGCGCGATGATCGCTTTCTGCTGGTTTCCGCCGGACATGCTGCGGGTGATGGTCACAGGACCCTGGCCGCTGCGGACATCGTACTGCTCGATCAGGCGCTCGGCATATTCGCGCACGGCTTTTGATTTGATAAAGCCGAAGGATTCAAATTCCGGCTGCCAGTAACGCTGCAGCACCATGTTCTGCTCGATGGAGTAATCCAGCACGAGGCCGTGTTTATGGCGGTCCTCCGGGATGTGGCTCATGCCCATCTTGGAGCGGTCGCGGATGGAAGCTTTCGTGATGTCCTGTCCGTTGAACAGAATTTTACCGCCGGATACTTTTTCCAGTCCCGTGAGGCCCTGAACGAACTCGGACTGGCCGTTTCCATCGATACCTGCGATGCAGACAATCTCGCCTTTTCTTACATTAAAGGAAACATCTTTGACGGCGTTGTTTCCGTGCACCTTGCTCGGTACGGTCATGTGCTCTACTTTCAGAACGGTGTCGCCCGGTTTTGACGGCTTTTTGTTGACGGAGAAGCTGACGTTTCTTCCGACCATCATGCGGGAGAGCTCTTCTTTGGAAGTTTCGCTGATGTTGACGGTTCCGATGTATTTTCCTTTGCGGAGAATCGTACAGCGGTCGGCAACTTCCATGATCTCGTTGAGTTTATGGGTGATGAAGAGGATGGATTTTCCTTCTTTTGCGAGGTTCTTCATGATCTTCATCAGCTCGTCGATTTCCTGCGGCGTCAGAACCGCGGTCGGCTCGTCGAAGATCAGGACTTCGTTGTCACGGTAGAGCATTTTCAGAATTTCGGTACGCTGCTGCATACGACGGTGATATCTGAGATCAGAGCGTCCGGATCGACCATCAGACCGTATTTTTCGCTCAGCTCCATGACTTTTGCACGGGCATTCTTTTTCTCGAGGAAAAGGCCTTTGGTCGCTCTACGCCGAGGATGATGTTGTCGAGAACCGAGAAACATTCGACCAGCTTAAAGTGCTGGTGAACCATACCGATGTTGAGATCGTTGGCGTCGTTCGGCGTGTTGATATGGACTTCCTGCCCATTCTTCTTGATGATTCCGGAGGTAGGCTGATACAGACCAAAAAGAATACTCATCAGGGTTGATTTTCCTGCACCGTTTTCTCCAAGCAGAGCATGGATTTCTCCTTTTTTGAGCTGTAATGTAATGTTGTCGTTCGCCTTGATACCCGGGAATTCTTTGGTGATGTTCAACATCTCAATAATGTACTCATTTTCCATATACATATTCCCTTTCAAGCGTGGTTTTGCAGGACTGCCGAAGGATGGAAAACAGGCAGAACTGCGGGCTTTCATTATGTCTAGTATAGCATTTTGTGTGACAGAAAAAAAGGGGAAGAGAAATAATATTCTCTTCCCCAAAAGGCATATTGTTACAGAAACAGTATGCACATTAGCTGATGTAATCAACGGTTACGTGAGAACCTACTTCCGGCTGATTTTCTGTATCGCTGGAGATTTCGATGGAACCATCGCGGATACCAGCCAGTACAGTTTCATACTGATCCTGTGTGAAGGTTGTGAATCCCCAGGATTCGGAATCGGTAGGAAGGCCGATGTAATCTCCGTCTTTCAGTCCAAGCTGCTGAGCAGTTCCGCCAAGTTCAGAGAAGTTTCCGCTGAAGTAGGAATCCAGAGCGTTGTTGATGGCGCTTGGAAGACCTTTCATAGCGGAAGTCAGGCAGCGCTCGCCGATTTTGGAACGCTGGTCAACGTCTACACCAATAACTTTTCCGTCGTGTGTCTCAGCTGCATCCAGAGCAGATGTCCAGATACCGCCGCCGCAGGCGAATACAACCTGTGTTCCGTCTGCATACCAGCCCTCCATACGGGCGGTGATGGAGTCATCGCCGTAGAACTGGCCGCCATAGTAATATTTTACGTTTACATCTACGCCGTCTTCTTCAGCAGCAGCGTTGATACCCTGTACATAACCGTAACCGAAACGGATAACGGCCGGAACAGCGATACCGCCGAGGAAACCAAGACTTGTGTAGCCGTCTTTTACTGCAGCGTATCCAGCCAGGTAGCCGGCCTGCTCTTCTTCGAAGGAGCAGATGTACACGTTCTTTCCGAGATCAACAGCTTTGCCGTTTTTTACAATATCACCTTCGGTAACATCGACTGCGATGAAGGTTACATCCGGATAGGTGTCCTGCTCTTCAGCGATGGCAGGTCCGAACAGGTAACCTGGCATTACAACAACGGTAGCACCCTCGGAAACAGCAAGATCGATGGAGTTGATACGCTCTTCATCGGTATCCTCTGCCGGTTTGTAGTACTCGTACTCTACGCCGTTTGCATCGCCGTAGGCGCATACAGTTTCCCAGGTGATCTGGTTGAAGGATTCGTCGGTGATATCTCCGGAGTCTGTGATCATGGCAATTTTCTCACCTGCGGCGTCTTTTTTTTCTCCATCTGTGGAAGCAGAAGCGGAAGTTGCGCTGGTGGAATCGGCGCCTGTGGATGCGTCGGAGGAAGAGGAGCCGTTGGAGGAACCGCATCCTGCGAGTGCAGCAGTTGTCATGGCGGCTGCAAGCAGTAAGCTAACTACTTCTTTTTCATAATAGTATTCTCCTTTCAAGAGGTACAGCGTTTTTGCGTGTATGGCTACATTATAATATAAAAGAAAAAAGTATGTCAAGCAAAGGAAAAACTGCGTGAAATCCACTAATTATCTGCATGCGAGCCGGAAATTCTTCGGATAATGGCGTTGGATCTTGCATAAATTTCTTCCGGGTCAAAGCCGATATGGAATTCGCCGTTTTCGTAGAGGATTTGACCGTTTACCATGGTAAGCTTTACGTTCTGTTTGCTGCCGCTGTAAACGAGGTTTTTGATCAGATTATTCTCCGGCTGCATGTTCGGCTGATGGAGGTCAATCATGACGAGATCGGCCTTTTTGCCGGCAGCGAGACGGTCGCAGTCAGTAAGCTGCATCGCGTGTGCGCCGCCTGCGGTTGCCATGTAGAGTATCGCATCAGCCGGGATTCCTGCGGCGTCCATCTCACGGACTTTGGAAAGACCGGTGGTCAGGAACATTTCGCGGAACATGTCGAGGCAGTTGTTGCTGGCTGGCCCGTCAGTGCCGATGGCGAGGTTGATGCCGTTATCGTAAAAACGCTTCAGCGGGCAGATGCCGGAGGCGAGCTTCAGGTTTGAGGAGGGATTGGTAACGGCCGTCAGTTTCCGGTCACGGAAGATCTCAAAATCGCGGTCCTCCATCCAGATGCAGTGGTAGCCGCCGCCTCCGTACTGGAACATGCCTAAGCGTTCCATCAGCTGTGTCGGGGTGAGTCCCCAGCGCTCTTTACAGCCCTCGACTTCGCTTTTTGTTTCGGCGTTGTGTGTCCAGACAGGGGAATGGTATTTTTCGGCGAGTTTGGCAACGGCTTCAAGAAGCGGGCCGCCGGTCGTATATTCGGCGTGGAAACCGAGCAGATACGAGGTGCGGTCGGAGAGTTCGTTGACATAGTTATACATCTCTTCGAGAATTTCCGGGCTGTCGACGAAGTTGTTGAGACCGCTGGTAAGAACGGTGCGGAATCCGGTGTCGACCGTGGCAGCGATGCTGTTTTTCTGCTGGATGTACATGTCGAAATTGGAGGTGATGCCGCTCGTCAGATATTCCATGATGCCGAGGATATTGAGCCAGTAACGTCGTCCCCGGCGAGCTTTGCCTCGTTCGGGAAGACCTGGCGCTCGAGCCATTCGTGGAGCGGGAGATCGTCCGCGTAGGAGCGGAGGAAGGTCATCGGGGTGTGCGTGTGTGCGTTTTTAAAGCCCGGGATCAGAAGATTGCCGCGGGCGTCAATTTCGCGGTCGAAGACAGTGGTCTCTGCGGCATCTGGATCTGCTTTTCTACCAGGTCCGATATAGGTGATGGTGTCGCCGGTGACATGAAGTTCGTCTTCGGCGATGGAAAAATGGTTTTCAGCGTCGAGTACGAGAATTTTGGCGTTGTAAAAACGTGTATTCAAAAAAGATCTCTCCTTTATTTTACGTGCTGTTTACAGTGTCTTTGCGATGCCCTGAATCGTTGCGGCAACGAGTTTTTTGAACTGCGGTGCAACCATGTCAGCTGCCTCCTGAACTTCCGCATGGCACAGAGGCTGCGGGGAGATGCCGGCGGCAAGATTGGTAATGCAGGAAATACCGATGACGCGCATGCCCATATGGCGTGCAGCGATGGCTTCACAGGCGGTGCTCATGCCGACCGCGTCTGCGCCGAGGGTGCGGCACATGGCGATTTCCTGCGGGGACTCGTACTGCGGGCCGGTGAGCTGCAGATAAACGCCTTCCATCAGGTCGATATCAAGGCTGGCTGCGGCTTTCCGTGCGATTTTCTGGAATTCAAGGTCGTAGATCTGGCTCATATCCGGGAAACGGGTGCCGAGCTCGTCGATGTTCGGTCCGATAAGCGGAGATGGAACGAAGCAGGCGATCTGGCCGTTTAACAGCATCAGAGAGCCTGGCTTTGTGCCTGTTTGATGCCGCCGGCGGCGTGGTTAAGAACAGTGCTTTTGCGCCCATCAGCTTCATGAGGCGGGTCGGGAGAACGACGTCGGTCATCGGATAGCCTTCATAATAATGAACGCGGCCCTGCATGCAGACAACCGGCACATCGCCGACGTAGCCGAAGATAAAACGGCCCGCGTGGCCCGGAACAGTGGAAACCGGGAAGCCTTCGATATCGTGGTAATCGAGGGTTGCGGTAACGCGGATATCATTCGCAAAATCACCGAGGCCGGAACCGAGAATCAGTGCGACTTCCGGCTGGAAATCGATCTGGGAGCGGAAGCTCTCGTAGCATTTCATCAGTTTTTCGTAAACAGGGTTTGGGGTGTTGCTCATAGGAAAAACCTCCTTAATATAAATGATTTTCTGCTTTTTGAGTCTTTTTTCGGCTATTTTTAGGGAAGAAAAGCCTGCCACAGAGATGTGAGTCCCGGAGGCAGGCTTTTCTTTTAGAAAAAGATCATCTGGTAGTTCTATTGTAGTATAGAAAGCGCGGAAAAGCAATGATTTCAGTCATCAAAAATATTCAGATGCTGTTTCATGATATTTCCCAGCCATTCAATGACCGGACCGAGGGTAATAACCATCAGCACGGTAACAATGCCGAGTTTTCCGCCGAGCAGAACGGCGATCGCGGTGACAACGAAGTCGTAGACGATGCGGATCACACGGAACGAAACGTTCGGCAGGTGGGTGGAGATAATGAAGGATACTGCGTCGTACGGTGCAGTTCCCATATCAACATCCATATAGAAGGATGCGGCAAGGATAAACAGGATCAGCGCCGGGATCAGCACGGCGATTCGCACACCCATCGAGGTGAAGAGGTCTGCCGGAAGGACTTTCGCCCAGATCCAGGAGAAAAAGTCGATGGAATATCCCACGAGAAACATGTTTGCGAGGGTTCCGAAGCCTAAGTTTCTGCCGCCGAAAATGATAACGAAGATGAGCAGGACGGTATTGAAGAGCGCCTGCCAGTTTCCGATGCTGATGCCGAGGCGGGTGGAGATGGTCTGGTTTAACAAGGTACACGGATCGGTGCCGAGATCGACGAGAAGCAGCCATGAGAGCGCAAAGCCCATCAGGATGACGGCAGCGATGACCAGAATCAGGCGGGTCCAGAAATGTTTCTTCTGGTAGAAGCCTGGATGATTTCTTTCATAGTATGAGTTCCTCCCTGTGATTTATGCTTGGTTTTTCACCTTTTCGGGCGGATTTTCTACGCATTTCCTTCGAAATTTTTCGATCGTCTTTCCAACACGTTTTTCGCCCTTCTTTCCAGAAAAATCTCCGCCGTTTTTTGGCGGAGATTTGACCGTTTCTGTTATTTTAGTATATTTTTTCCAAAATGTAAACTATTTTCTTTTAATGATGTCAACTTAATGTTCACAAAATGATGAATAATAAATGAACATAAATTAACACAAAACATAAAATTGAAAAAAACACGTTCATTAATAAATTAACAAAATGAACATATGAGCTGAATGAAATTTGTGCATTTTACAATGTGTCCACGCGAGACGGACAGAACCTTGAAAAGAACTACAATATACGGATATACGAATTGATGCCATAAACAGAAACCAAAGTTATAGAACCAGCTCCACGTTTTTACCGAAGACTTCGCGGTATAACTGTTCGCGTTCCACGGTGATCAGCCGCCCGACGGAATCGGTTGCCGCACCGAGACAATCGGCGCAGGTGAGGATCTGGTAGAGAATGGCGTTGTCGTTGCCTTTATGGGTATACTCGCGCGGATAGCCGCCTTTTTCGTCGTACCAGAGATGGTGGTAGAGCGCCGCCTCGGCGTATGGTCTTGTGGAATCCCATTTGCTGAGGAGCTCATAGCCCATCTGTGGGTGGAGACGGATCAGATCAAAGAGAAAAAGTACATTGCATCATTGGAACCG
>ENA-OQAS01000658-OQAS01000658.1-human-gut-metagenome-genome-assembly--contig:-NODE-658-length-17872-cov-5.094336_pt1 | contig 17872 bp, 24 predicted proteins | sample MGYA00242733_ERZ504523 | MGnify/ENA primary metagenome ERZ504523 (study PRJEB26092, sample SAMD00036239) | human gut metagenome | host: Homo sapiens | study: EMG produced TPA metagenomics assembly of...
TTTCTTTTTCACAAAAGGTCTTGGAAACGACCGGCAAATATTGTATAATGTAACAGCGAATTCCATTCGGCATTATGTGAAGGGAGATTTAGAATGAAACACGCTGACATTGTGAACAAGATGAGCCTGGAGCAAAAGGCAGCTTTTGTTTCCGGTTTTGACTACTGGCACTTGGAGGAAGCCCCGGAGCTGGGTCTGCCCAAGATCATGGTAACGGACGGCCCTCACGGCCTGCGTAAGCAGAACCCGAACGGCGACTCCGTGGGTCTGGGTAACTCTTATCCGGCTACCTGCTTCCCTACCGCAGCTACTTCCAGTTGCTCTTGGGACGAAGAGCTGCTGCGCAAAGAGGGTGAGGCGCTGGGTGAGGAGTGCTTGCAGGAAGAAGTTTCTGTAATTCTTGGCCCCGGTACCAACATTAAGCGCGCGCCGGTTTGCGGCCGTAACTTTGAGTATTTCTCTGAGGACCGTACCTGGCCGGTAAGTGCTCTGCCAACATCATCAACGGCGTACAGTCCAAGGGCATCGGTACTTCTTTGAAGCACTTTGCCTGCAACTCGCAGGAGGCATACCGTATGGTCATCAACGAGGTGATCGACGAGCGTGCTATGCGCGAGATCTATCTGACCGCCTTTGAGATCGCCATTAAAGAGGCGCAGCCTTGGACGGTGATGAACTCTTATAACCGTATTAACGGCGTTTATGCTTCTCAAAACGGCTGGCTGCAACAGCAGGTGGCTCGCGGCGAGTGGGGCTTCCAGGGTCTGTTCGTGACCGACTGGGGCTCTTCCGTAGACCGTATTCCCGGCTTGGAGAACGGCACCGATTTGGAAATGCCGTCCTCCGGTGACCTGAACACCCAGCGGATCATTGCCGCTGTCAAAGAGGGTAAGCTGGACGAGAATGTGCTTAACGAGCGGGTAGACAATGTGGTCAACCTGATCCTGAAAGCCAAGAAGACCCTGGACGAGGGCAAAAAGACTTATGATGTGGATGCGCACCACGACCTGGCTTGCCGGGTAGCCGAGGGCTCCATTCAGCTGCTGAAGAACGACGATGGCCTGCTGCCGTTGAAGAAAGGGCAGAAAGTGGCCATCATCGGCGAGATGGCTAAGGCTCCCCGTTACCAGGCGCCGGCTCTTCCGTGATCAACCCCACCAAGATGGAAAATGCCTACGACAATCTGGTAGAGTTGGGCGTAGATGTGACTTATGCCCAGGGTTACAAAAAGGGCACCGAGCAGGTGGACGATGCACTGGTGGCCGAGGCTTTGGCTGCTGCTAAGGCTGCAGATGTGGCTGTGGTGTTTGCCGGTTTGACCGAGGAGTTTGAGGGCGAGGGCTATGACCGCGCGAATATTGAAATGCCTGCCAATCATAATCAGTTGATCGAGCAGGTGGCTGCTGCCAATCCCAACACCGTGGTGGTGCTGGCAGGCGGTTCCGTGATTCACATGCCCTGGCTGAACAGCGCAAAGGCGCTGCTGAACAGCGGCCTGTCCGGCCAGGCCGGCGGCAAGGCTGTGGCTCGTATTTTGACCGGCGCCGTATGTCCCAGCGGTAAGACCTCCGAGACTTATCCGCTGTCCTTTGAGGAGAATCCCACCTATGGCAACTATCCCGCCAGCCGGTGGTCAGCGAGCATAAAGAGAGTGTGTACATCGGCTACCGCTACTATGACACCGCAGAGAAAGAAGTGCTGTTCCCGTTCGGTTACGGCCTGTCTTATACCACTTTTGAATACAGCGATCTGGAGCTGTCCTCCTCCAATATTAAGGACACGGACGACCTGACCGTTACCTTTAAGATCAAGAACACCGGCGATGTGGACGGCGCAGAGATCGCAGAGATTTATGTGGCCGATCAGGAGAGCACCATCTTCCGTCCCAAGAAGGAGCTGCGTGCTTTTAAGAAAGTGTTCCTGAAAGCCGGGGAGGAGAAGGAAGTCTCCGTTACCCTGTCCAAGCGCGCCTTCGCATTTTACAATGTGGAGCTGCAGGACTGGCAGGTAGAGACCGGTTTGTTTGATATTATGGTTGGTGCTTCCAGCCGGGATATTCGCCTGACTAAGGCCGTAAATATCATTTCCGACTGCACCGCTGCCGTGCCGGATTACAGAAAGACGGCACCGGCTTACTACACCGCAGACCTGGCGGCAATGGACGACGCCCAGTGGACCGCTGTGTACGGCAAGGCGCTGCCTGCCGCGAGCGGGACACCACCAAGCCCATTGACCTGTACAACTGCCTGGACGATGCCAGCCACACCAAGTGGGGCGGCAAGATTTGCCGTCTGATCAGCAAGGTAGTGGGTAAGTTCGGCTCTGCGGAGAACGGTGACGGTCAGATGCTGGCAGCTATGGCTACCCAGATCCCGATCCGTAACTTTATCGCCATGTCCATGGGCGTGTTCTCCCCCAAGATGGCAGAGGGCCTGTTGATGATCCTCAACGACGATCGTTCCACCTTCGTTGGCTTTAATAAGATCCTTGGCGGCATTGGCGGCGCTTTGGCGAAGCTGCCCAAGCTGCTCAAGTCCATCTAAATTTCCTTACATAACCGCAGATCCCCGCACCAAACGGTGCGGGGATTTTTGCGTTTTTATTTATAAAAAAATGCCCCGGTACCGCAGTACCGGGGTGTTGGGGGGGTGCTTATTTATACAAGGGACCGTAGGTGGCGCAGGCACGGTAGTCTGCGGACTGGCGGTCTTCTGTGCCAAAGGCAGCCCAGGCGTGGGGACGGAAGATCTGCGCTTCCGGCACATTGTGCATATTCACGGGAATACGCAGCATGGAGCCAGGGTGATCAAATCGGCGCCCACATGGCCGTACACGGTGACGCCGTGGTTGGCGCCCCAGTTGGCCATCACACTGTACACATCCTTAAAGGCGCCCTCGCCGGTGAGCCGGGGGCAGAACCAGGTGGTGGGCCAGGTAGGATCTGTACGCTTGTCGATGGTGTTGTGGATCTGATCCGGCAGGTCGGCAGTGTAGCCCTCCGCCAGTTGCAGAACCGGGCCGATGCCGTCGATCACATTCACGCGCAGCATGGTTACCGGCATTTCTGCACGGCAGCGGAAGTGGCTGGAAAAGCCGCCACCGCGGAAGTATTCATAGTTCGCTCGGCACCAGTCGGTGGCGTTCAGGCAGGCTTTAATGTCCGCATCCGTCATTTCCCAAAACGGTTTCATGCAAGGCTCGCCCTTGGCATTGCGGCAGGCACCGGTGCGTCCAGTGCGGTAGCACCGGAGTTGATCAGGTGGATAAAGCCATCTTTTGCCACGCCGGTGGGTGCCATTCCGGTGACCCGCTGGCAGGCTCCGGGCTCCAATAGGTGCGCACATCGTGGAAGCAGGGAGCGGTGCCGGAGACCAGGGTGCCCAGCATCATCGCCACGCCGTTCAGAGTATCGTTCTCTGTGGCAAAGGGCGTGGGGGCCTTTTTGCCGTTCCAGTCAAAGCTGGAAGCCATAATGGCCTCGGTAAAGTCCGCATTGGGCACCAGTCGGTCCAGTTGCGTTGCCCCTGGAAGCCGCCGGCAATGGCGTTCTTGCCCAGAGCTTCCTCGTGCCAGCCATTTCGTCCAGCTTGGGATTGCCGTAGAGAATGTCCCGCATGATCATGGTCATCTTGGTGATGAACTCCCAGTCCTTGTCCGGGTCTACCACCTTGGACTTGCGAATGATCTCCGGCAGGTCCTTACCGGCGTTGCAGTCAAAGCCTCTTTGCAGTTGGCCTTGACCCAGCTCAGCGCCTTGTCAAACTCGTCATGATCGTAAATGCCCAGGGTGATCCGGCGCACAATCTCGGTCATATCTACCCACTCGGCACGAATGCCAAAGTATTTTTGGAACATTTCCGCGTTGCAGAAGCTGCCGGCAATACCCATGGCAATGCCGCCCAGGTTCACATAGGCCTTGTTCTTCATCCAGCCTACTGCAGCGGCAGCGTGGGCAAAGCGCAAGATCTTCTCTGCCACATCGGCAGGGATCTCTTTGTCCGTCATATCCTGCACATCATGGCCGTAAATGGAGAAGGCAGGCAGTCCCTTTTGCGCGTAAGCAGCCATGACGGCGGCCAGGTACACAGCGCCGGGGCGCTCTGTGCCGTTAAAGCCCCAAACCGCCTTGATGGTGTGGGGATCCATGTCAAAGGTTTCTGATCCGTAGCACCAGCAGGGGGTCACCGTCAGGGTGGCAACCACATTCTCGCCGGCAAAGTATTCGGCACACTTGGCTGCCTCTGCGCCGCCGCCGATGGTGGTTGGGGAGAGCACGCATTGTACCGGCGTGCCGTCCGGATAGCGCAGATTTTCTTCAATCAGCGCTTTGGCTGCGGTGGCCATGCCCATGGTCTGAGCCTCCAGGCTCTCACGCACGCCGCCCCAACGGCCGTCAATGGTGGGGCGAATACCGATTTTGGATAAGTCATCGTCATTACCTCCGTTTGCGCTTAGCGCAGTATGTTTTGAAAGTCACGGTACGCCCGGTCTCGGCTGCCGTGGACTTGGGTCCATAGGTCTTTAGGGTCTCGGTTTTGCGGATCAGCTCCCGACCGGCTGCCACATCCGGCAGCTGGTCCAGTGCGATCAGTTGCAGTAGCATATTGCCCAAAGCCGTGGCTCCGTAGGCCCGGCAATCACCGGGAAAGCCAGGCTGTCCGCCGTCATTTGACAAAGGAAGCCGTCTTTGGTGCCGCCGCCCAGCAGGTGCAGCACATTAAATTGCCGCCCGGTGCGGGCGCTGATCTGATCCAGCGCAAAGCGGTACTTCATAGCCAGACTCTCGTAAATGCAGCGCACCACAGCGCCTACGCTCTCCGGCACCGGTTGCCCGGTCTCCCGGCAAAAGTCGCGGATCCGTTCCGGCAGGTCGCCAGGGGTGGCGAAGCGGGGATCGTCCGGGTCAATAAAGCAGGTGAACGGCTCCGCCGCCCGTGCCAATTGCTCCAAGTCGTTGTAGCTGTATTCCGCACCGGCTCGGCGATAAGCCGCCGGGTCTCCTGGATCAGCCACAGACCGCTGATGTTCTTTAAGTAGTTGATCTTGCCATTAGCGCCCTGCTCGTTGGACAGATCGTCTGCCCGGCTGTCCGGGGTCAGGATGGGTTCGTCCAGCTCGCAGCCGATCAGCGACCAGGTGCCGCAGGACAGGAACGCCGGCTGCTCACCGGCAGCGGCAGGCATAGCCGCCACGGCGCACTGGGTGTCGTGCCCGGCGGTGGCAATCACCTGTATGCCGCCGTCTGTTTTACCCAGAATGGTAGCCGACGGGCCAACAGCGGGCAGCAGCTGCGGGTCAATGCCGCAGGCCTTGGCAATATCTGTCCGCCAGGTTTGGTCATCGGGTCCAGCAGTTGTGAGGTGGAGGCGATGGTGGGCTCCGTTTGCATACTGCCGCACAGATGGTGGGCAAATAAGTCCGGCATAAACAGCAGCTTCTCTGCACCGGCAGTGTCTTCCGTAGTCAACTGGAACAGGGTGTTGATCTCCATAATCTGATTGCCGGTGGCCCGGTACAGATCGTCTGCCGGTATTTTTTTCAGCACTTTCTCTACCGTTCCGGCGGTGCGGGTGTCTCTGTAATGGCAGGGCAGGCGCAGCAGGTTGCCGCTTTTGTTCAGCAGGCCGTAGTCCACACCCCAGGTGTCAAAGCTCAGTCCGTCGGCGCTGTTAATTTTAGAGAGCGCTGCGTCTACTTCCTTACAAATGGCAGAGAAGTTGTGGCACATACGGCCGTCGTTATCTACCGGGATATTGTCAAATCGGTGGACTTCCTTATATTCCAGTCTGCCGTCTTGATAAGTACCGGCAATAGCGCGCCCGCTGGACGCGCCGAAGTCAAAGGCAACTACGGTCTTTTTCATGCCTGCACCACGCCTTTTTGCAGCAGAATGTTGGCATAAATGGCGGTCTCGCCGGTGGCGATAATTAAGTAAGCATCCTTTGCTTTTTCATAGAATGCAAAGCGCTCCACCATTTGAATACCGCTGTGTTCCGGCTCGTGCCGGTGGAGAATGTTCCTATATTTGTCCCAAATCTTGGGTGTGCCGCAGGTGTCGCCGGGCACCACTTCCATCAGAGAGACCGGAGCGTCCACATAGGCATCCAGAGGCAACAGTGCCAGTACCGCATCCAGCAGCTCCGGCACGCCGTGACCGTCTGCACGGATCACCTTGGCGTTTTTGCCGATACTCTCTGCCGGGAAGTTTCCGTCTGCAATCACCAGGGTGTCGCCGTGGCCCATTTCGTCCAGGGCCTTTAGCAGTTCCGGGGATAATAGGGGAGAAATACCTTTTAACATAGCCTACTCCTTAGTCTTTCTTGTGCAGCAGTTCGTCATCCGGGTTAAATTGTTTGTAGCCCGGGTGACGGCCGGTGACTCTGTAATAGCCCCGCAGATCAATGAGCTTTTGAATATTGTCTCGGCTGATGTCATGGCTGCCGCCCAGGATCACAGCGTTAATGGTGATCTTGGCCCACAGTTCCAGGCTCTCCATACGATAAAAGGCAGTGATGGCGTCGCTGCCAACGGCCAGTGCACCGTGGTTCTCCAGCAACATCACATCGTGCTCCTCCAGGTACGGCTCAATAGCGTTGGGCACTTCCACGGTGGAAGGGGTACCGTAAGGCGTTAGCGGTACGGCACCGATGACGGCCACATCTTCAATCATATTGTACATATCCATGGCCTTGTGTGCCACGGCAAAGCCGGTTGCTCCCGGCGGATGGGCGTGGATCACGCTCATCACATCGTCCCGCTTGTCGTAGCAGCTAGGTGCATTTTGATTTCGCTGGAGGGGCGCAGACCCTCTGCGGCTTCCAACACATTGCCCTCCTGATCCAACAGCACCAGCTTTTCCGGGGTAATAAAGGATTTGCTCATACCGGTGGGGGTGGCAAGGATCCGACCGTCCTCCAGCCGCACACTCACATTGCCGTCATTGGCGGCCACCCAGCCCAGCTGCCACATTTTGTGGCAAACATCGCAAATCTGGTCCTTGATCTCGTTGATATTTTGCATAGATAAACCTCCTTGCCCATGGTTGACAATCCAAGCCCACCATGGTATGCTAATTGTATTATATTAGATATAAATATTCTTTGCACGCAGGATATGCACTTGCGAGTAGCACAATATTCACTTTTTGAGGGCCTATGAATTACAGCGAACTGCATGAGGACAAAAAGCGGGGCACTTTTGATTTTCCCATAGAGCTTTATTATGTAGAGCCGGGCGTGCCCCGGTACCAAATGCCCCTGCACTGGCACCTGGAATATGAGTTGATTTTGGTGTTGCAAGGCAGCTTTACCCTAAGCTTGGACGGCCGCCAGATGGAACTGCAAGCCGGGGACAGTGCTTGGATCGCCGAGGGGTGATCCATGGAGGCGCGCCCCACGACTGTATTTACGAGTGTGTGGTATTTGACTTGGGTACCTTGCTCCAGGATACCCCGGTGTGCACCAAGTCGGCGGCAGCATTCCTGGCCAGCGAGAATGGCTTTTCCGGCCGCTTAGCCAAGGGCAGCACGGAGGCGGCGCTGGCGGATCGCATTTTTGACGCTATGGGGCGGGAGCAGCTGGGCTATGAGTGGACCACCGTGGGGCTGCTGTGGCAATTGCTGGGCTGCCTTTTGGGTATGCACAGCGACGTCAAACCGCCACAAAGCCGCCAGCAGATCACCCGGATGAAAAATGTGCTCACCTATATCCGCAATAATTATGGCGAGCCCATTACCTTGGATGAATTGGCAGCTGTGGCGGGCATGTCGCCCCGGTATTTTTGTCGTGCCTTTGCAGCGCTCACCGGCAGGACCCCCATTGCGTACCTGAACTACTACCGCATTGAATGCGCCTGCGAGCGGTTGACCTTAACAGATAAAAGCGTGACGGAGATTGCCTTTGCCTGTGGGTTCAACGATATGAGTTATTTTTCCCGGGTGTTCAAGCAGCTAAAGGGCACCACACCCACCGCTTACAGAAATTAAAAAAGGCCTGTTGTCCACGCAGACAACAGGCCTTTTTTTGTTTGTCTTTACTTTCCGCCTTTTTGCAGCAGGTCTTGGATCACGTCGGCAATATAGCTCCGGCTTCTACCGGTGCCATACCGTAGCGGCTGATGTTGGATACCACGGTGTAGTCGCTCTCGCTCATATCCGGTCGGGCGTTGTACCGGCCTTTTCCAGCTCCCGGTCAATGAGGGTCTGCACCCGAGGCAGGTCAATTTGACCGTCTGCCAGCGGGGTAAAGTAAATGGGACTTTGGTATAGAATTGTTTTTTCTTTGATCTCGGCCTTGGGCACCGTGCCCCAGCCACGCTCCACGGCGATGCCGATGCGGCTGATTACCAGGTGCGTGGTTGTGGTGCCAATATCAATCCCGGCAGAAGTAAATATTCCATAAAATACGCAAAAGGGACAGTTGCACACAGGTGTGCAGCTGTCCCGCTCCTTTACAGGTTACTGTTATTTTAGCACAAGGGGCGTCGGTTGTAAAGGCTTAGCCCGCCGGGTGCTGTTTTTTCTTTTTGCGGTTGATCTCTGTGATGACGATCAGTGCGGCAAAGGCTGCCACGCCTGCGGCGCTCAGACAGCGCCGGTGCGCAGGTAGGGGGTGTGGTAGTGCAGCTCCACCGTGTGCTTACCGGGTTCCAGCGCCAGGGCACTGCATGCGGTGTTCGCTTGCAGCAGCTCTGCTTTTTTGCCGTCTACCGTGGCGGTCCAGCCGCTGCTGTATGGAATGGATAGGCACAGTATTTTTGCCTCTTTCAGATCCACTGCGCCGGTAATGGCGTTGGCGCGCATCTGCACATTTTGCATGGTGTCTGCGCCCAGGGCAGTGATCTGCGCCTTGGCATCATCTACCGGCTGCTCCAGCACTTCAATGTCTGCCAGGTCGTAAATGCCCCGCTCATCAAAGGTGATGGTGATGCTCTTTTTGGCGCTGTCCGTATAACCCAGCCCCACCAGGTAAGTCTTGGCACCGGTGTAGCGCACATAGGCGTCCGAATAGCAGGTGAGGGTGTTGGTCTTGTAGGTCTTGCCGCTCTCCGTTTGGGCAGAGAACCGCAGGTTCAGCGAACTGGGCAGGCGGAACTTGCGGGCGCTGATCTTTATAAGATTTTGGTCGATCTCGTCCTTTTTGTTCCACTTCTCTGTGGAATAGCGGTGCAGCGGGTCGTTCTCCTGGGTCTTGTAGTAGGTGTACGCCGGGTAATCGGTGTAGTCTTTCAGCGTAAAGCGCAGGTAGGTCTCCTGTGCGGCGCTGCCGGTGAACTGAATGGTCACGCTGCCTTTTTTCTTGTAAATGTGCAGCTTTTGACCCTCCACGGCGGCGTCGTCATTGCCTACGATGGTGTAGGGCAGGCTCTTGTCTGTAAAGGTGGGCGTGGTGGCGGTCATACCGGTGGGTACGCTGTCCAGCACCACCCCTTGCAGCAGGGCCTGCTGCTTCTCCAGAGAGGACAGCTTTTCGTACTCCGCCCGGGTGATCACATGGGCGGTGGTGTAGCCCAGAGGCAGGGCGTTCTCGTTTTGATACACCTTGCCGCTGATCTTGGTAAAGCCGTAGGGCAGGGCGGTCTTGCTCTGTTTGGCGTAGTATTTTACGCTGTATACCGCGTTCAAGGCGGCAGAGCTGTTAAAGCTGCGGATCATATAGGCAGCGTTGGCCGGTTGCTCTGTCTCCGTAATAAACTGGGCCAGGTGCTTGTTTTGCAAGCTCCAGTAGAAAGAGGTGCCGTTCATACCGGCGGTGAGCGCCTCGTTGTAATTGACCTTGTCTCCGCTGTAACGATAAAAGCTGTCGTCGTTCTTGGTGGCTTTCTTCACCTTGCGAGCGGCAGTGGATTTTAGTTTTTTGTTCACATCGCTGTAGCTCACATAGCGGGCAATGTGGTTTTGGCCGTGGTGGCTGTAAAAGTAGGCGGCGTTACCTGCAAAGGAGGTAAACACCAGTACCAGCGCCAGCACCGGGGCCATATATTTCTTAGGCATTTTGGGGCCGAACATACACACGATTACCGGCAGAAATGCCAGCAGCACGGAAACGCCCACATTGCGGGTGTCTGTATTCATCAGGGGAATGGCAACCAAGGAGTACATCGCCAGGGCGGCAATAACCGCCACGCCCTTGCCAATGCTGATTTGGCGCAGGTGCTGCCAGGTGGTTGCCACAATGTATGCCACGATCATACCGTAGGCCCACACCCAGCGATTGGCTGCATAAGAAAAGCCGTTCATACCCCAGCCGAATACCGGGATCAGCAGCAGCGCAGTGGCGATCAGGAACACCACCCGCAGCGGGCGGTAGTGCTTGTTCTTGATAAAGAACAGCAGGCAGACAGCCGGGAACGCCACCGCGTTGTAGCCCAGGTAGGTCAGGTAGCCCAGCTTGGTCTCTGCGGTGAACAGGGCGGACAGGAAGTTGCGGTAGTAGTCCCCGCTGTAGACCCAGGTACGCACATAGCTCTCGGCAGAGCGGCTGTCACCCATGAAGGCCAGCACCACCGGCAGCAGTACCACGGCACTGAGCACGACGCCCAGCAAGGCACAGCCGGTGATTTGAAAGAACTTGCCCACCGCATCTTTGCCCCGGTGCCGGAAACGGCAGATCAGCTGATACAGCGTGTACAATGCCGTGATGATCGCCAGCAAATAGAAAAAGTAAAAATTGCTGACGGCGGCCAAAAAAACAATGAAGATAAACAGATACGGCCGCTTGCCTGCTAAGATCTGCTCCACGCCCAGCAGCAACAGGGGCAGGAACACCATGGGCAGCGCGAAAAACGGGTGATGAGAGACGATAAACAGGCTGTAAAGGGTAAATACATACACCAAAGCGCCAACGGTTATGCCACCCAACCGGCGTTGCTTTTTCACAAAGCAGAAAGCACCGAAGGCCAGGCCGGCCAGATACAGTCGCAGCAGGGATAAAAAGCTGTAAAGATACGCCGCATAGCGGGTGGGGCACACCACGCTGAGCAAATCCAGCGGATCGCCGATGGCGTAAAAGTGCAGGGTGGTGAGCACATCACTGCCTAGCCCGATGGAAAAGTCCCATTGGGGCAGCACCAGCTTGTGGGTGGCCAGTAGCGTGCGCGCCACCTCTCGGCCGTATTGGCCCAGGTACACAAAGGCGGCAAAGTGCTGGCGCCAGCCGTCGCTGTCTACAATCAGGCTTTTGCCCTTGATTAGAAACCAGCAGTAGCACCCGGCAGCGCAAAGCAAAAAGCCCAGGGTATAGCACCAAAAGAACCGGGTGTGCGGGCTGCGTTTTTTCATCTTTTCCAGTGGATTGGTTTTCATTACTCTTAGCCTCTTGCCATAGAATTGAAAATTATGCTTTTCTCTCTTTTCTCTTTTCACTTCTGTGCACAGAAGTGTAGCACCAAAGGCTGCGAAGCCCAGTACGCTCACCGCCAACCCCGCTTTTAAGTGAGGGGTGCGGTAGGTTAGGTGAATGGTGTGTTCGCCCGGCTCCAGTGCCAGCGCGCTGAACATGGTGTTGGCTTGCAGCAGCTGGGCTTCCTTGCCGTCTACCGTAGCGGTCCAGCCGTCACAGTAGGGAATGGTCAGCAGCAGAATCTTGGACCGATCCAGGGTCACGGTGCCGTCTACCGTGTCTGTGCCGATTTGGATATTCTCCAGCGTATTCTCCGCCAGTTTTGCCACTTGTCTGTCCGTGTCTGTCATAGGCTGCTCCAGCACCTCCAGGGTGCTGAAATCATAGATACCCCGTGCGTCAAAAGTGACGGTAATCTCTGTCTTGGCTTCTTTGCTGTAGCCGGCATTGACTGTATAGGTTTTGTAACCGTCAAAGCGCAACTCATACGCAGAAGCGAAGTTTAATGTGCGGCTTTGTTTTACGCTGATGTTCTCTGTGGAATACCCAAATCGGAACCCAAGTAGCGTCTCTTGCTTGAACTTGCGGGCCGACTGCTTTATAAGGGCTTTTTGCGTATCGTCCTTCTTTTCCCACTTTTCTTTGTTATAGCGGTGCAGCGGGTCGTTCTCTTGGGTCTTGTAATAGGTATAGGCCGGGTAATCCGTATAATTGCGCAGCCCCATGCGCAAATAAGTCTCGCTGTTTGGTGTGCCGTTAAAATGCAGGGCCACCTTGGCGCCTTTGTCATACACATGGATCTTTTTGCCGTCTACCACCACATTTTCGTCTGCGGTGATGGTGTAGGGCAGGGACTTGTCCGTAAAGGACAGAGTGGTTTGTGCCGTGCCGGTGGGCACGCTGCCCAATACCACCCCTTGCAGCAGGGCTTGTTGCTTCTCCAGCGAGGACAGTTTTTCATAATCCGCCCGGGTAATGGCGCTGTCATAGGTGTAGCCCAGGGGCAGGGCGTTACTGCTTTGGAAAACCTTGTCTTTGAATGCGGAAAAGCCATAGGGAACTTCATCGGCGTTGCCGTTCTTCTGTACATAGTATTTGACACCGGCCAGGGCTTGCAAAGCGGCGCTGCCATTCAAATCCTTGTACATATAGTCCTCACGAGCGGGTAACTCTGTTTCGTTGATAAATTGGGCAATATTCGGATTTTGCAGGCTCCAATAGAAAGAGGTGGAATGGGTTTTAGCCAGTAAATCTGTATTGTAGACCAAATTGCTGCCGGAGTAGCGGTAAAAGCTGTCGTCTTTTTTGGCTGCTTTTTTTACTTTTTTGGCGTCGGTGTTTTTCAGCTTCTTGCTCACCTGGTCATAGGTGACAAACTTGGATGCGTAACCGCTGCGTGACTGCTGTAAAAATAAGCGGCGTTGCCGGTAAAGGAGGTGAGCACCAGTACCAGCACCAAAGCGGTTGCCAGTTGCTCTTTCTTAAACTTGGGCGCCAGGCGCAAAGCACGATGATCAGGAAAGCCAGCAGTACCGATACGCCGATATTGCGGGTGTCCGTGGTCATTAACGGAATGGCAATCAGCGAGTAAAGCGCCAGCGCGCTACGCACGCCACTGCCTGACCCACGGTGATGTGGCGCAGCTTTTCCACTGGGTGGTTACGATGTAAGCAACCAACAGGCTATATGCCCAGACCCATCGATTCGTAGCATAGGACAGACCGTTGAGCAGCCGGCCGAACGCAGGAAATAAAAGTAATATCGTTGAGAGTGAAAACAAAATGCGCAAGGGCTTTTCCTCCGGCTTGCGCTTAAAGAACAGCAGGCAAATGGCAGGGAAAGCAACGGCATTAAAGCCCAAATAAGTTTGGCCGTCCAATTTGTTGGAAGATGTAAAATAGGTGGAAAGAAAATTCTTATAGAATTTGGCATCGTAAAACCAGTTGAACTGATAACCGGCTGCGCGGGAGTTGTTGATAAAGGTCAGTACCACCGGCAGCAACACAGCGGCGCTCATCAGTGCGCCTACCACAGCCCACAGGGTCACTTGCAGTAGTCCGCTCATCGCCTGCTTGGCACTGTGTCGGTTATACAGGCAGCACAGGCGGAAGACGGTATACATAGCTGTAATCAATGCCAGCATATAGAAGAAATAGAAATTGCTGATGGCTGCCAAAAAGACGGTGAAAATAAAGAGATACGGACGCCGCTTAGCTAATACCTGCTCCACCCCCAACAGCAATAGGGGCAGATAGACCATGGGCAGCGCAAAAACGGGTGCCGGGCAACCATCAAAAAGCTGTAGGTGAAGAATACATAGCATACGCCGCCAACCGCAATGGACAAGGGCGCACCCTGCTTTTTGTACAGGCAAAAGGCACCAAAGCCAAGCCCGGCCAGGTACAGCCGGAACAGGGACAAAAAGCTGTAAAGATACACGGCGTACCGGGTAGGACAGGCAATGCTCAGCAGGTCCAGCGGGTCGCCGATTACATAGTAGTGCAGGGTGGTGAGAATATCGCCGCCGTAGCCCAGGCTGAAGTTCCATTGAGGCAGCACCAGTTGATGTTCCGTCAGCAGTGTGCGCAGTACAGTACGGCCATACTGGCCAAAATAAACAAAGGCGGGGAAGTGCTGTTTCCACCCATCGCCGGTGGAGATCAGACTGCGCCCGGTGCGTGCGAACCACACATAAATACAGGCGCTGCAAATCAAAAAAGTGGCGGTGTACAGCAAAAAGTATGTACTGCGTTTGGATACGCCACGGTGTGTGGCATTGTTTTTGTGTATTTTCATTTTTCTCTCTTCTTTCACACAGATTAACCAGCCTACATTATAATCCCGCACCTCGGGAAGTCAAGGACGGGCCTTTTATATATAATGTATATCGCCATTTTATCACAAGGATGTGTGCTTTGCAACTGTTTGGATCTGTCCGGTGGTATTAAGAATCTGCAAAGTTTGTAAAGGTGGGGTCAGTTATTTTTATTTTGTGTCATTTGCAAGTTAAGTTTCTGTAAAGTACCTTGCAGTCAATGGGCGGACGGCGTATGCTGACAGCAGAAACAAAAAGACAACGACAAACACCCGAAAGCGAGAAAGGCAAGGTTATTGTATGAAAGAAAAATGGGTCACTTTTACAGAGAAACACGCAGAAATTTGGAAGTTTATCAAGTTTACATTTACCGGAGCCAGCACCTCGGTGCTGGAGTTGGCAGTATTTGCCTTTTTACAATATGTGGTCTTTAAGAGTATGAACACCACCCGGTTACGGACAATGCGGTGCTGCACTTCCTGGGAATTCAGTATAAGGGCTATATGTACTCCTACGCCATCAGCGCCGTTATCGGCTATGCGGCGGCGTATGTGATGAACCGCAAGCTCACTTTCCAGGCAGACGCCAATCCGGTGCTGTCCACCATTCTTTACACTATTATGGTGGTGTGCACCATCGCCTTTAACACCTGGTTCGGTGCGTACCTGGGCACCATCGTGACCAATCACCACTGGGACAGCGTGTTTATTACCCTGCTCACCAAGCTGCTGGTGATGACCGTACCCACCCTGTGGACTTATCCGCTGAACCGCTTTGTCATCCACCGCAAGAAGAAAGCAAAGGTGGAGCCGCTGCCGGAGAGCGCAGATACCCCTGCCGGTGCGGCTGCCTAACGCCTAAAGAGGCAGCGCCCTTTTTAGATATACCCCTGCTCGGTGCATTTTTTGTTTTGATCTGACTTCCCCGTCGATCACCGGATTTTGTTTTGTTCTGTACCGGGCACCCTCTTCGGAGCAGCGCCGTCACCCCGGCGCTTGCTCTTTTACACGATTTGGCATATACTGGTGCAAAACCGGTAAGGAGAACAGACTGTTATGACAAGACCCAATTGGTGGCTTTTGATTTAGACGATACACTCATTGGCAGTGACGGCAAAATTGCCCCGGCCAACTTCTTCGCGCTGGAACAACTATCGGCAGCGGGCGTGACCGCTGCGGCGGTAACCGGGCGCACCTTTTACGAAATGCCCGCAGAGCTGCGGTTTAACCCGCTGGTGCCCTATGCGGTGTACGGCGATGGCGCTGCGGCGGTGAATGCGGCAGGGGAGACCCTCTTTTCCAGCTATTACAGCCGGGAAAAGGCGCTGGCGGTGCTGCACCTGCTACGGCAGTACGATACGATGATCGAGGTGTTCTACGGCGGGCGGCCGTATGCCCCGGCGGATAAGCTGAACCGGTTGGCCTACGACTATTATCGCATTGAGCCGATCTATCACCCGGTGATGGCGGCGAGCCGGGTGCCCTGCACAGACTTGGAGGCACTGCTGGCCGGAGAGGAAAAAACGGAGATGTTCAATATCTTCTTTCACCTGGACGATGAACGCCGGGCGTTTATAGATCGGGCGACGGAGCTGTTTCCGGAGCTGCTCTGCACCTATTCTATGCAGAGCAATTTGGAGATCCTGCGCCGTGGGGTGGACAAGGGCAGCGCCCTGCAAAAACTGGCGGAGCACCTGGGGCTTGCCCCGGAGCAGGTGATCGCCGTGGGCGACAGCCGCAACGATCTGTCTATGATCCGCTACGCCGGCACCGGCTGGCGGTAGCCAACGCCTGTGACGAACTTAAGCAGGCGGCAAACGCTGTGGCGTGCACTTCCGATGCGGGTGTGCTCAGTTATATTTATCATCATTTTGTAGAGTAAAGCGAGGTTATTCCTTTGGTATTTTGGATCATTCTCGGCGTGGTGGCGGCTGTGGTGTTGCTCACCGTGCTGGTCAACGGCATATTGGCGCTTTTACAGCTGCGGTATGTGGCGGGCATTGCGCCGGTACAGTATAAAAATCAGTTGCAGCCCCAACCGCTGGATGGCCGTTGGGGTGTTCACCACAGATGGGGATTTTCGTGTTATGCAGCTGACGGATGTGCATATTGGCGGCGGCTGGATGAGCTTCTTCAAGACCGGCGGGCCATTGACTGCGTGGTGCGTATGGTCACCGCCGAGCAGCCGGACCTGGTGGCTGTGACCGGCGATATTGCCTACCCGGTGCCGTTCCAGTCCGGCACATTTAACAACAAAACCGCCGCTCGTCTGTTTGGTCGGGTAATGCAGAACCTGGGCGTGTACTGGCGCCGGTGCTGGGTAACCACGATACAGAGTCCTACGCGGTGTACAACCGCCGCTATATCGGCAAATATTATCAAGAACAGAAGTTCGCTAAAGTCGACAGCAAGTCCTACTGCCTGTTCCGCTCCGGGCCGGAGGGCGTGGACGGCGTGGGCAACTATACCGTGGCGGTGGAGAACCGTCGTGACGCCGTGACCCAGGCGCTGTTTTTTACCGATACCGGCAGCTATGTGGACGGCGACTACCTGGGCTTTATGTGGAAGTATGACGGAATGCACAAGAACCAAATGGACTGGTACAGGGGCGAGGTGGAAGCCTTGACCGCCCACAACCGGGCGTTGGGCGCACCGATGCCAAAGAGCCTGATGTTCTTTCACATTCCCATTGCTCAGTACAAGACTGCTGGGAGGCTTATAAAGAAAACGGCTATAAAGACACCGGTGAAGTGCAGGTGCACTACGGCGGCATCGGCGAAAAGGGCGGCCTGTTTCCCAGTTTGCACCCGGACAATGTGTTTGACACCTTGCAGCAGGTGGGCAGCACCCGGGGCACATTCTGCGGCCACGATCATTTGAACAATTTGTCCGTCACTTACAAGGGTATACGGTTGACCTACGGCCTGTCCGTGGACTATCTCGCTTATATCGGCATAAAGAATTACGGCGCCCAGCGGGGTTTTACACGCATTACTGTGCGCCCGGACGGCAGCTTTGACTGCAACCGGTGTCCTACTACCAAAAACCCTTTTGGAATGGAGAAGAACAGGTGCAAATGACGCCTTATTATCCGCCGGAGAAGAACCCAAACGCCTACTCGGCAGACTACAAGCCACCAATAGCGTAAAAGAAGAAAGGAGCAGTACTTGCAGGTACTGCTCCTTTTGCTATGGGTATGATTTAATACACTTTTACCGGCACCACCAGCCGGTCTTTTTGGTGCGGCGCAGAGGCGCACCGGCGGTAAATCGGCCGTGCCCCCGCACGGAAATTTTGTCCCCCGGCTGTACGGTGTGGGCACGGTTCTCTATGCACCGTCCGTTGACAAATACCTTTTGCTGTAAAAAGAATTTGTCTGCGCTGCTGCGGGAGAGATTGTATACTGCGCCCACCAGCACATCCAGCCGCAGAGAGGGCACGATCACTTCTCTGTCTTCCGGTTGAGGCAGCAGGTGCGGGGGCAGGTCGTCCGCCCGGGTGCAGGTCACCTCTGTGTGGCGCACCCGGTGCAGTTGGGTCTCAATATACTCCGCCATGCCTGCGGTGCAAAAGAGATATGCCCCTTTGCCGCAGGGAGAATGTCGCCCAGCACCCGCCGCTCCAGCCCTAAGCCCATTAAGGTGCCCAGGTAGTCCCGGTGGGTCAACTCCTCGGCAAATTTTTCCTGCTTGGGCGCAATATGCAGGCAGGTGATGGGG
>ENA-OQAS01000659-OQAS01000659.1-human-gut-metagenome-genome-assembly--contig:-NODE-659-length-17869-cov-1.978751_pt1 | contig 17869 bp, 15 predicted proteins | sample MGYA00242733_ERZ504523 | MGnify/ENA primary metagenome ERZ504523 (study PRJEB26092, sample SAMD00036239) | human gut metagenome | host: Homo sapiens | study: EMG produced TPA metagenomics assembly of...
AATCCTTCCGTACCGTAAAACCGAAAGATATCGGAAGGGAATAGCTAACGTCCGGATAAGATTCGAACGAACGATTATCCAAGAAGTTCTCATCCACCTTAGAACTCCGTAATACCGGGGCATTACGAAATGAGACCGTTTGGGAAGGCGTATTGCCATTCTCCTTCTCATCATCGTCTTTATCCGGCTTATCCGGATCAGGATCTTGGGAAGGAACATTCATATCTCCCGGAGAAGAAACATCACCATAACTCATATCCGTATTTAAAAAGCTATCTACATAACCACTAGAGCCAACGGCGGCGGCCAATAACCACTTATTCCGTTTACTCTTCTTGGCTTTCTTTTTCAAAGAGGCTTTTCGTCGGGGACTCCGTTCGCCTTCCGGTAGAGGACCGTAGAGTCACCTCGCTTAACGACTATGTCCGTCGAATCCTCGGACGCATCCTCCTTCGCAGACGGTTCTTCTACGATAGCCGCAATCGCATCCTTCTCAATAATCTCGATAGTCTCACACTTCTCATCCTCCCGGATCGTTTCCTTTTCCCCGACAATAGCGGAAAGCTTAGCCTTTTTTTCCCATTTCAGCACTTTCGCTATACGTTTCTTTACAGGCTCTACAGGTAAAACGGGATGCTCCGGAAGAATATTCATTTCCTCCGCTTTCTCCGATATCTCTTTCTGAAAGGGGCTCAATTCCTCCAATGGCATCTTCTCCGGGGAAGGTAGCAGCCAAATAACCAAGGCCAGCACTGCGGCGGCGGCCAAGCCTCTCGTCCACAACCAACCCCGTGATCTCGCTCTTCGGTTCATCCGGGCCTCCACCTCATCCCAGCCGCCAGCATCTACCGGCAACCGGTGCTCTTCCAAGCGCTGCCGCATATAGCCGCTGAAATCATCCAGCCGTTCGTTATGATCCTTATCGTCCCGCATTTTCATGCCTTATTAAAGATTGTACACTCTTTTGCAAAGCGTTCCTCGCCCGGATAAACTGGGAACGGGAAGTCGCCTCCTGTACATGCAGCATCTCGGCGATCTCGCTATGCGTATATCCCTCTATCGCATATAAGTTGAAGACCGTACGATATCCCGGCGGCAATTGGGCCACGCAAGCCAACAAGTCATCTGCCGATAAACGGTCTAATACGGAGTAGTTGATATCTTCCAAACTGTCGTCATAGCCATCCAAACCTACACTTAGCCTCGTGTTCTCTGAAGACCGGAGATATTCAAGAGCCGTAGTGACAAAGATCCGCCGTATCCATCCCCCGAAAGCCCCGGAGCCGGAATACGACCGGATCTTCGTAAATATCTTCACGAACCCGTCCTGCAGAAGATCACGAGCCGTCTCCCTGTCACCCACGTAACGCATGCAAACACTCATCATGGCAGGAGCATATTGCTCGTACAATTCCTTACGAGCCCATGATTCGCCTCGCATACATCCATCGATTAACAGTTGTTCATCCATAAGTACTTATGCTCTCTATTATATGGATGAAATAGGTATCCTAAAAGTTGCATCTTATTCAAAAAAAAGTTACCTTCACATCAAAAATAGGAGGAGAGTGTATGAGACGAGGATTATTTATATTCATGGCATGGATATGTGTCGTTGGAATTCAGGCACAGTCTGACTTTTCGTTTATTTTAAATAAAGAAGGTAAAATCATCGTCCTGCCTAAAAACAAGACGTATGAGTGAACATCCCGAAAGCCTCTTATAAGACATTACCCTGCGGGGACACGGGATATCGATATTAAACTGCGGGAGTTCACGCCCGATATTCCCCATACGTCCCTACAAGAGCGTCCGATGGATATGCAGATATCTTCCGCCGCCTATCAGCCGTTCTTTAACGTATATACCCCGATGCTTCGGGAGGTATCGCCTATGGCGTTGGATTTCAATGAGACTTATATGAAACGGCTAAACGAAGTTCGATCTTATCGCTAACGGTGTTCAATATACATGGCCGGGAGTCGGAGGCATGACGATCATGAACGGGGGTATTTCTTGGCACAGCGGCAATTGGAGTCTTTATGGCGGAGGATTCGGTGGTCGTTTCTTTAGTCCCTTCAACCCTAGTCCCGGAATAACAGCCGCGCAAACGTACAAGTGGAATATCAACCTACGGACTGGTTGAAACTGAAGGATGGGGACAATACGCTTATTACGCCGACGAGTACAACAATCCCCATATGCTTAGGAATCCCTTTTTCTATCATACCCAAGTGGGCGGCTCAATGGAGTTCAAGGTTACTGATAATTTCTGGATGGGAGCCGGTATCAACTATGAATACAACCCGGTACGACGGAAGATGGAACCACAGTTCCTAGTCTATCCCGTCTTCAAATCGGGCCGCTTCAAGATTGGAATGTGAGGAAGACGCTATTTCCGTCTCAAACATTCCTACATGGCAACTGCCTAGGATACCGACACCACCGTCTATATTGCTAAATACACGGATCGGTTCGGCCAGACCGCCATCGATCAAAAGGTTCGAAACTGAATCCGTGTCTTTATCTTGCAAAACTTTCAGATATCGATAGTATTCCGCCGAGATAGCATATAGGTGTACCCGTAGGTGCTTGGGTGGAATCGGAAGAAAATCTTCCTCATTTAGATCTTCTATCCCTATCGAATCCGGGACTACTTTTAGCGGATATGATCCATAATAAGGTTCATAATAATACTCATCCGTTAAGTGCAAGGTATATTCTTGCCCGTTTATTAACTCATCAGAAAAGACCTTCCCATCATACCCATACATCCAGTCATTGCCAAAGATTTGATCCAAGGCTGTCAACGATTGACCAAAAACAGGTTCAGTCGCATAGTTTGGACTCACCGAGAACCATTTATATTCTCCTGTATATTCCTTAGCTATTCCATCAAAAACAGGAATGCCCTCTTCCATACGGAGTAAATAATAATTCTCCTCGGCAGGGTTATCTTTGAGTGTTACCTGATAAATCGCATTCTGGCGAGCAGAACCAAAAGAGCCAGCTACCGTGGCATAGGTTACCCCCGCTTTCAAGACCCGGGCGGGCGCTGGCATGACTGTCTCGGCGCTTGCCACACCATATTCCGGATAAGAAGCTTCCACACGGATACGATCCCCTTTCACCGGTATAAAATCAGACTTAAAATACCCTTTCGTGTTAAATGCCTCATCCCCCTCCTGAAAGCTCATACGCTCTTTAAAAGCGCCATTCACGAATAAATTCACCTCGGCTTTATCCAAAGTCACGTTCGGATGATCATCGTGAAAACCAAGTACGGGAGACACTTACGGTTAAGGGTTCGCCGGTTATAGCGACACAGTTCACCACCAAAGTGGGATCCGGCCGTAAGGATTCAAGATCGATCTCCTTGATGCAAGACATCAAACCAAACAGGCTTACTATACAAATCGTATTTATTAAGATACTCTTTATCTGTTTCATCTTCCTAGAATTTATAAGTATATGATATGGAAGGTATGATAGGCATAATACCTATCAACTTAAAACAAGGTTTTGTTTTACCGTTATAGGGAGAAGAAGAACCCGGGACTAAGTTATTCGTTCGTTCCCAGTTATCACTTTTATAGACCATAAACGGATTCATCCGGCTATATACATTATAAATACTGATATTCCAGATGCCCATTCGCCCCTTCTTCTTCGGACGGTAAATATTAAGTCCCAAATCCAGACGATGATAAGCCGGCATCTGGTAATTATTACGACGTGTATACAAATCCACCACTTCCCCGGATGGTTCCCACCAGTTATTCATCTTGTATTGGTTGGAAATAGTAAGCGTACCAGCTTGCTCATAACTCTCCAACGACAAGGTCATGCGATTGCCGGAAGTATACGTCCAAGCAGCTGTCAGCTCCACCTTTTCCGATAGTTTATGCGATACCACGATATTCAGCTTATGCCGGTTATCGTAACGTGCCGGAAAGCGTCGCCCGTTATCGATCTCATCGAAACGCCGATCCGACCATGAAAGCGTATATCCTATCCAACCGGTCGTACGTCCGCTTTCCTTGCGAGCCAAGAACTCCACGCCATACGAACGCCCCTTACCGACCGCCATTTTTTCCTCCCAAGCCGCCGTACCGGGCAAGAAGGAATAGCCGTCTTTATAATCCAACAGGTTCTTCATCCATTTATAATACCCCTCTACCGAGAAACTATAAGAACGCATCAGATTATAATAGAAACCAGCGGAGACTTGATCACTGATTAAAGGTTTCAACTTACGGGTAACAGGCATCCACGCATCCGTCGCAAATTTATATAACTGTTGCCCAATAAATGGATATATTGCCCCATACGGGCGTATGAGGCTTTGAAGCTAAGATCGTCACGTAGCAACCATCTCAAGGAAGCGCGAGGCTCCAATAAGGTATAAGCCTTCCGCTCCACATTGAACAGGCTAAACCGAATCCCCGCATTCAAACGCAAGCTAGGTAAGACATTCCAATCATCCTCTCCAAAGATAGCCGCCTCACGGGCCCATAGCAGATCATTTGTATATATTTTCCCTATATTCGAAAACTCCAGCATACCGGAACCGGCTGCTTTCACCTCATTATACTCCGGGCGGAAACGGTGCATCAAGAAATCCCCTCCAAAACGAATCACATGCGACGTAGAAGGCGTGTAATCAAAAGAGGAACGGACGCCCATATCCAAGATAGAGGTAGAACTACTCGTTTCCGATGAAGAAGAGAGATAATTATCTTCTCCTTCCACACCATAATTATATTCTTTTGAACTCCGTACATTCGAGCGATACCGTGAAAAGACCCCGGAAACCCGTCCGAACAAACGGTTATTGAAGACATAAGTCCAGCCCAAGGTTCCCATCAAATTACCCCAACGCAGCGATGAATGGGTACCATCCGTATAAGGGACTTGCTCTTCTTCTGTTGAGAAATCCGTTCCCCCTCCTTTTAATACATCATTCCCGTTATATAAGCTGAAAAACATCCGGCTGCGATCGCTGAAACGATGATTAAGCTTTAAATTCAAATCGTGAAAAGCATAACGAAGATTTATTTTATGACCGTCTTTTCGAACCTTATTTGCTATCGCTATCGCTGGGGCAGAGAGTACATCCAGCCACGAGCGTCTAAGCGCTATCTGAAAAGCCGTGCGATCCTTGATGATAGGGCCTTCCAAGCTCAGATTACCGGAGATCAGCCCGATCGTAGCGCTACCATGGTACTCTTTCATATTGCCCTCTTTGGTATGGACATCTACCACAGACGAGAGTCGCCCGCCATATCTCGCAGGGAAACCCGCCTTGAAAAAGTCCAGATTACGGATCGCCTCCGGATTGAAAGCGGAGAATAGCCCGCCGACATGATTGATCTGGTAAACCGGATTACCGTCTATCAAAAACAGATTTCCATCTTGGTCGCCGCCACGAACATATAAACCGGCCAGTCCCTCTGTCCCACTGGCTACACCCGGAGTCAGTTGCAAGGTCTTCACGATATCGGACTCACCAAACAGGGTCGGTGTCGCCTTGATCGTCTTCTGGCTAAACTCCATCGTTCCCATCAAGGTGTTATTTACAGACAAACGATCCCGCTCCGAAGCCGTAACTACCACTTCCTCCAGACGGGCGTTCGGACGCAACTCAATATTTAACAAAGTATCCCTATCCAATTCCGTGAAATTAAAGGAACAGCTCTCATAGCCAATGTAAGAAGCATGCAAGCGGATATTCCCCGGCGGAAGCGTCAAACTGAAAAAACCATAGCTATTCGTAGCCGAGCCTTTCCGGCTGGCGACCTCATAAACAGAGGCTCCGATCAGAGACTCCGAGGACGCTTGGTCCCTCACGAAGCCGCTGATCGTTACCTGTCTCTGTCTACGCTTCAGAATCACGATCTTTCCACTCACCTTATACACGATCGGATACGACTCGAACAAGCGGGTCAAACAATCCGTCAATGCCTCATCTTTCACTTGGAAACTGATCTTCGGAAGCTCTTTCAACAAAGAAGACTCATACGAGAAGGTCACGCCCGCCTGTCTTTCGATCTCTGACAAGACCTCCGGCAACGAAACCTCCTTCATACGCAACGTAATCCGGGGATCATCCTTCGTCTTGGCTGATTGGGCCAAGAGGTCTGGAACAGGCATAAAAATCATCCAGCAAAAATGGCCATAAGCCATTTATTCATCCACTCTGTCATCATTCTACTTTATTGAGTTCATTGATAAGACAGGATCTCCCGGAAATACCCCTATCAAGGAAAAGCCTTTTTTCATACCTCGTGAACTTACCGCTTCATGATGTATGAACCGGCAAGCACAGGTCGTCAACGCAGGATGGCTTATCCATCCCAAGGATTCCAATAAGGAGGCACCGTGTCTCTCGGCATCGTGATACGCAATTTATCCTCTTGATATCCGGCGACAATCCCAAAGCCGTTCTCCACATTCGAATACGTATCGGCAGGCTCTATCAACGCCCCGAAATTCGCATCGCCGATCGTGATAGAGTAGCCCCTCATATCTTCATATATCGATAATAATCCTCGGAGATAGACAACAGGCGCACATCGTAATGAACGTCCATAGAAAGGGTATCACTCTCATACGAGTATTCAACAGGAAAAACAGAAACCTTAATAGCATTCGTATTAACCAGATCCTCCCCTCTAAATACGCCCATACAGTAACGCCCATCCATCTGGCTCGTGATAGGACTACCTCCAAAAGACTGGAAAACAGGATCCTCATAATCCACGCTAAAACCAGAATAATACCAACTATATCCTCCTAAGCTACGGAAAGAGGTTACGGTACGGGTACTATCCCCCTTCCGGAAGTCCAAGATCTGCTCCACGATTAAACGATAATAGGAATCCGTCTCAACCCCGATTTTAACAGAGAAACGCAGATATTCGGCATAGTAGGCAGAAGATCGATAGGATAAGGTATCCACCTCATAAATCCGTGCCCGACCGGGGATACGAGTTTCCCCGGATACCGGCTCATACCCATCGGCCTCGGCTCTATACGCAAACAATCCCCCTGTCTCACGAAACAACCGGCAGAACATATTGCCCCCGTGAATGTATAGAATCTTCCGGCAGGTCATCATTGCGCATAAGACCTTGAAACTCATCATTGACATAGACACGGACTTTCGCGTCGGATAACTCAAAATCGGGAACGCTATCCATGATAAACCATGTTTTCGAGAGATGAGCACACACCTCCTTTCCGGGACATACCGATGCGTTCAGTACAATCCGATCCGGCAGATCCTCCAAATCAATCTCCACATCCCGAACGCAAGAGGCCATCAATAATCCTAACACGAACAGGTAAGGTAAATATCTTCTCATAAGCTAGAATTTATAAGTATAAGAAACCGAGGGCATGCAATAGAACAAAATCGTCTCCTGTAGCACTACATGATATCGCTGATTTATATCCTGGTTTACCATAACCTCCGTCATGAAGGATTCGGTTTCAAATACGTATTGTATATACTTATGTTCCAAATCCCCATCCGACCCTTCTTTTTATATCGATAAAAATTCACGCCCAGATCCAAACGGTGATAAGGAGACAATTGATAATTATTACGAGCGCTCAAACCTGAATTCATCGGTCTGTATGAATCTACTCCGGCATACCCGTTCTCTTTCTGATAAATCGGAGACAGATATTTATACTCCGGCAAGCTAATATGGTTTCCTGAGGCGAACACCCAAGCTCCCGTTAACTCCACCTTCCGGGATAACTTACGAGAAACGACCACATTCACCTTATGCCGGTTGTCGAAGCGAAACGGGAAATGACGCCCCTTATTCACGGAACCATCCGGAAACCACCGATCCGACCAAGAGAGCGTATACCCGATCCATCCGGTTGTCTTCCCATTTGTCTTTTGCGCCATAAACTCCACACCATAGGTCTTACCCTTTCCCAAACCGACCCGGTCTTCCCAACCGGAGAAATGTGTCTCAACCGGCCAATGATCCTTATAATCAATCAAGTTATTCAACCGTTTATAATACCCCTCGATCGAGAAATCATACATCCGTTTCAGATTATAATAAAGCCCGGCGGTAATCTGGTGAGAACTCATCGGAGGGACTTGCTCCGTCACCGGGACCCAAATATCCGTAGGTTGGTTCACATAGGTATTCGATAATAAGTGGACATATTGGTTCATCTTACTGTAGGATATCTTCGCCGATAGATCCGGACGAAGTAAATAACGTGCCGACAAACGAGGCTGAAAAGAATGATAGATCTCATTCTCTACATGAAACAAGGTATACCGCAATCCGGCATTCACCCGCAAGCGATCCGTGACCCGCATCTCATCCTCGGCAAACAAAGAGAACTCATGCCCTTTTATCAAGGAATAATCATACAAAAGCTCATATACGGGATTTACTAACGAATCGTTCACCCAAGACCGTTGCTGGCTATTCTCCGGGCGAAAATTATGATACAGGTAATCCGTGCCCATTCGTATCCGGTGATTCATTGAAGGACTGTAATCCACCGACAAACGTACGCTCAGATCCTCCATCTCCGATTTATAGTAGCTCTCTCGTTTGAACGATTCTTTTCCCTCCTTACCTGCATAAATTTCATATCCCCCCACTTCCTGCCGGATATGAGAACGAAAACGGCTGTAACCCACCATCAAATTACCAAACAGTTTTTGCCCGAACACGTAGTTCCATCCAGCAGAGCCGATCAAGTTTCCCCAACGCCACAGAAACATATCCTCGGAATCCCCATTCTTCTCCTTACTCCCTTGCCTGAAAGCATCTTGCCCCATATAAAAGCTCAGATAGGCACGGCTCCGATCCGAGAAAGAGTGGTTGAGTTTCGCATTAATATCGAAGAAATGATAACCGAAAACATCTTTGATACTACTGTTCTTATTGACTACAGCCAAAGCCGTCCCTGTTATCAAATCCAACCACGTACGACGTACCGAGACATTAAACGAGGAGCGATCCTTAACAATCGGCCCCTCCAGATTGGCCCGTGCGGAAAGCAAACCCACGGAGATATTCCCGTGATACTCCTGCCGGTTACCGTCATTCATACGGACATCTACAACCGACGAGAGCCTTCCGCCGTATTCCGCCGGAAAGCTCCCTTTATAAAACCGGGTATTCTTTATCGCGTCCGGGTTGAACGCCGAGAAAAACCCCAACAAATGGTTCACATGATAGACCGGATTTCCATCCAGCAGATACAAATTCTCATCGGCCCCGCCCCCACGCACATACAAGCCGGTCATTCCCTCGGTGCCTACCGCCACGCCCGGCAACTGCTGTAAGGTCTTCACCAGATCCGCCTCCCCCAGCAAAGCGGCATCGACTTCACCCGCTCGGCAGGTACGTCGATCACCCCCGCACGGCTACTCAATATCTCGTAGCGAGGCCGGGTCCCCCGAATAACGACCTCGCCTAACGAGGCCAATGACCTCAATGGGAAGTCGATCATCGTATCCCTTTGCAAATCGATCTCTATCTCCATCGCCTTAAAGCCCACGTACGAGGCCCTAAGGCGAACCTTACCGGGTGGAAGTATCAAGCTGTAAAAGCCGTAATTATTAGACATCGTCCCTCCCCTCGAACTTTTCACCAGAACCGAGGCCCCCAACAAACTCTCATACGAGGCTGAATCCCTGACGAATCCGCTGATCGTATATTGACGGGGCTTTCGCTTTAAGATGATATATTGCCCCGTAACCCGATAGATAATCGGTAATGGGGAAAATAAGCGCTTCAAGCAGTACGACAAGGATTCATCGGACAGACAGGGAAACCTCTGGCAGCTCTTTCAGTAGAGAAGACTCGTACGAGAAGAACAATCCGGTTTGTTTCTCAAGCTCCATCAATATATCCAACAGGGGAACCTGCCGCATATCCAACGTAACCGTCGGCGTAGGTTCGGGCATCTGCGCATATAGATGTCCCATCCAACCGGGAAGCAAAAGAATCCCTATCAGCCATACAACAATAGATCTCATAAATGATCTGATTTTATTTCTTCGAAGTGGAAACCAAATGAGCGTCCAATGTCTGGTTAACAACCTGCAAGACATCCTCCAAAGGCTGATTATTAAAAGTAGCGGTCAATCTCGCTCCCTCATTCTTTGTCTGGTTCGCAATCTTGACTTGATAATAATCACTCAAGTCCTCAATCACCTTATCCAGCGGTGTCTCCATAAAACGAAGTTGCCCTGTCCTCCAAGCTAACTTGTTCACGTCTTCTTCCGTCACTACCGTTATCTCCTTGTTCTCCATAGAATACTGAGCCGACATTCCAGCGGTAAGTATCACATTCTCCTTTTCCTCCCCGCGGTAAAACATACCTTGCCGGTAACTACATTGACTTCCGTAACGGTAGGCTTCTCATCTATCTGGAAACTTGTTCCCAGCACCGTAACTTCCGTTTGGCTCGTTTTCACTGAGAAAGGGCGTGCCTCGTTCCTCGTCACTTGGAAAAAGGCCTTTCCATTCATCTCCACGGCACGCCTCTCTTTATCATATCTCTTCGCGTCATACCGGATCCATGAATCGCCGGCCAAAGCGACCAAGGTACTATCCGGAAGGTAAACATCTTTCATTTGTCCGGGGGCGGTAGTAATCGCAACCCAATCCGGGGCGTTTCTCTCTACCGTAAACCATGTCCCCAGACCTACGAGCACTAACACGACAGCGGCCGCCCCGATCCAATACCGGCGAAACGAGACCTTCCGGCTAATCGCATGCTCAGAAGCGAACTTCTGCCATGCCTTATCCGGGTCAAGGCTTCCTTCCCGATAGCGTTTCGCTACGAAACGGATGCGTTGTTCCAATTTATTGTCATGCTCGTTATTATTCATAACTATTCCTTCTATTTAATAAGTCCTTCCAGTCTCATACCATTGGAATCCGACATTTGGGGCCTGCCCCTTCTTCAATGGAACTCCCACGCTCATACTCGGCGAGATCCTAGACGATACGCAAGATGAGAAAATCATCATCGACACCGCGAATATAAATACCCACTTTATACAAACCATCGCTTTCATCCTATTTTCTCTTTAAAATGTGTATCCCAAGGTAAAACTAGCCGTATGATAGTTCAGACCTATGTTATAAGCATATCCCTTGTATTGCTTATCTATACCCAGATCATAGCCAACCTTAAAAGCGACCCGTTTCACCTCTATACCAGCCTCTATGGTAGCTCCCCAGTCAAAACGAGGCGCTACCGCATATCCTTGGCCGGGATTAAACGGGTTATATGATATTTCCTTATTATAGGGCAGCTTTCCTTTTAAAGAATAATCACTTTCCTCATACGTCACTTTTCCTCCCAAGCCAACCGCCAAATAGGGACCGATCGCCAAATGTAACCGAACATCCTTACTTACCTGCCAATCGAAACGAGCCAAGATCGGTAATTGGATATATTCACGATGCTCCTTCTGACTGCGATGCCTTATACCTTCTACATCAAAATCCTTAATTCCATAGGTATCATAATAGAAGCCCGTAAAGCCGTAACCATTACCATAACCGTATCCCCACAGATTCAAATAATCACTGGAAACGGGATAGAGAAATATACTCGTACCTTCCCGTCCCCCATATGGACTCTCACTAGTTCCATAAATCTCACTATAAGAAGACAGTCCCTTCCCCCGTCGCACATAATACAAACCGGATTGAAGCGAGAACCAGCCCGATCCGAATGTATAAGAGACCGCAGCCCCAGCCTTAAAGCCTACCTTAGCGACATCTCCCTTATACTTTGTCACGTTCATACCGGCTTCCGGCGTCACTTTCCATTGCGCTTGGGCCGAGATCACGCACATCATCAACATCACAAATACCACCAACTTCCTCATACACTCTCCATGCTTTAATGAAATAAACAAGTAACCTTTATCTCTAAGACAGAGAAATATGAAAAACCCCCATTCCTTTCTATAAAATTTATCCGAAAAAGAACATATAAACACGGATAGCGGTCTCTCGCAAAGCTTTCAATGCCTTGCTCATCTGGTTCTCAACCGTTTTTACCGATAAATTCAATTCCTCCGCGATCTCTTGGTATTTCAAGCCATCCCGTTTGGATAACAAGAAAATCTTCTTCCGTTCGGGAGGTAACCGATCGATAGCGTCCCACAGGCGAGCGTCACGCTCCGATCGCAGGATGTCTTCCTCTTCCGAGGTATCTTCTACGTCGGGTAACTGCTCGGTGGCCTCAGCGTTTACGGGTTGTGAGGTAAATGAAAGAGAACGGTTCCTCACCGCTTGATATAAATAAGCCTTGAGATTCCCGATCACATTACCAGCCCGGTTCTTATCCCATACATCCGCGAAAGCCTGTTGCACGATATCCTCGGCATCGTCCACCTGATCGGTATAACGAAGCGCAAACAAACACAAGCTTATATAAACTCTTGAAATGATGTTCAAATTCTTGGGTGGTAATAGCAGCCATACGTTTGTTATCTGTAACTATTCACCGCAAAGTAACAACCTTTTCTTTTTAACAAATCGCTTTTCAGGTTCTTTATAATGGTTTTAATAAAAAGAAAAGCGTTTAAGGACTTTATCCCTAAACGCTTTTTCTTAATTTTTAATTAATAAGCATCAATATGGACGAAAACCGATAATCTGGCGTACCTCATTTAAAGTCTTAGAAGCGCTCTCACGAGCTTTCTCCGCACCCATACGGGCTACCTTATCCAGATATTCCGTATTGGCGGCCATATCCAAGATACGCTCACGGATCGGAGCGCAGAACTTATTGATATCCTCGGCCAACTGCTTTTTCATATCGCCGTAACGGATCTCGCAATTGTTGTATTTCTCATTAAAGAAATCATAGGTCTCTTTCTCGGAGACAATTTCCATCATCGTGAATAAATTGGCGATCGGCTCGGGCTTCACGCTATTCGGCTCGGTTGGTCCCGCATCGGAAACCGCTTTCATAACCTTCTTCTTGATTGTTTTCTCATCATCTATCAAATAGATCGCGTTACCCTCACTCTTGCCCATCTTACCGGAGCCATCCAAGCCCGGTACTTTCACGGACTTATTGCCCAAATGGAACGACGCAGGTTCCGGGAAGAAATCCACGCCATACGTAGAATTGAAACGGCGGGCGAAACGACGGGCCATTTCCATATTCTGCTCCTGATCCTTACCTACAGGAACCTTTAACGCCTTATGGATAATAATATCGGCGGCCATCAAGGTCGGGTAAGTCAACAAACCAGCGCTTACGCTATGTTTATTACCTTCATTAAAAATCTCTTTCTCTACATCGCCTTCACATCCTTCCCGGCTGATATGCAACTGCTGACGGGCCTTATCCTTAAAGGAAGCCGTACGCATCAACTCGCCGATACCGGCGTTCATATTCAAATATAGATACAACTCTACCACCTCCGGCACATCGCTCTGAATATAAATGGTAGCTTTTTCCGGATCGATACCACAAGCCAGATATTCCGAGAGGATCGTCTTTACGCTATTTCGTATATTGTCAGGATGCGGGTGAGTAGTCAACGAATGCCAATCAGCGATAAAGAAGAAGCATTATACTCATCTTGCATCCGCAAGAAACTCTTTACCGCACCAAAGTAATTGCCTAGATGCAGATTACCTGTTGGTCTGATTCCACTTACTACTGTTTCCATGTCTTGTTATTTTTAGTTTTCAAGTGGCGGCAAAGATAGTAATATTCTCACAATATACATATATTATATGCCGCAGATCCTCCTAACCACCTATTATAACGGTGGGACATCCCAATACGATTTGCCCTCCGTGAGCTGTCGTATCTCCCATTCTGGCGGCAGGTTTACCGCAGATCATCACGGTGGAAGATCCTTTAATGATCGTATCCGGAGGGCCTACACAAACGCAATTATCTCCCATTACCGCCGCCGGTAGCTTGCCGATTAGAACAGTCGCCGCTCCCGGCCCTACGATAGGACCGCCTACATGGGGTATCGGTGATGGCCAAGCCGGGGTTTGCATAGGACATGTATGCATATCTGTCAATCTTGCTGCTGGAGGCATATTTATTACTTTTTAGTTAACGATTTATTGAAATGATAATCTACAAATATATAATATTTATCATGAATATACTACTTTTGCGCGCTAATATTTTTAATCATGAATGCAAAAGCAAAAGGATATGTTCTAGGGGCTATCGCCGCCGCGACTTATGGAATGAACCCCTTGTTCGCCCTACCCTTGTATAAAGCCGGTATGAATCCGGATTCAGTCCTGTTTTTCAGATATTTATTCGCGATCCCGGTATTAGGTATCATGATCAAAGCGAGAGGGCGGAACTTTAAGTTGAAACCCAACGAGATCGTTCCTTTAATCCTCATGGGGCTGTTGGTTTCCTTCTCTTCCCTAGCGTTATTCCAAAGCTATAATTATATGGAAGCAGGCATCGCCTCGACTTTGCTGTTTGTCTATCCGATCTTAGTGGCGCTGATCATGGCGTTTGTCTTCAAGGAGAAATTAACGTTACAAACCATCTTTTGTATCTTGCTGGCATTAGGCGGTATCGGCTTACTTTATAAAAGTGGCGACGGAACGACTCTTAGTTTAACCGGTGTCCTGTTGGTCATGGCTTCCGCTCTTTCCTATGCTATTTATATCGTAGGCGCAAATCGTCCGCTATTGAAGAATATCGCTACGTTGAAACTTACGTTCTATGTCTTGCTTTTCGGAATGACCTTGTTTTTAGTCCGTATAGATTTCGGCAGGAGCCTTCACATTGTCCATGATTGGTATTTATGGGGTAACCTGATCGCTCTAGCCATATTCCCAACCGCTATCTCTTTCCTTTGCACGACACTGGCGGTCCAATATATCGGCTCCACCCCGACGGCGATCCTCGGAGCCTTGGAACCGTTGACCGCCGTATTCTTCGGAGTGACTGTCTTCGGTGAATCATTAACGTTACGATTGTGTTGCGGAATCATCCTGATCATCCTAGCCGTTACCCTCATTATCGCAGGAAGTAACGTAACAAGCCACCTAGTTCGTTTTCGAAAGCTTTTCCCAAGGCTTCCGCTTAAGAAAAAGAACGCTAAATCATAAAATCACAATAGGTATCATTCTATCCAGATACTATTTACGGGGCTATCGCAAATCTATGATAAATTCGTAAAATCATTTGTTACAATCAATTATTTTACATATATTTGCGATAAACAATACGTATCCAATCATGATCACCAAGTTCTCAACATGCTTATTGTTCCTTGCATTGCTCTTAAATAGTTGCCAGCAAAGGAATCAACCCACCTCTCCCCAATATGAACCGGAATATAATAGTTCAACGACTCCGGCCCTCATTGATATAGAAAAGGCGCTGAACCATCCGGCGATGTTGAAACTGAGTCAAATAGCCTCTAAGCTGAAATATTATAATGTTGGAGACGCTCGTTACACGGTAACACAAGCGATCGCTATTCCGGATAGCGACGCTTTTATCACATTCAATAACCCACGTATTTATTATCGTAAGCAAGGCATTCCCAGCAAACGATATGGATTTAAGGCCTTGGATTATAAATGGAACCATGGGATGAACGGCCTTAATCTATTTTACGACAAGAAAACAACCCGTATGTACTGCGCCTTGAGCGGCCTCGACCAAGACAATAAAAAAGATTCGACCACATTCAACGATATAAGGCCATGTATCGGGGAATTATCCACATTAGATACGATGCTGACCATTCAGAATTATATATTCCCCGAAAACCTGCTACCAAATATTCGATAAATGCGGATGCCAGTCAAATAGTAGGCTTCTCCTCCTCGGGATATATGCTTTGTGATTACGCGGAAGGCTCTAAATCCCGAAAGGAATAACGACATTCAACCTTCGAGGAGATACGCTTTGCAAATTCATCCTTGCGGATGCCAAGGATATTAACGTCTCTCCGGATACGATCACCCGGTTTCAAACCTTTTATTGGAATACGGATCAAGACCGAATAAATTTCTTGATTCCTTATCGAGATACGGTATACCAGCTTTCAAGTTCCCACTCGATCACCCCTTTATATACGCTTCATAAAGACAATCAAGATAAACCGACCGGTCTTCGTTCTTTCTTGGAGAATCCGAATGGGCTATTTATGGGAGTCTTTCAAAAAGGTTCTCCCGCCATCTATAATTGGCTGGGATGGCTGGACGATTACAAACCGGTTATCACCCATCGAGTAGTCTATCTCAAGAAAGAGAAGAAAACATACGCCTTACCCAAAAGCTCCGGAGGATTTATCAATGATATAGATGATGGACTTCCGTTCTGGCCAGACGGACAAACCGATGACTGTGTTTATATGATTCGTACCGTCACCGAAATGCGTGAGACCGTTAAACGCACAGGCTCCTCCCGCCAAAAAGACCTGATCAAATTCTTAGACGATCCTAAAGTGTTCGAGAGGGATTATGTTATGATCGTGGCAAGACCTTGATGGATATTCAATAGATAAAGCCAAACATCCATAAAGGAATCATATTGCGGAAAGCATACTCTATGTCATCTTTCACCACATACCCATCCGCCGCTTGCTTGATCTGTTGCCGCGTCTTATTCTTTCCCCCAATCTCAAAGGTTCGGCCATCTATCTCAAAGTCTGAAATCGCAGAAGAAGTAACGAAGCATACGACTCGCATCCAAGATAGAAAAACCGTCTCACGCACGGAACCGATATCCGGTACCTGCTCCGACAACGCATAAGCCAGATTCGTATTATTCAGATAGATCTTCTCTACTTTCTCCAATAATTTCAAGCCCTGCGCTTTTTCTCGCAGTAAATTAACCAGACCTGCCTTCTCCAAATAACTCATGTAGTCGGGCAACACATTCCGGCTGATATCCAAATCTCTCGCCAACTTCGTATAATTTGGTTTGAAAGGGACACTTTGAGCTAATACATATAATAATTTCTTCAACTTTACGGCAGAAGCCACCGTCATATCCGCAAAAATCGGAATATCAGATTCCACCATTTGGTTAATCACGCTACGCAGACGCAAGAGATATTCCGTATCTTGAAAAAATGGATAATAACCTGTCGATAAATAATCATTAAATAATTTGAGTGGACGAGCTTCCTTATAAGGGAACTCAACCTTCCCAGCAAGAATCTCTTCCAACGAATACGATGGAAGCTGCCACCCCTGCGATATATTCAAATATTCCCGAAAAGAAGTCCGGGTAATCTATACTCTACCTTCCTGCGACTTAAATCCGCACCACCTTTCTCCAGATCAAGAATAGACGAACCTGTATAGATAACTTGAAGACCAGGAATTTGATCGTATATATTCTTCACCTCCCTAGACCAATCCTTGTATTTATGAATCTCGTCAATATAAAGTTTTTTTCCCACCCAGATTATAAAATTGATAAGCCATGTCGAATAACCGATACTTGGTAAAATAGAAATCATCTGCCGTAACATACAAAGACTCATCCTCACGATCATACAATTTGATATGCTGCAACAATAGGGTAGTCTTCCCAACACCACGAGCACCTAAAATTGCAACCAATCGGCTATCCCATGCGATCTGATCGTGAAGAAAACGCACGACTTCTGTCGAAGTATGCTCTAATTGAGTTCTAAAGGAACGAAATAAGGTCTCCATATTGATTCATGTTTAAAGGACAAATATACAAAATTGCACGATGCGATGTGCAATTTTCATACAAAATTGCACGATGCGATGTGCAATTTCCTTTATCTTGTCCTAGAAAAACTTTACAGATTATATTACTTTGTCCTATCTTAGCTTGACATTATCAGGAATTGAGTGTT
>ENA-OQAS01000660-OQAS01000660.1-human-gut-metagenome-genome-assembly--contig:-NODE-660-length-17841-cov-4.664672_pt1 | contig 17841 bp, 27 predicted proteins | sample MGYA00242733_ERZ504523 | MGnify/ENA primary metagenome ERZ504523 (study PRJEB26092, sample SAMD00036239) | human gut metagenome | host: Homo sapiens | study: EMG produced TPA metagenomics assembly of...
CAGGGGGAATCCGTGTGGGCAGCGGCCACGTTGAAGCTGTAGTTTTCCAGCTGTTCTCCCATGCGGAATGCAAGGATGCTGGAGCCGTTGCGGCAGACAAAATAGCTCCTGCCGGGTTCCAGCTGCCACCGGCGGCTCTCCAGCAGCTCGGAAAAGCCCTCCTTCAGCAGGATGTTCCGGACGGATGCAGTGGTGTGGTATGCGGTAGGATTGCCGTCAATGAAGGACAGCAGCTCCTGTACTTCTTTTTCGATCATTGGAAGACCCTCCATGGATTTATCGGTTTGGATGCTCCTATTCTACTTCTGCGGTTTGCGCTTTGCAATAGCCGGTCCTGCGGGCGGGGAAGAATTTGTTTTACATTGCGCGGGTTCTATAGTATACTATTCCTGTTGGTAAATATCGAATCGACAGGAAAGGCAGGGACCGTCATGGAACGCAGTGATCCGCGCTATCAGGCGTATGTAGAAATATTAAAAGAGGAGCTCATCCCGGCAATGGGCTGCACAGAGCCCATTGCACTGGCTTATGCTGCGGCCCGGGCACGCGAGGTGCTGGGCGCACTGCCCGAGAGCGTGCAGCTGCAGGTGAGCGGAAGCATCATCAAAAATGTGAAGAGCGTCATCGTGCCCAACACCGGCCACCTGAAAGGCATGGAAGCCGCTGTGGCAGCGGGCATCATTGCCGGTTCGGCAGACAGAGAGCTGGAAGTCATCTCCGAGGTCAGCGAGGACAAGCAGGCTGCCATCCGGGATTACATGCAGACGGTGCCCATTTCCATCCAGCACATCGAGCAGGGGCATGTGTTCGATATCATCGTTACCGAGTGCAGCGGGGATTCCTACGCAAAGGTGCGCATTGCGGATTTTCACACCAACATCTGCCTGATCGAAAAGAATGGCCGGGTGCTCTACGAAAAGCCGCTGCTGAACGAGGAGGCCCGGCGGGACAGCCGGGCCGACCGCAGCCTGCTGAACATGAAGGACATCTGGGACTTTGCCGAGACGGCCGACCTGCAGGATGTGGCGGACCTGCTGGAACGCCAGATCCGCTATAACAACGCCATTGCAGAGGAGGGCCTTCTGGGCGACTATGGCGCGAACATCGGCCGGGTGCTGCTTTCTACCTACGGCAACGATGTGTCTATCCGGGCCAAGGCCAAGGCGGCCGCCGGTTCGGATGCCCGCATGAACGGCTGTGAGCTGCCGGTCATCATCAACTCCGGCAGCGGCAATCAGGGCATCACCTGCTCGGTGCCGCTCATTGAATATGCCAAGGAGCTGCACAGCGGCAAGGAAAAGCTTTACCGTGCCCTCATCATTTCCAATCTGGTGGCCATCCACGAAAAGACCGGCATCGGCACCCTGTCCGCCTACTGCGGCGCAGTCAGCGCCGGTGCGGGCGCTGGCGCGGGCATCGTATATCTGTGCGGCGACGGCTATCAGGCCGCCATCCACACGGTGGTCAATGCGCTGGCCATCGTGTCCGGCATCGTGTGCGACGGCGCAAAGGCCTCTTGTGCGGCAAAGATCGCTTCCTCGGTGGACGCGGCCTTGCTTGGCTACAACATGTACAAGTGCCATCAGGAGTTCAAGGGCGGCGACGGCATCGTGATGAAGGACATCGAGACCACCATCAAGGGCATCGGCCGTCTGGGCAAGGACGGCATGAAGGAGACCAATGAGGAGATCATCCGGCTGATGATCGAGTAAGGCCGGGCCGGAATTGTGAAAAAATCATACAAATCCTTCTTTATTTTGTCATAACTCTTCCGTATAATAAGAAGTGGAATACTTTGCTGCTCTGCCCGCCCGGCGGGCATCCGATAAAATGGGAGGAGATCATTATGGCCAACGAAAAGATCCTCGTTGTGGACGACGATACCAATATCTGCGAGCTGCTGCGGCTGTACCTGACCAAGGAGGGCTATCAGGTCACGGTGGCAAACGATGGCGAAGAAGGTCTGGAAAAGTTCAATCAGGTCAAGCCCGATATGGTGCTGCTGGACGTGATGATGCCAAGATGGACGGTCTGGAAGTGTGCCGCCGCATCCGCAAGGCGGGCAACACCCCGGTGATGATGCTCACGGCCAAGGGCGAGACCTTTGATAAGGTGCTGGGCTTGGAGCTGGGTGCAGACGATTACATGGTAAAGCCCTTTGATGCCAAGGAAGTGGTGGCCCGCATCAAGGCGGTGCTGCGCCGCTGCCAGACCACCACGCTGCTGCCGAGAGCACCGAGGGCGTGATCGAATTCGACAACCTGCGTCTGGACATGAACAGCTATGAGCTGCGGGTCAAGGGCAAGGTGGTGGAGGCTCCCCCCAAGGAGCTGGAACTGCTGAACTGTCTGGCCTCCCACCCGAACCGCGTCTACACCCGCGACAGCTGCTGGACGAGGTGTGGGGCTTTGAGTATTACGGCGACAGCCGCACCATTGATGTGCATGTCAAGCGCCTGCGCGAGAAGCTGGCCGGTGCTTCCGACAAATGGGAGCTGAAGACCGTATGGGGCGTGGGCTATAAGTTCGAGGTGCGTCAGTAATGCGCAAAAGTATCTCGGTGGCGTTCTTCTCGCTGGTGTCCACCCTGATGGTGCTGGGCATCGTGCTGATGGGCGCTTCGGAGTGGGTGCTGTTCAAGAACTACTTCGCCAAGGACCGCTACGAAACACTGGATCAGGTGGTGGGTGTCACCCAGCGCACGGCCCAGTATCTGGTCCAGCAGGCGGAGCTGCCGGAAGGCGATGAGCTGGACGCACTGAGCACCAAGCTGGAGATCATCGGCGAGAGCGCAGAGGCCTATCTGTTCTTTACCGACAACGACGGCCGGGTGATGATCGCCTCCAGCCCGGACAAGCTGGAGAGCCTGACCGTGCCGGAAGAATGATGGAGAAGATCGACGCTTCCGATGCAGATTACTACCATGTGTTCGGCACGCTGGGCGGCATGCTGGACGGGAAAAGCTACATCACGGTCAGCGAAATGCGCAATGAGAACGGCCAGCCCAGCGGCTACCTGTTCCTGTGCTCTTCCGGCGAGCAGCTGACCCAGTTCAAGCAGCAGTTCTGGTCCAACTTCCTGCTGTCGGCCTGTGTGATGCTGCTGTGTGCCAGCATCCTGACCAAGATCCTGATGCGCCAGCTCACCGACCCGCTGCAGAAGGTAACGGATGCCGCCCAGCGCTTTGGCGGCGGTGATCTTTCCGTCCGTGTGGAGGGAGTGGAAGGCGAAGGCGAGGCAGCCGACCTTGCCCGCACCTTCAACCGCATGGCAGACAACATCCAGATGAACGACAACTCCCGCGGTCAGTTCATGGGCAACATCGCCCACGAGCTGCGCACCCCCATGACCACCATCAAGGGCTTTGTAGACGGCATTCTGGACGGCACCATCCCGCCGGATATGCAGAACCACTACCTGCAGCTGGTCAGTGAGGAAACGGGCCGTCTGGCACGGCTCATCCAGAACATGCTGGATCTTTCCAAGCTGGAAAGCGGCGAATATCAGGTGAATGCCCGGATGTTCAACATCTGGGAGACGATCACCGGCGTGGCGCTCTCGGCAGAGCAGCGCATCAACGACGGCATGATCGACATCGACGGCCTGACCATGGACGAAAAGGTGCTGGTCTACGCCGACCCCGACCTGATCCATCAGGTGGTGTATAACCTGCTGGACAACGCCATCAAGTTTACGCCTGCGGGCGGCACCATCCGCTTCGGGGTGGAAAAGCTTGGCCCGGAAGCCGAGATCTCCATCTGGAATTCCGGTCAGGGCATCAGCCCGGAAGCGCTGCCATACGTGTTCCAGCGGTTCTACAAGGAGGACCGCTCCCGCGGCCTGCACGCCCGGGGCGCTGGCCTTGGCCTGAACATCTGCAAGGTGCTGGTGAACCTTTCCGGCGGGCAGATCCGGGTGGAGAGCCAGCAGGGCGAGTGGTGCCGGTTCGTGTTCACCCTGCCCACGGTGGCCCCGAACCCCGGCGGCATGAAGCGCCTGCCGGACGAAGCCGGCGGTGAACCCACCGTGGAAGACCCTGCAAGCATGAAGCCCGTAGAATGAACTTCCAGCCAGACTGCCCCGGACCCGGGGCGATCTGGCTGTTTTGGCGTGGGGAAACTTTGCCGCCAATGAAACTCCCCCAGTCATCTCGCTGCGCTCAATGCCAGCCCCCTCTGATGGGGCCCTTGGCATGGCGGTAAAGCTTCCGGTTAAAGTGCAAATCTTCCGGGCGTGCCAGAGGCTCCCTCTCCGAGGGAGCTGGCAAAGCCGTCAGGCTTTGACTGAGGAAGTTTACTTCGCAAATGGACAGATCTTTCCAAATACGTCATTTCCGTGAAAAAGCCGTTGGCGGGTTTGATTTTTTGCTCGTTTTCATGTAAACTAAAAGATAACCATGCCCATGCTGTTTTGCGGTTTGAAACCGCCAGCACAATGGGACAAATGGGAATAAAAATTTATAAAATAACGGAGCGTAAAGATAGAATATGGCAATCGTAAGTCCTTCGATCCTTTCCGCTGATTTTGGCAAACTGGGTGCAGACTGCCGCATGGTGCTGGATGCCGGTGCACAGATGCTGCATTATGACGTGATGGACGGCCACTTTGTGCCCAACATCAGCTTTGGCGTGCCGGTGCTCAAGAGCCTGCACAAAAATCTGCCGGATGCCTTTTATGATGTGCACCTGATGATCAGCCATCCGCTGCAGTATGCGGAAGCCTTCATCAAAGCCGGTGCCACCCTGTACAACTTCCACCTTGAGTGCGAGGACGATATCCAGGCCACCATCGATGCCGTCCGGGCGCTGGGCTGCAAGGTGGGGCTGACCATCAAGCCCGGCACCGAGCCGCAGGCGCTGGCACCGTATCTTGACCAGCTGGATCTTGTGCTGGTGATGAGCGTGGAGCCCGGCTTCGGCGGGCAGAAGTTCATGCCCTCGGCGCTGGACAAGCTGCGCTGGCTCAAGGCAGAGCGCGAAGCGCGCGGCGCACACTATCTGCTGGAAGTGGACGGCGGCGTGGACAATGCCACCGCGCCCCAGTGCGTGGAAGCGGGCGCTGATATTCTGGTGGCGGGCAGTGCAGTGTTCGGCGCAGCAGACCCTGCTGCAGCCGTGCAGCACCTCGTCAGCCTTTGAAGGATAACCATTTATGGATGAATCTTTGATCCGGGAGCAGGAGGCACAGCTCCAGAAGACCGGCCGCTACTATAAGCATATCTGCTTTATGGCGGTGCCGGTGTTGTGCATGGCCTGTTTTCTGTACGGTGTGCGCCCGCTGCTGCTGTGCGGCATTGCGGTGCTTACCGGCAACCTGTGCGACCGTCTCGTTTCGCTGCTGCGCCGCCGCGTGTATCAGGGCAGTGACTTTTCCAACGAGAGCTTTGCGCTCGTCATTGCCCTGCTGATGCCGGTGACGGTGGATATCTATGTTCTGATCGCCGCAGTGCTTGCCGGTGTGCTGATCGGCAAGGAGATCTTTGGCGGCTACGGCAGCTACCCCTTCAACCCGGCTGCTGTGGGCTATGTGGTGGCGGCAGTGTCATGGCCGGAACAGGTGTTCCGCTATCCGCAGCCCTATACGAACATCCCTTTGTGGGACGCTTCCATGGTGCCGGTCTCCAGCGCCATTGAGGACACCCTGCGCAGCGGCGGCATGCTGAACATCGGCTCGCTGGCGCTGGGTCTGGGCGAATATGCTGCTCCCATGGGCACCGGCGCTGCGCTGGTGATCCTTGCCTGCGGCCTGTTTTTGTGGACCCAGAAGGATGCCCACATGTCTGCATCGATCAGCTTTCTTGTGACCTGTGCGGTCATTGCGTTCTTCTTCCCGCGGCAGGCGGGCCTTGCCGACAGTGCCGTGCTGTCAAATATCCTGCCCCGCCTGCAGTGTGTGCGGGATGAGCTGCTGACTGGCGCGATCCTGTTCAGCGCGGTGTTCCTGATCAACGAGCCTTACACCTGCGTGCACCACCGCATGGGTCGTGTGCTGTACGGCGTGCTGGTGGGCGTTGTGAGCATGGGCTTCCGCTACTATGGCGTGTACGAGACCGGTGTGTGCTTTGCGCTGCTGGCGGTCAACAGTGTGTCGGCATGGATCGACCGCACCGAGGCAAAGCTGTATCACCTGACCCATCTGCAGGCAGATGCCGGAAAGGGGGCAGCACAATGAGACGCGCAACGGCTGAACTGATCGTAAAAGATCCCAACAAGTTTGCCCACCACGACCGTGTGTTCCTGAATAACCCGGTGGTCATGCAGGGCATGGGCCTTGCCCCGCTGGTGGTGCTTGCCACCAGCGGCCAGAATGCGGTGATGCTGGCGGTGGCGGTGGCGCTGCTGCTGGTGCCCTCCCGCGTGCTGGCATGTCTGCTGAGCCGCCTTGTGCCCCTGCACGACGAGGACCCCGCCCCGGAAACGCTGCAGAAAAAGCTGCTGCCCCGTGCACTGATGTACGGCTTCAGCACGGCGGTGGTGTATCTGGCGGTGTATCCCATCCTGAATATGCTGTTCAGCACCAGCCTGTTGAGCTTGGCATCTACCTGCCCCTGCTCACCATGGAGCCGCTGCTGACCTACCGCTTTGGCCGCGTGCAGGAGACGGTGCGCAAGGCTGTCTCCAAGGGCCTGCGCATCACGGTGGCTATGCTTTGCTGCTGGTGCTGCTGGGCTGCGTCCGTGAATGGCTGGCCGCAGGCACCATGTTCGGTGTGGTTGTCAGCCGCCCGGTGCTGCCCATGGCAAGCATGCCGGCAGGCGGCTTTATCGTGCTGGGCGTGCTGTGCGCCGTATGGCGTGCACTGGCCCAAAAGCGCAAGGCATATCTCACCAAAGAGGCACGCAACCTTGTGGATGTGCATTCCCAGAAGGAGGCGGACCGCGAACAATGAGAGATGTTGTAACAACAAGCGCAGTGTTCTTCAGCTATGCACTGCTGGCGGTGTTCGCGCAGAACGCCGTCTTTACCCGTGCACTGGGCGTTTCGCGTCTGGTGCAGCTGGTGGGCGATGACCGCACCAGCAGCTGGCTGTTCGGTATGCAGCTGTGCATCACGCAGGTGCTGGTAACGCCGTTTGCGTGGTATGCCGCAGCCGGATCGCGCCGCTGGCAAACCGTGCCCAGCTGCGCCCGCTGGTGTATATTGCCAGCATTGCCGTGGTGTGCGTTCTGGAGCACGCCGTGCTGTGGCTGGCGAAGGGCCTGCCGCACCGCAGCGCATTGCTGCGCATCGTGCCGCTGGCGGGCCTGAACAGCTGTGTGCTTGGCACTGTACTGGTGGAGCGCACCCAGAGCTTTACGCTGGGGCAGAGCCTTGGCTTTGGCCTTGGCAGCGGCCTTGGCTATGTGCTGGCGGTGCTGTTGGTAACGGAAGCCCGCCACCGCCTGCGCAGCAAGGCCATCCCGGAAGCATTCCGCGGCCTGCCCATCACGCTGGTGTATATCGGCGTGCTGGCACTGGCAATCTATGGTTTCACCGGACATTCTGTGATCCTGTAACATTGGCAGGGAGGAGAATCGACAATGGCAAAGTATAAACGTCAGAAGGTCAAGCGCTACCGCCGCAGCTTCTACAGCCGCGGTACACGCATCAAAAAATGCATCGGCATCGTGGTGCTGGTGCTGGCGGTGCTGGGCGCAGCCTGGCTGGCAGCACCCCACGTGCTGGACTGGGCTACCCACACCTGGTATACTGTGGTGAAGAACCGTGATCTGGAAGCTGAATCGGCATCCCGCGCAGCCGCCTCGTCCGAAGCAGCTGCATCCTCGGCGGTACAGGAAGCGGCTTCGTCCCAGCCGGAGCCGGAACAGCCCAAGGAGCTGGACGGCAAGGCCATTACCGGCGGCAGCTGGGCCGCAGTGGATGTGAGCACCCTTGCCGATGATGCGGCCATCCGTGCAGCGGCGCAGCAGCTCAAGGCGCAGGGAGCGGATTACGGCCTTGTGACCCTGAAAACACCGGATGGCAGCATCTGCTACGCTTCGCAGGTGCCGGCTGCCGCCCAGAGCATTGCCGACACCACCGTGGACCCGGTCCGCATCGCGGCCATCTTCCGGGAGGAGGGCGTGATCCCTGTGGCCCAGCTTGCAGCTTCAAGGACCCCATCTCCTCCCGCACCGACCGCAGCATGGCCATCCACTACGGCGACGGCCTGTGGCTGGACGCCAGAAGGACGGCAATGCATGGCTGAATCCCTACTCCGCTGCGGCAGTGGAATATGTAGGCGATCTGGTAGCGAGGTGCAGGGCATGGGCTTTGAGCAGGTAGTCCTGACCAATGTCCAGTTCCCGAAGCTCAGCCGCAAACAGGACTACGGCGAGACCAGCGGCGTTTCCCGCGCGGATCAGCTCAAGGCGGATATCGCCGCCCTGCAGAGCCGCTTTGCGGGCAGCATGACCCTGTGGTTCAGCTACACGCTGGATCAGTGCAATACCAACAGCGTGTCGCTGGATGTGCCGCTGTGACGCTGGGCATGGACAACCTGCTGGTGACGGCAGACAAGGCGATGGACGCCGACAGCCGCACCGCACTGCAGCAGTCTGCCGCCGGACAGGGCGTGCAGCATCTGGTGCTGCACAGCGCCGACATTTTCCAGTAACGTCTCTGGTTTTATAAGAGGGAGGAATCTGCTATGAATACCAAATCCTGCTTTGCACCGGCCCACATCCTTCTGCCTTCGGAGCAGATCCCACTGGAAAAGTGGGGCTGCATTGCCTGCGATCAGTTCACCAGTGACCGGGATTACTGGCAGAAAGCCGAGGCTGCCGCGGCAGCAGCCCCAGCACCCTGAACATGATCCTGCCGGAGGTCTATCTGGAAGACGGCGATGCCGATGCACGCATTGAGAAGATCCATGCCACCATGGATGACTATGCCCGGAACGTGCTGACCCGCGCGGTGGACGGCTTTGTTTACGTGGAGCGCACCGAGCAGAGCGGTAAGGTGCGGCAGGGCCTTGTGGGCATGGTGGATCTGGAAGCCTACAGCTACCGCCGGGGCGAGAAATGTACGGTGCGTCCCAGCGAAAGCACAGTGGAAAGCCGCATCCCGCCCCGCATGAAGGTGCGCACCGGTGCCGCGCTGGAAACGCCCCATATCATGATGCTGGCGGACGACCCCGGCTGCACCCTCATCGAGCCGGTGGCGGCGCATAAAGCCGAACTGCCAAGGTATACGAGGGTGAGCTGATGCTGAACGGCGGCCACATTGCGGGCTGGGCTGTGGAAGACCCTGCCTCATTGCGCAGATCGAAGATGCGCTGGCTGTGCTGGGCAGTCAGGAAGAATTCGACAAAAAGTATCCGGATGCCACCCGCCGCGACCCGCTGACGCTGGCCGTGGGCGACGGCAACCACTCGCTGGCCACTGCAAAGGCCTGCTGGGAGGAGCTGAAAAAGACACTCACACCGGAGCAGGCAGCAAACCATCCGGCCCGCTGGTGTCTGGCCGAGGTGTGCAATGTGCACTCGCCTGCGATCGAGATCGAGCCGATCCACCGCGTGCTGTTCAATGTGGACTGCGCAGCGGTGCTGCTGAGCCTGATCACGTGGAGCGATTCCAATATGGCCGGCTGCAGCTTTGGCGGCAGCAAGCAGCAGCCCTTCACGCTGGCCGGGCCGCACATGTCCAACGTGCTCAGCTTTGAGGACCCAACCGCACCGCTGACCGTGGGCACCATTGACGAATTTATCGAATACTATCTTGAGCACCACAAGGAAGCCCGCGTGGACTATGTGCACGACGAGCCTGCTGTGCGCGCCCTGTGCAAAAAAGGTGCTGTGGCATTCCTGATGCCGCCGTTTGCCAAGAGTGACCTGTTCAAAGGCGTTGTGATGGGCGGTGTGCTGCCGCGCAAGACCTTCAGCATGGGCCACGCAGAAGAAAAGCGGTACTATGTGGAGTGCCGGAAAATTACGGAATAATTATTGGAGAACCATGACATTTAAAGAATTGAATCTGTCCGCCCCGCTTCTGCGCGCTGTGCAGGAGGCAGGCTATGAGACCCCGTCGCCCATTCAGGCGGCGGCGATCCCGCCGGTGCTGTCCGGCCGGGATCTGATGGGCTGCGCCCAGACCGGTACCGGCAAGACGGCTGCTTTTGCGCTGCCCATGCTGGACCGGCTCACGGCCAATGCGCCCCGCAGAAAGGGTGCCATCCGCGCCTGATCCTGACCCCTACCCGTGAGCTTGCTTTGCAGATCGGCGAAAGCTTTGATGCCTACGGCAAGTATCTCAAGCTGCGCAGCACCGTCATTTTTGGCGGCGTGGGCCAGGCACCGCAGGTGGAAGCGCTGAAAAAGGGCGTGGACATCCTGATCGCCTGCCCGGGACGGCTCAACGACCTGATCGGTCAGGGATTTATCGATCTCTCGAACCTTGAGATCTTTGTGCTGGACGAAGCCGACCGGATGCTGGATATGGGCTTTGTGCACGATGTGAAGAAGGTGATCGCAAAGCTGCCCGGGGAGCGTCAGAACCTGATGTTCAGCGCCACCATGCCCACCGAGATCGAACAGCTGGCCGCAGGCATCCTGCGCAAGCCCGCCTTCGTCAAGGTGGACCCGGTGTCCAGCACCGTGGACCGCATCCAGCAGAGCCTGTACCATGTGGAAAAGGGCAACAAGAAATTCCTGCTGCCGTGGCTCATCAAGAACTTGCAGCCCCCGGTGGTGAACGCGCTGGTGTTCAGCCGCACCAAGCACGGCGCGGATAAAATTGCAAAAGACCTCACCAAGCAGGGCATCCCGGCGGCGGCCATCCATGGCAACAAGAGCCAGACCGCCCGCGTGACCGCGCTGGAAAACTTCAAGGCCGGTAAGACCAAGGTGCTGGTAGCCACCGATATCGCCGCCCGCGGCATCGATATCAGCGAGCTGTCCCATGTGTTCAACTACGACCTGCCCGAGGTACCGGAGACTTACGTGCACCGCATCGGCCGCACGGCCCGCGCCGGTGCCGACGGTACGGCGGTCAGCTTCTGTGCACCTGAGGAGCAGGAGTATCTGGCAGGCATCGAAAAGCTGAACCGCCGCAAAATTCCCGTGGTGAGCGGCCACCCGTGGGACGGCGTGCCCGCGCCGGTGCGCCTGGAGCCGCCGGTGCGCGGCAAAAAGCCCAAGGCAGCCGCCGCTGAACCGGCAGAAAAGCCTGCCGCAAAGCAGCCGAAGCCCGCAAAGGCCGAAGCAAAAAACGCAAAACCTGAAAAAAAGGCTGCACCCGCACCCAAGGTGCAGGCAAAGCCCGCAAAAACCGAAAAAGAGGAACCACTCATGGATGATACCAAGCGTACTACCGGCGGACGCAGCAATGACCGCCGTTCCAATAATAACAGCCGCCCGCGCCGGGAGCAGAACGCTCCTGCCCGCGGCAGCAATGCGCAGCCCAAGTTTGACCCGCATTTTGTGAGTGCCCCGGAGGCCACTCCGCTGCGCCCGGCCAAAAAGACTCCGGCTGCACCCGCCGCCCCGGCCATCCGTACGGCTGCACAGCCTGCTCAGCAGAACAGCAGCACGCAAGGCCAGAAGAGCCGTCGCAATGACCGCAGCGACCGTCCGGCCCGCCAGAACAGCCAGCCTGCCGCCCAGAGCCAGAGCGCAGAGCAGGGCCGCGGTGCAAACAACGGCCAGCGCGGCCGTCAGAATGCGTCCCGCAATGCACAGCCTGCACCGGCCCGTGCCCCAGAGCGGAGAGCAACCGCCGCGGCCGTGCCGCTGCTGCAAGGGACGAAGACCCGGGCCTTATGCTCATCAGCCGTCGTCCGCCGCAGCAGAAGTTCACGAACTTTGAGGAGTATATGACGCCCACGGCGGTGCAACTGCACCCATTGAGGACCACAGCGACGAAGTATGAGCAAAAATGAACCGTTTGCCCCATGGCAGTGCCCGCTGTGCGGGGAAAAACTGACCGGCGACAGCACCCTGAAATGCACAAAAGGCCACTGCTTTGACCGCGCCAAGGAGGGCTACTGGCATCTGCTGCCGGTGCAGAGCATGCGCACCAAGCCCCCGGCGACAGCAAGGAGATGGTGGCCGCCCGCCGCGCGTTCCTGAATGCCGGATACTACGGCATCTTTGGCAAAGCGGTGGGTGAGCTGTGCGCAGAGTACGGCCAGCCTGCCAGCCCGGAGGCGGCGCTGCATCTGCTGGATGCAGGCTGCGGCGAGCTGGTACGACCGCTGCATCGCGCAGGCGCTTGCCGAAAAAGGCCACCGGTGCAACTGGCGGGTTTTGATATCGCAAAGCCTGCGGTGCGCCTTGCGGCCAAGGCCCTGCCCACGGCACAGTATGCGGTGGCATCCAGCTTCAGCCAGCCGGTGCGCACCGGCTGGGCCGACCTGCTGCTGAACTGCTTTTCGCCCTTTGCACAGGAGGAATTCCTGCGGGTGCTGCGCCCGGGCGGACGGATGATCTATGTGGTGCCCGGTGCCGAACATCTGTACCAGATGAAGGCCGTGCTCTACGAAAAGCCTTATAAAAACCCGGTGCAGCAGATCGCCTATGACGGTTTTGCCGCCATTGGGGAACGGAAAGTGACCGGCCGCGTCACGGTGCCCCACGAACAGCTGGAAGCGCTGTTCGCCATGACACCCTATTACTGGAAAACGCCGCGCGGCGGGGCGGAGCGCCTTGCTGCGCTGTCCCAGCTGGAAACCGATATCTCGTTCCGGTTCCTTGTATTTGAAAAGCTGTAATGATAGCAGTTTGCGTTTTTAATGCACAGGCAACATCCGCAAACTGCATATCGCAAATATGCCGTTTTAATAGGCACTATTTTTGAAAATTGCGATAAAAAGCAAAAAACGCTCGTCATGCAGAACTGTGTGACGAGCGCTTTTTTGCTTCAGTTTCTGTCAAAAGCCCCGTCCCCGAGGGGGCTTTCGAGCGAATGCGAGACTGGAGGAGTTCCGTGTGATAGGTCGTCCACGAAAAACACCACTGCCCCCACCGCCGGAGGATAGGAGAAGTCCGGCAGGTGAGGGCAGCAGTGCTGTATCAGGATAGAGAGATCGCTTAGTGTTTTTCGCCCTTGGGCAGCAGACCAGCACGCTCCAGGGCCGGACGCAGGGCGAGGTACAGGATGACCGCACACACGGTGGAGGCCACGCTGTTTACAAAGGTGACACCGCCTGCAATTGGTCAGCGCCTGCGCCACGGTGTATTCCTGACCAAAGATGTACACATTGCGGAAGTAGCCCAGGAACGGGTCGGTCAGCACGTTCAGCAGCAGGCCGGAACCGGCAGAAACGATCACCTTGACGAGATAGCCGGAGCTGTGCTTGTCGAGGTCGCGCAGCTTGAATGCCTTGTGCGCCACGGCACCGCAGGTGATGCCGATGATGAACTTGAGCACAAAGGTGGTGACGGCGTAGCCCGGGTCACCGGCCAGAATATCGGCCAGCGCCAGACCAATGGCACCGGCCAGACCGCCGGACACACCGTCCAGCAGCAGGGCGGTCAGGGCGGTGAAGGTGTTGCCCAGATGGAACGAAGAACCGCCGTAGAACGGCACACGGAAGAACAGATAGGCCACAAGGCTTAAAGCGCATGACACCGGTCATGGCCAGCTCCTTGGTGGTGAAGGTGCGCTTGTACAGCACACTTGCAAACAGAATGACGATGATAACGACTGCCAGAAGCAGCCACATTGCAGTAGTAGGCATGATTTTACTTTCCCTCCAAATTTCCGTTCCCGCGGCACCAAAGCCCCACTGGGGCTTTGATTGCTTCGCAACCACTTACCTACAATCCTACTTGACATTTGGGTGTCCAGCGGGTATGCTCCTATTATACGCAGAACTGACACCATGAAAATACCCAGAATAAAGTTTTTTAATGGGGTCAGTTTGACGCAATACCCAGACAGGAGGGATAATTTATGGTCCATCTGACCACGGCGCTGGATGCTTCTTCTGGCGTGCCGCTGTACGAACAGCTGTACCGCAGCCTTGCCGGAGAGATGCGAAGCGGCACCCTTGCGGCGGGCACCCGGATGCCCGGCAAGCGGCGGCTGGCGGCAGAGCTGTCCGTCTCGGTGAATACGGTGGATGCCGCCTATCAGATGCTGGCGGCGGAAGGGTATCTGGAATCGCGGGAGCGCAGCGGCTTTTATGTACAGGAATATCTGGCCCTGCCGTCCCGGCCTGCCGGCGGGCCGGAACAGCCCGCACCGCCAAAACCGGAACCGCCTGTGCTGCCGGTGCGGTACGACCTTTCCACCCGCGGGGTAGACCCGGAGCTGTTTCCGTTCCGCACATGGGCGCGGCTGCAAAAGGAGCTGCTCTATTCTTCGCCCCAGCTGCTCACCCACGGCGATGCGCAGGCGACCAGGCCCTGCGGCAGGCGCTGGCGGAATATCTCTCTGAATACCGCGGTGTGCAGTGCGGGCCGCACCAGATCGTGGTGGGCGCGGGATTGGAATATCTGCTGGGCCTGCTGGCACCGCTGCTGCCCGGCCCTGCAGCGGTGGAAACGCCGGGCTACCCCCGTGCTTTGCAGGTGCTGCAGAACAACGGTGTGCACTGCTGCTGCCTACCGGTGGACGAGGACGGCCTTTCGGTGGAAGCACTGAACCGGTCGGATGCAGCGGTGTGCTACGTCACGCCCAGCCACCAGTTCCCCACAGGCGTTACCATGCCTGCGGGCCGCAGGGCCGAGCTTCTGCACTGGGCAGCCCACAGGCCGGGCGGGCGGTATATTATAGAAGATGATTACGATTCGGAGTTCCGTTTTGATACCCGGCCTCTGCCCAGCCTGCAGGGCATGGCGGGTGCAGACGGCCCGGTGGTGTACCTCTCCACCTGCTCCCGCAGTCTGGCTCCCAGCATCCGTATCGCCTATATGGTGCTGCCGGAGCATCTTCTGCCTGCATGGCGGAAAAATACCGCCTGTACTCCGGCACGGTGAGCCGGTTTGAGCAGCAGACGCTGGCCCGCTTTATCACCGAGGGCTACTTCACCCGGCATCTGGCCCGGGAGCGGGTGGCCTACAAGGCCCGGCGGGACGCACTGGCGGCAGCGTTGAATACTGCCTTTGCTCCCGGCGAGCTGACCCTTGCGGGCCTGCACACCGGACTGAACCTGCTGGCAAAGCTCAAAGACCCGCCGCCGGATGCTGCGCTGCGCTGCGCGGCGGAAGCCGAAGGCGTGCAGCTGAGCCTGCTGAGCGATTACGACCTGACCGGAGAAGCACCCTCAGCGGCGGGCACGCTGGTGCTGGGTTATGGCTCGCTGAAGGACGAGGCCTGCGCCTCGGTGGGCGAAACATTGAAAAAGGTCTGCATGGCAGCGCGGGAAGCATCCGTGACCGTGTAAGTGTCGCTGGCGGCATTCCACTGGCCGGGCAGGGCCTGCGCCGCCACAGCGGCGCTGTTGTTGGCAAGAAATTCCAGTGTGCGTTCCAAAGCGTCATAGTCCAGCGCGGTCAGGTCGGTAAGCAGGGCCGAACTGCTGGCACGCAGGGCATCCGGCAGGGTGGCGGGCAGCAGGTCCAGATCCTGCCGGAGAAACGCATCCCACACGGCAGCGCGGGCCGCTGCGGTGCGTACTGGTGAAAAGGCTTCGTCGGCCTGCAGCTGGCACAAGAATTCGTGCGCGTCCCCGGCGGAAATGCCCTGCACGGCCCGGCTGCGGCCATAGCGGGCAAGCTCTTCCTCGGTCAGTGCGCCGGTAAAGCTACCCGCACCGGCCCATACCGGCTGGCAATGCGCTCCAGCACATCGGGAGAAAAGGCCAGATACCTTGTGCCCTCCGGCAGGGCCAGCACCTGTGCCAGCGCTTCGCGGCAGCGGGCCGGGCCAGCGGCGGCATAGCAGCGGGCAAGGGATGTTTCTTCTTCTGCAAAAGGCACGGTGAGCACGGCAGGCACGCTGAGCAGATGCACGCAGTTCTGGCTGGCGTTCAGGTAGGCCAGCACAAAGCCGGGCTGTTCGCCGGAGACGCACAGCAGCACAGTGAGCTGGTCGGTGGTCTTGGGCAGCTGGATGGGCACACCGCTCTCGCTGCGGGCAGCCTGCCGCAGCTGGGTGCGCAGCTGCTGACGGGACAGCAGCACCGTGCCACCCACCAGCGGCACCAGCACCAGCAGCGAAGCAAACAGTGCTGCCCAAAAGGCTTCCAACCTCCACTGTGCATGGGATACACCGCCTTTCCTTTGCATAAAGCTTTGGCCTGCAGGCAAGACTTTATGCAGAAAAGGAGGCGTTTGCAGATGAAAAACAAAAAAGAGACAGAACCGACCACAGAGAAAGAACGGGAGGACTTCTGGCTGGAGATCGGCCCCGCCAGCGCCTATTACGGCACAGATTCTTACGAGACCGCGAAAGAAAACGGCGATGCCAGCCCGGATGGCAAAGCCCGGGGGTTTGAAGGCGCAGAGCCAAAAGAAAAGTAAAATAAATTTATGGCAGCGCTATGATGAGGGAGGACAAAAGTAATACCAAAACAAAATTCATCTGTCGGCATAACAGATGAAAAAGCAGCGTATGATATACAAAATGTCTTGCGCACAAGGACAGAATATGGTATAGTCTTTCTATCGCGTACAACTGTGCGCCAGAAGAACTGAAAAAGACGTGCGCGGCGGAGAAAGACCGTGCACTCTGGAGAAGCCCGCTTGTAAAGTGGGTGCCGAAGGTGTAAGGCCGCAGGGAAAGCGGCTGTATCTCTCAGGCAAAAGGACAGAGCCATCGTCTTTGCGCAATGGGGCGCAGCCGGGAATGCGGCGCACCCCGGTTGCGGAAATGAGAGCGCTCCGAATTTTGCGGGCAGAGCCTTTGGTGGGTTCTGTCCGCTTTTGTTTTGTGTATAGGGGGAAAGAGAGAATGGTCGAGATGATCACGCAGGTGAACAATGCCATCAATGGCGTGGTGTGGGGGCCGTTTGGTCTGGCACTGCTGTTCTGCACCGGCTTCTGGATGAGCGCCCGCACGGGCTTTTTCCAGTTCCGCAAAATGGGCTACTGGCTCCGGCACACCATCGGCGCGATCTTCACCAACAAGGACATCACCGCGCACACCAGCAAGGAGGATATGGCCATCAGCCAGTTCCAGAGCATGTGCACGGCACTGGCGGGCACCATCGGCACCGGCAACATCGTGGGTGTGGCAACGGCCATCGTTTCCGGTGGGCCGGGTGCCATCTTCTGGATGTGGGTCATGGCATTGCTTGGCATGATGACCAGCTTTTCGGAGAATGTGCTGGGCGTGTACTACCGCCGCAAAAACGAAAAAGGCGAGTGGTCGGGCGGTGCCATGTACTACCTCACCGATGGTCTTGGCGCAAAGAAGGGCTGCAAACAGCTGGGCAAGGTGCTGGCAGTGCTGTTTGCCTGCTTCTGCATTCTGGCTTCCTTCGGCATTGGCAACATGAGCCAGATCAATTCCATCGCGGGCAACATGAACGCTGCTTTTGGCGTACCGACCCTCGTCACCGGCCTGTGCCTGATGGTGGTCACGGCCTTATCGTCATTGGCGGTTTGAAGCGCGTTGCCGCTGTTACCGAAAAGCTGGTGCCGCTCATGGCCCTGTTCTACATTGCAGGCGCGCTCATCATCGTAGTGCTGCACGCGGGCAATATCCCGGCGGCATTTGCGGCTATTTTCAAGGGTGCGTTCAACCTGACGCGGCAGGCGGCGGTGCGCTGGGCTACGGCATCAGCCAGACCATCACCTGGGGCTTCAAGCGCGGTGCCTTCTCCAACGAAGCCGGTCTCGGCTCTGCCGTCATGGTCAACTCCGCTTCCAACGTCAAGGAGCCGGTGCATCAGGGCATGTGGGGCGTGTTTGAGGTGTTTGCCGATACCATCGTGGTCTGCACGCTCACTGCTCTGGTCATCCTGACCACCGGCGTGGT
>ENA-OQAS01000661-OQAS01000661.1-human-gut-metagenome-genome-assembly--contig:-NODE-661-length-17838-cov-1.955960_pt1 | contig 17838 bp, 20 predicted proteins | sample MGYA00242733_ERZ504523 | MGnify/ENA primary metagenome ERZ504523 (study PRJEB26092, sample SAMD00036239) | human gut metagenome | host: Homo sapiens | study: EMG produced TPA metagenomics assembly of...
GCTCTTAACAAATGGAGCGTGTTCGATTGTTTGGCGGTCGGAAGCGGTTTCGCCTATTATTCATTATCCTCCATCTTGATAACAGAGCTAAAAGAACCGACGCTGGGGGCTCAATTGGCGGCGGAGTTAGGAACGATCGCCTTGATCGCTAATATTATCCGTGAGATATTCGCCTTGCTGGGCGCTCCGTTGTTCGTTAGATATTTCGGAAGGCTATCTCCGATCTGCGCGGGAGGAGCTACTACGATGGATACGACATTGCCGATCATCACCGTTATTGCGGAAAGGATTTGGTCTTTGTCTCTATCTTCACGGGATCTTGGTGGACTTCACGGTTCCGTTTTTCGTTTCTTTCTCTGTTCGATGTGAGTGAAAGAGGCTTCCGAGATCTCGGAAACCACCTTGCAAGGTTGAAAAGTCATTTCCGAGGCCTCGGAAGGCATTTTACAAGGTTGAAAAGTCATTTCCGAGCTCGGAAGGCATTTTACAAGGTTGAAAAGTCATTTCTGAGGCCTAGAAAAGCTATTTTACAGTTTGCAGCATCACTTCTACCGCTCTTTTTAATTGCGTGTCCTCGCCGGAGAGCTGCGCCTCGGGAGTATTGTACACCTCGACATCCGGTTGCAATTGTTGGTTTTCCAGATAATTGCCTTGCATATCTTTCACGCCTACTTGCGGGATACCGAACACCAAGGTCGGATCGATTTGCGTTTCCCACCATACGGCTGTCATGGTTCCCGGAACCGGGGCGCCGATCAGCTTGCCGATGCCTAAGGTCTTATAAACCCAAGGGAAACCATGAGCGTTCGAATAATTATCCTCGCACATCAAGACACAGGACGGTTTGGTCCACTTATTGTAAGGATCGCTACCGATGTATTGTCCGCGAGGCTCGAAGCGCTGATACTCCTTGCCGCTCAATAAGGTAGCCAGATCATCATGCAACCAGCCACCTCCGTTATGGCGGGTATCCACGATCACGGCTTTCTTATTCCGGCAACGGCCTAATAAGGCGGAATAGACCTCGCGGAAACTCTCGCTGTTCATACCTCTTACATGTACATATCCGATTTGCCCGTTCGATAATTTATCTACGGTTTCTTGGCAATTCTCGATCCATCTTTTATAAAGGAGGTTCGATTGCTCTCCGTTACTGATCGCTTTTACCTGTTCCTCGAAACGCTGTTTGCTGGTAGGATCATAGACAGAAAGCATTACTTTCTTACCGACTTTACCGCTTAGCAGTGGATAATAATCGGCGTCTTTCTTTATCGGTGTTCCGTCTATCTTCTCGATGATACAGCCTTTCTTTATCTGGCTGTCGGCCAATGTCAGCGGGCCCTTGGCGATGATTTCCTCGATCTTCAATCCGTCGCCCGTGTATGCGTTATCGAAGAAAGCGCCTAAGCTGGCGGTTTCCGGCCCGGTTAGTCCCGGATTGTAACGAGCGCCCGTATGGGAGCCGTTCAACTCGCCCAATAGCTCGGAAAGCATCTCTTGGAAATCAAAATTGTTGTTGATATGCGGAAGGAAACGGGTGTAAGCGGTCTCATACCCTTTCCAATCCATGCCCCGGAGTGTCGGATCATAGAACTTATCCAAGACTTGACGCCAAGCGTGATGGAAGATATAAGCACGCTCCTCTGCCGGACGATAAGCGAACTCGGCCTTGAAAGCGATCGGTTTTTCCTTGCTATCCTTCAACTCTATCTTTTTCAGTTTTACCGCCGGCGGTAAGATAAAGGTTCTCTACTTCTTATCGGCGAATAGAGTGCCTCGACCGACATTCTTGAGCAGTAATTTAGTGGACTTTTCCTTCAAGTCGTGTTCCCATAAATCAAAGCCTTTCTCGAAAGCGGCGCAATAATATAGTTTATCTCCTTTCGGGGCGAGTACGGCGTCTCCCAATGAGGATGAATGAGCGGTCAGGCGAATAATCCGGTCCTTGCGGTTCTCCAAATCAAACTTCAAGGGGGCTACAGGCTTATCCTTATCCTCTTTTTTCTTATCGGAATCTTTATCGGATGTCTTATCCTCGTCCTTATCTTTGTTTTCATCCGCTTCTACCAAGGCCAGTTCTTCTTTACTGAGGCGGAATTTATCGTAAGCCTCACCGTCGAAGAACATGATGTACACATCCCGCTCAGCACCCCAGCTACCGTGGCTGCGGAAACCGGCACGGTCGGAGGACCAGATCATGGCCTTACCGTCTAATACCCATTTCGCGTCGCCATCCGAATAACCGCTTTCCGTCAGGTTCGTTACCTCGCCGCTACCGTCCGCTTTCACGAGGGCGATATCCGTATTGTTCCATCCTCCGACGGAGATGTAATCTACCAAGAACCACTTGCTGTCTGGCGACCATTGGAAATGCTGGTCTCCATCGCTATACGAATAGAGGTATTTCCCGTCCAATACGGTGCGGACCTGCTTGGTCTTTCGGTTGATAACACGTAAGGTGGTGCGGTTCTCAAGGAAAGCCACCTCGTTACCATCCGGAGAGTATAAGGGTTGGAACGAGGTTTGTCCGGAGACGACAAGAGGCTCCTCTTTCAATTCCGGGGCGTACGTGAATTGCTTATCTTCGTCACGTGTAAGTTTACTTTCGTAGATTCCCCATGTTCCTTCCCGTTCGGCGGAATATACCAATGAACGTCCGTCGGGGCTGAAATCTATATTGCGCTCTTGTTGTGGCGTGTTCGTGATTTGACGAGTCGTCTGGTATTCAATAGAAGTTACGTAAACATCGCCACGAGTGATAAACGCTACCTCTTTTCCATTCGGGGAGACGGCGATATCCGTAGCTCCATCGGTCAGAAGACGATGGATCACGTCGTTCTCGATCTTATCCGCGACGATCAGGATATTCACCTTGGCAGGTTTCTGGCCTTCCTTAACGGTATAGATCTCGCCGTCGTAACTATAGCATAGAGTCCCGGAATTATCGGAGGTAAGGAAACGCACGGGGTGGGTGGTATGCGTCGTGATTTGTTTCTCGCTGTTGCCTGCCAAATCCTTCTTGAAGATGTTAAAGCTTCCTTTCTCCTCGCTTAGGTAATAGAAAGACGCCCCATCCGCGGCCCATACAGGATTACGATCCTCACCGCCAAAAGTGGTTACTTTCTGGAAAGAGCGATCTTTTCCAAGCGTACATAACCAGATATCACGGGTGATAGAAGATTGATGATGCTTGCGCCAAGGGTCCTCGTAACCTTTGTAGTCATTGTATAATAATTTACTGCCATCTTTGCTGAGGGCTATATTTTCCATGTATAACGAAGAATATAAATCCGGCCTTCCTCCGTCCGTGCTTATCTCATAGACTTGCATAAAGCGGGTGCCGGGGAATTGGATATCCTTGGCGTCTTGCAATACGTTGGCCAGATACAAGATGTGTCCGTTATCCTTAAAGGTAGTGGGATATTCGTTTGTGGAGTGGGTGGTGAGCCGCTTGGGTTCCCCTCCCTCCTTGTTCATGAGAAATACATCGAAGTTGCCGCTACGGTTGGAGGCGAAGGCTATTCTCTGTCCGTCGGGCGACCAGACCGGACGGGTATCATGCGCCGGATGTGTTGTCAACTGCCGGGCTTTTCCTCCGGAAGAAGGGACCGTGTAGATATCCCCTTGGTAAGAAAACGCGATCGTCTGCCGTCCGGGGAGATCGCACAGTAACGCATCCATAACGGACTGTCGTCTGCTTGCGCCGCCGCCGATAAAAATAACGCCAGCGCAGGAATCATCAAGTTTTTCATGTGTACTCTATTTTAGATTTACAAATGTAATCGATTTTCGATATTTATTAGGAGAAATAATTGCGTAGATTAAATTTTTAAATATTTTTGCATATGAACTTTAAAACCGCCAAGATGATGACGAAATATAGGGTGTGTATGACTTTTATGTCCATTTTATTATTGCTATTTCATTTTGTGTTTCTGTTTTCTTGTGGAAAGCTACCGGAAAAAACATTTGCTTTTTCTGATAACCTGCGGATTGACTCTTTGGAACATATGGCTATGGATTCGATTTACCGGAATCCTCGATATGCTCATTCCGCATTGGATGAAGCTTTAAGTCTAACTAAAGATAGCGATAAATATTATAAATTACTTGCGGTTAAAAGCCAGATTTATTTTGCAAATAGTGTATATGATTCCGGGTTTGTTTTACATCGGTCAATTATAGATTATTGCGACCGTGTACCGATGTCTCCCAAGATACATGGACTCTTAGGGACGTTGAAAAATACGGTTGGCAATTATTATTCATTTTTGGATAAAACGGATTCGGCCCTCCTTTGCTATTCCGAGGCGTATCAAGAGATCCGGCAGAGTGAGATGGAGCATAAAATCCCGGATATTTATATCAATATAGCGGATATATATACCCGGAAAGGAGCTTACGATCAGCGAGCCCGCTACTTTCGCCAAGCTCTTTTCGTGAGTGATTCATTGGGTATTATGGATCGGATGTCCTTTCCTATTATTTTGGTTTGGGCGAGACGTATATGGAATTGAGGGACTTTGACTTATCCGATCACTTTTACCGTTTGGCGGAGAAAGAACTGGATTCTCGTAACTTGAGCGAGAAATTCACCTTTTGCAATAGCCGGGGAAATTACTATTATTACAAGGAAGAGTATGCGAAGGCGCTTCCTTGGTTCTTGAAAGCCCGTGAGGTGGTACGTCCTACTCATATGGATTTCTATACTAACGTATGCGAGATCAATTTAGGGGAGATCTATCTATGTCTGAATCAGTTGGATTCCGCTCGTTTTTATCTGGAAAAAGGGTTTAGGTACTTCCATATCTATAATAATAAGACAGCCTTGTACCATTTGACGACCTTGAAGGCTTCGCTAGCTTTAAAAGAGGGGAACTCCGGGCTGGCTTATCAATTGTTGAGGAGTTACACGGATACGGTAGGCATAGATCCAAGATGTAGCGATCCGTAATAAGAACTTGCAGAATTACTTCGCTACCACGGGCGATTTTAGACGTGCCTATGAGTACCAAACGAAGAATAGCGTCATTGAGAACAATATTCGTAGCGAACGAACCCAGATGCGTGTCGCCGAGATCGATATGCGTTATAGCCAAGATACGACTTACTCAAGCGGGAGGCTATTATTAAACAACAGGCCGGCCGGATGGAATACTTGGAAATGAGCCGTTGGGTTTGGATCTTGCTTTTTGTGATCTTGTCCATCGTCAGCGGCATGGCTTATTACTTTATGAAACGTAAACGGCATGCCCAATGGTTAAGCCATGTCGATCAGGTGACGAAACTGAAGATGGAGAGTATTCGCAACCGTGTATCCCCTCATTTATATTCAATATATTGAACCGGGAGATTAGCTCGGAGGAAGAAGGAAGTTCCCGCCGTACGCAACTTTCCGGATTGGTGGAGTTGTTACGTAGTAGTTTGGAGATCACGGAAAAGCTTAGTATCACGTTGGAGGAAGAATTACGCTTTGTCCGGACTTACTTGAATTTGCAGGCGCAAGGATTAGGGCCGGACTTCCGTCTGGAATGGAGTCTCGATCCCTCCTTGACACGGGCGCAATCTATCTCCCGGCCATGCTGATCCAGATACCCGTAGAGAATGCCGTGAAACATGGCTTGTGTGCGATCGAGGGCGAGAAGCGATTATCTGTTTTCGTGGAGCGCGACGGGAAAGGCATCCATATCCGTATAGAGGATAATGGACCCGGGTATCGTCTGTTTACGAATGCGGGACATACGAACGGTACGGGGATGGGAACGAAAGTCCTTTACCGTACGATCCTATTGTTGAATAGGAGAAATAAAGAGAAGATCACCTATTCGGTCCAAAGCAAGGAGAAGGGGATGGGGAGCGGAACAATCGTCAGTTTCTTTATTCCGTTGGATTTTAATTACGCTTTCTAGGTATCGTGAATGTACGAAAGTAATCCGGGCTGTTTCCTCCGGATAGTGGATGGAAGCGGCCCGGATCGAATTGAATCGAATCGGTTGATTCGGGTTATAGTCGCTCAATGTCTTCAACAGAAAGTCCGGAGCATTGGGCGATAAGTTCGGAGTCAAGTCCTTGCTCCTTCATCTTTTGGGCTATCTGGAGTTTTTCCTCTTGACGGCCTTTCTCGATCCCTTTCTCGATCCCTTTCTGCATCCCTTTTTGCATTCCTTCCTGCATTCCTTTTTCAATCCCTTCCGTTTGTGCGTAATCGATGGTCGCATACCAATCCCGATAATTCTTTAGGTTTTCCTCGTAGATCGCACGTTCTTTTTCGCTGAGTGAGTTGACGTTCGCCACGTCCAGCAAGCGAAGGAAGGTCTCCTGTTCCTCCTTGAAGGGAGATTGTTCAAATAGGTTCATATTCTTCAATGTATAAATCCAACGTTCGAAGGAGCTCTTGCACTCCTCCTTGCTTAAACTGAATAACGGGAACGATATGTAGATCTGCTTCATCTTGATCTCATTGAACACCTTTCCCGTCCTCTCGTTAGCGAGGACAACATCCGTACGGAAGTCTGTGAACTCCGGCAACTTGAAATTCAAGAAATAAACTCCGTAGATGGGTAGCAACCGATATTGCCATTGCTTGCCGATTTGTCCTTGCCGGGCCACCATGCGACAAAGATAATAAAAACCTCTGTTAAAGAAATAGTGCTGGGGACAATTCTGCATCTCTAGGATGAACTTGGCCCCGGACACGTCCTCGCAGAGCAGGTCGAATATGATGGTACGGTTCTCGACGGTCTCTGGCTTGATCTCCTTGTCGAGGTAGGTGATGTCCTTGATCTGCCGTTCGCCGGCTAGGGCGGCGTTAAGGAACTTGATGGTAACTTGCTTGTCTTGGAAGACAGCCTTAAATCCAGCATCAGTCATGATGTCTACGTATTGTGCCATAGTTAAATGGTTTTAGGTGATTACTGCTCCAAAGGTAAGGTTTATTTTCGTATCGCGCATCCTGTTTATTGTATATTTCTTAAAAAGCAGATTCATGGTAGTCAGCTTTACTATTTATAGAAGTACGATTAGTATTAATAGTAGTGCAAAATACTATGGATAGTAATCGGCTCCCATTTTGATCAATTTAAGATACCTTGTTTTTATATTTAGAAGTAAGATTTGCAACTGACCTGAAGTTCTTCCTATTTCGCATGGCATAACTGATATGCCTATCCCCATTGAGATTCTACTACTTCGTAAGCTTATGGCTTGACAAGCTTGGATTATACGTTTGTGTATTCGCTATGATTGCATGTGAATGTTTGTGTTTTGTATTTATTATGCGGTTATGGATGGATACCATATATTAATGTACATGCGTACATTATATAATAGATAGAAACGGCTAGTCTAAACGATCGATTCTTTTAGTCATTTGCAAAGGTACGCATTTCTTCGATACTTGCAACCCTTCCGGGCTATTTTTTTATCGCTTATCCTCTTTCTTATCAATAGGATAGGTTATCTTTTACGAAACAAGCGATTCCTTCAACGAACCTCCCGCTCGAGCTTCTAAAAAAACGCAAGATCTAAACGATCGTTTAGACTAGTCGTTTTCGAAAAAAACAAGGGTGCTAAATGACGGGATGGACTTTAATTAACACTATTATTAATATTAAATTTTGAATTTATGAACAAGAAGTTTTCTACTCTTTTGGCAGGTATGGCGCTGTTAAGTGTTATGTCTGTTAATGCACAGACTACACCAAGTCGAGTAGACCCGGAAACTGTATTGGGTCAAGAATGGCGTTTAGGTGGTTTGAAGGAGGGAGCTAATTCTGGTCTTTATCAGTTGAAGGTCATGGATGGCACTACTCCTGCTTATCTTGCGATGGAGCTAAATCGTGGAACAGGTGATTATGAACTACGTGTTTATAGTGCAAGCGAAGCTAAAAATAACTTAGAGGCTACATTGTGGTGTGTTTCTGTCTCTAATTATAATCAAGGTCAAGCTCCTATTTATGACTTCCAGAATAAATTGTCTGGAACTATGTTGGATTTGACAATGGCTGGCCATGAGAAGACTGAGAATGGTACGAATGGTGCTTGGAAACCTGTTTTAGGTGGTGAGATCGCAGGTTGGGCATTCTCTCGCTCATACAAGGATTTGGAAGAAAAGAGACCTTTGTATTCTTATTTCTCAACGGACTCAATTGTTGGTTTGAAAGCGGATCCTACTACCGGAGCTGTTAAGGTTGCCAAGTGGGGTGCTAATCAAATAGATGCCACTTCAAACGCCGCTGATGTGACTAACTTTGCTTTGGTTGGCGCAGCACAAATCGCATTGAGCGAAGATCAAGTAAATACGAAGTTGGGTCTTCTTCAAGATAACAAGGCTGGAGTACAATTGACTTTCACTCCGGACGTGAAAGGTACTAGCTTAAAGAATCCGTTCAATGAGCAGAAGTTTATCGCAGAGGATAAAGATAATAACAAATGGCTTTTCATCAAGCAAAAGGATAAAGACGCTTATTTGAAAGTTGATACGCTTATACGAATGAGACAGGTACAAAGTTCTTAGCTTACGGTTGGACAGAGAAAGCAAAGGATAAAGCTGATGCTTACAGTTCTATTAGCTCTGAATTACGTGCTCAGCACCAGTTCAAATTTATCTATTCTCCGAGTGGCGATAGCTTGTACATCTATGTGAAAAAAGTTACTTGGAATAATGATGGCAAGTATTGGAATACGCACGTTACGGCTACTCCGGCTAACGAGCATGAATACTGGCGTGTTTCTTTGCAAGACTTGATTAAAGATGAAACTTGTATTTTGACAGTTGATCCAGAGGACCAGAACACTCATATTTCTTTGGGTCTTAGCGGATGTGAGGAAAAGGTTCATCCAAGACTTCTGTTGACGATGGCGTTTACTTCATCAAGAATAAGAAAGGACAGTATTTAGCTTCTCCGATCTATGAGGATGGTACTATCCGTTGGACAACAGTGAATGGGGATGAGCAGAGTGTCGCTCATATGCCGGCTTACCAATGGGTTGTGTTGAAGAAGAATACGAGCAACGATAAGGTGAAGGCTGTGTCTCCGGTTACTATCTCTAACCGTGAATATGCGGATAATGTTACAAATATAGATCTTGATAATGATGGTCAGCCAGAGCAATATAAAACTGCTGTTTATTCCACTGTTCAGTTAAGAAAAGCGGAGGGTGGCTCTTATATGTTTGTATATGGAGATAAACTTACAGCGGAGTATGGATATGTTGATGTAGACTCTTTGTTCTTCGAGAAAGTTCCGGAAGCTTCTATTTCTGACCCGTACTTAGGTTACAGAAAGTTAGAGAAGGATTCTTTGTTGGTTAACAAATATACGTTTAACTATTGGCATCCTTATGCTACGGATAAATACATCGCTAAATCTACAGACTCTACGTTGACTGTGTTGGATGGAAAAGATGCTTTCGTAATTGATACATTGGTTGAGAGTTGGAGTAATAACTCAAAGGTGTTTGCTACTGTAGATATTCCTTACGGTTATAAGGTTAGCGAGGACGTAGCTAAGAATCGTATTAAGGGCTTGAAGACTCTTGTGAGAACGGCTTATAAAGTTTCTTATAAGGATAACAAGGGTGATCTTAGCCAATGGAAAGTGAATAAGGAAGATAAGTTTAATGTAGGTTCTAGTGCTACTGGCCATCAGCAATCTGATGTGATTTATTATGCGTTCTTCAAGGAAAACAATCATATCGGTGGAAAGCATTATTATGCGATTGTAAAAGCTAATAGTACTGCAACAAAATATGAGTTAGGTTATAAAAAGCAGGCGTATCCGATTATGACGGTGCCGCTACTTTAAAGGATCAAATATTGAGTGAGACTCGTACTTCCGCTTTCGCTATCGAACCGGACAACACTCCGCTTTACCGTCGTTTCAGTTCTCTTGAACTTGAAGGTAATGAAGGTGACAAGCCGATACTTTACGTTTTATCGAGAAATACCGTAAAGAATACTTGCAGGTTGAGAATAATAAGAACTTCATGAAAGAAGGTATTGACTTCTTAGGTATTTATACTCCGGATAAGACTGAGGATGGTTTGTCATTCATCGTTGATACCGCATGGGTAAACCGTGGTTCTGGTAATATCAAGCCTCAATATTTGATCTCGATTGATCGTAACGATTTCGAAGGAGTTGAAGGCGTACCTTGTACGGAAGATGACCATCACTTTACCGCAGAAGGTAAACCGACAGATAAATGGCATTGCGTTCACGCAAAACCGGCTGTTCCGGGCTTTGAAAGAGGTAAATATTTGATCAATTTCCATGATTTCGCTAATAAATATGGTTGGTCAACATTATCAAATGGGGAGCAAGATGCTGACTACATGTGGAAGAAATATGATCGTGCAGGTTTCGTGGAAGCTATCCGTGTAGCTGATACTTTGTATATCTTGAGAGATGAGTTCAAGAACTTACCGAACGAGAAGATCAACTTCGCTGATTTGAACAAGGCTGAGGAGGATGCTTGGACTGCGGCTAAGAAGGCTGGAGTATCTGAAGATGAATTTGTTTCACACAAATATATCTTATCTGGTGATAACCATAAGTATGTGACTTGGTCTATGCGTTTCGTAAACAAGGAAGTTGCCGCTAATGAGGTAGAAGCTGATAGAGCATTCTTGTTCGAGTCTATGAAGAGTAAACATGTTCCTGGTTACAATAATTCTGCTATGGGTGACATCGCTCCTACATATGCGGCTTGGTTGAGAATGCAGAATGGTTGTTTAGTTCTGTCTGATGATCGTTCTTCTAATTTCGATGAGATGAATACAGGTGGTGACGATGCTTTGATCTTTAATGTGGAGCAAGGTGATGATATCGCAACAGATAACGAAACAATCGATGCTGTAGAAGGTATCTCTGTAGTAGCCGGTAACGGTACCGTAACCGTTCAAGGCGCAGCTGGTAAGTCTGTAGTTATCACGAATATCTTGGGTAAGGTAATCGCTGAGACCGTTCTTACTTCCGATAACGCTACAATCTCTGTTCCTGCCGGTATCGTAGCAGTGGCTGTTGATGGTGAGGAAGCTGTTAAGGCTATCGTTAAATAAGAATTTAACAAAATAAGATAATCATACAATTCCCGTGCGGGTATCGATCCAAGTAATCCGTGACGATGAACAGGCGGGAGTTGGATTAATATTAATACTAAAGTAATAAATTAAGAGGTCCGTAAGTACCTCCGTGAGGAGGAAGTACGGATAAAGGAACAAGAGGATGCGTCGATATAATGTACGCATCCTCTTTTGTGTTTATAGCGGGTGTTGAGGATAAATCCTGCTTCTACTTGCAAAGAGCGAGATAAGCAACGGCACGCTGATCTCGAGGATAATCCCGTGAATAATAGCCACAGGTACGATATTCTTTCCGGAATACCGGCTGATAACGGGAAGACAAACATCCATAGAATTGATTCCCGCCACGGATACCGGAGCGAATTTACCAAAGAAAGAGGCATACAACGGTGCCCCGAATAAAGCTAACATTTCCCGGATGATATTAGCCAATAACGCGATAGCCCCGAGTTGCGAAGCGATTTCTATCCCTGCCGACGCCTCTTTCAGTTGTACGATAAGCAAGGAGGATAAGGAATAATAAGCGAATCCGCTTCCTACAGCCATACAATCATATATATTCCACGAGGTCAATAACAAACTCGCCGCCGCAGAGAATACTAACGTGCCGATGATCGTAAAGAACGGCAGTAACAAACTGGAAAACCGGATATCCTTTACCATCTTTCCTAATTCGGCGTTTGCTCCCAGATTCAATCCTACTTGGATAACGAGAGCGTATAGCAAGAATTGCGGTAGGTTTTTCGCAATTACGTGGAGATAGTCGTGTTGGCGAAGGTTCCGCAAAAGATTCCCGCTGTGAAACATAAGATAACGATTAGGTTATTTTTCATTGAGACCTCCTTTCTTGATAAATAATTTATAAGCGATAAAAGATGCTACCAGACTTCCCAATACTCCGCAAATAGCTAGTATGGCAGCTTGTATTCCAAACTCACCAATATTATTCAGCAAAGATTGGTTGGCTCCTATGGTAATACCAAATATGAACAACATCGTGAAAATCGTATAAGAGATGGAATGTTCCAATCCCTTGAAAGCGGGGACGTGTCGGCATAAATAACCGACGCTTATCCCCAGACCTAATAGACCTAGAATGATAAACATAAGCATATTGTATTTTGAGATGCGCAAGACATCCTTTCCCCGGAAACGAAGCATACGAATACTCCCTCTTTTCCGCAGAAGTTAAACTTGAGTGCAATTAATACCTAGATGTAGGTGTAGAAGAGAACTATAAAAAGAAGTCCTCTCAAGAAGAGTATGAATGGATTAGACAAAACCGCTGAACCAATGAACATGCACGATCGTGTTACCCGAGAAAGCTCGGGTATACCATCTTTTTGAGTTGTTCAGAAGCTTCTTGTTCATCTTATTTGTATCATTGTTTGATTTCCGGTGCAAAGGTAGTAATAAATTAGAGATTCTAAAACTTTTTCTAGAATCGGATATATAAGGGACTTGACTTGGATTTTGGATCTTTTTATGTACATTTGAGGTCCTACCCGCTATTGGGCCAACTAAAAACGGATAGAACAGATATGATTAAAAGATAAGATTGGTTATGAGGAAAAGAATGATTTTAACAGCATTGGCGGCTGCCGCTATCCCTACGTTGTTGATGGCGGCGGATGAGGCGAGATTAATGCGCTTTCCGGCTACAAATGGTTCAGAGATTGTATTCTCGTACGCTGGCGATTTATATAAGGTCCCGGCTACAGGTGGTGAGGCACAGCGATTGACATCGTATGTGGGGTATGAGATGTTTCCCCGTTTCTCCCCGATGGTAAGACGATCGCTTTTACGGGACAGTACGACGGTAACACGGAAGTGTACACGATGCCCTCTTCCGGCGGTGAGCATTGCGTATCACTTACACGGCTACGAATAGCCGTGACGATCTGGGCGATCGCATGGGCCCGAATAATATCGTGATGACTTGGACACCGGACGGTAATGGTATTGTTTACCGCAACCGCATCAGCGATGGGTTCTCCGGTAAGTTATATACGGTAAATAAAGAAGGTGGCCTTTCCGAGGTGGTTCCCTTGCCCGAGGGCGGCTTTTGTAGCTATTCGTCCGACGGAAAACAATTGGCTTACAACCGGGTAATGCGTGAGTTCCGTACATGGAAATACTATAAGGGTGGTATGGCCGATGATATCTGGGTGTATAATCCGGAGAAGAAAAGTGTAGAGAATATCACGAACAATGAGGCGCAAGATATCTTTCCGATGTGGATTGGTGATGAGATCTATTTCCTTTCGGATCGGGATTACACGATGAACTTGTTCGTTTACAATACGAAGACAAAACAAATAAGTAAGGTGACGAACTTCACCGAGTACGACGTGAAATTCCCTAGCAGCTTCGGCAATACGATCGTTTTCGAGAATGGAGGCTATATCTATAAGATGGATGCGGCGTCGAAGAAACCGGAGAAGTGAACGTAACCCTCGCCTCCGATAATGTCTACGCACGTAGCGAGATCAAGGATGGCTCCAAATATATCACGAGTGCCAGCCTCTCCCCAAAGGTGAGCGTATGGTGGTGACAGCTCGTGGCGAGGTATTCAATATCCCGGTAGATAAAGGGGTTACGAAAAATATCACCCGTACTCCGGGAGCGCACGAACGTGACGCTCAATGGTCTCCGGACGGAAAACATATAGCCTATATCTCCGACGCTACCGGCGAGACCGAGCTGTATCTCCAAGATTCCGAGGGGGGCGAGCCTACCCAGTTGACCAAGAATAACGATACGTATATCCGTACTTTCCAGTGGAGTCCGGATTCAAGAAGATTGTCTATACGGATCGTAAGAATCGGATCAATCTTTTGGACGTATCTAACAAACAGCTAACAACTATCTCACAAAGTCTGTTAGGTGAAGCCCGCAACGTAAGTTTCTCTCCGGATAATAATTGGTTGACTTATTCCCGTGTGTCCGATAATAATTTCTCGATCGTCTATGTCTACGATATCGCGGGTAAGAAAGAATATCCCGTGACCGATAAATGGTACGAGTCTTATTCTCCGGTATTCAGTACGGATGGCAAATATCTGGTATTCACTTCCGCCCGTGATTTCAATCCTACGTATAGCCAAACGGAATGGAATCATGTGTATAATAATATGGGTGGCGTATATCTGGCGTTATTGTCTAAGGATACCGCTTCCCCGTTTATGGAAACGGATGCGGAGGTCGCCATTGAATCTACCCCAGCGAAAGCGGATGCCTCTAAAAAGGACGAGACAAAGAATGAGGCTTCTACTCCGGTCGTAAAGATTGATATAGAGGGTATCACGGATCGAATCGTTAAGCTCCCCTTGCCGGGATCGAATTACTACGATCTTTATTCCGATGGAACGAACGTGTATTATTTCACGAAAGGCGGCATGAAAATGTTTGACTTGAAGAAACAGAAAGAGGAAACCGTTAGCGATGCCGCTATGATGGTTGATCCGGCTGGCAAGAAAGCTGTTTTCTTTAAGGACGATCAACTATTCGTAACCGATATACCGAAGGGTAAAGCGAATTTAAGCAAGCCGGTTAATCTGGCGAATATGAAGATCACGGTAGACTATACGAAGGAATGGGCGCAAATCTTCGATGAGGCTTGGCGTGCTTTCCGGGATGGTTTCTATCTGGAGAATATGCATGGCAAGGATTGGAAGGCGATCAAGGAGAAATACGCCGCCCTTCTTCCTTACGTGAAAACACGTTTGGACTTGAATTATATTATTGGCGAGATGATCGGCGAGCTGGGAGTAGGGCATGCTTATGTGAACCCCGGTGAGGTGGAAAGTCCTAAACGGGTATCGATGGGTCTGCTAGGTGCTGAGGTTTCTCGGGATAAGAGTGGTTTCTTCCGCTTGGAAAAGATCCTGCCGGGGGCTTCTTGGAGTAAGGAATTACGTTCTCCATTGACAGAGCCGGGTGTTGAGGCGAAGGCCGGAGAGTATATCGTCGCTATAGACGGAGTACCTACGAATAGCGTGAACGATATGTATAAGTTGTTGATCGGAAAGGCGAACGTTCCGACCGAGTTGTCTTTGAATAGCAAGCCTCAGTTGGCGGGCGCTCGTAAGATCGTAGTCAGTCCGTTGGCGGAAGAGTATTCTTTGTATCATTATAATTGGATCCAAGATAATATCAAGAAGGTGGATAAGGCGACGAACGGTAAGGTCGGTTATATCTATATCCCGGATATGGGGCCGGAAGGTTGAATGAGTTCTCCCGCTATTTCTATCCGCAATTGGATAAGGAGGGTTTGATTATCGATGATCGTGCGAATGGCGGTGGAAATGTCTCCCCGATGATTCTGGAACGTCTGTCTCGTGAGCCGTATCGTTTGACGATGCGTCGGGGTTCTTCTTTGATCGGGACCGTGCCGGATGCCGTACAGGTCGGCCCGAAAGTTTGCTTGATCAATAAGTATTCCGCTTCCGATGGCGATTTGTTCCCGTGGGGCTTCCGTGCGCTTAGCTAGGTAAATTGATTGGAACCCGTACTTGGGGAGGTATCATCGGTATTAGCGGCCCGCTTCCTTATATGGACGGTACGGATATCCGTGTGCCTTTCTTCACGAGCTATGATCCGAAGACGGGTAACTGGATTATCGAGAACCATGGTGTGGATCCGGATATCTTGATCGATAACGACCCCATCAAGGAATGGAACGGTGAGGATCAACAGTTAGACCGTGCTATCGAGGAAGTCATGAAACAATTAAAAGAACGCAAACCGCTAGCCCCTGTCCCCGCACCAAGGGACTGGAGCCATAAATAATGAGAGGTTATTTGTAGAGACGGGGCACGCCCCCGTCTCTACAAATAAATAAATAGTAAACGGATTAAAAACTAGTAATCTATCCATGGAACGATTCGCAGCCATTGACTTTGAGACCGCTAATGGAAAGCGGAGCAGTATTTGCAGTATAGGTATCGCCATATTGGAGGATGACTGGTAGTAGATAGCATTTATACCTTGGTACGTCCTACCCCTAATTTCTATACCCGTTGGACTACGGCCATACATGGATTGACTGCTGAGGATACGAATGACGCGTTATGTTTCGAGGAGGCTTGGGAAAGCATCGCCCCGAAACTAAAGGATCTCCCCCCTTGTTGCCCATAACAGTCCGTTTGATGAGGGATGCCTGAAAGCCGCCCACGAGGTGTATGACTTAGCCTATCCGAAATATTCCTTCTATTGCACTTGCCGTCTCTCCCGGAAGATGTACCCATTTCTGGTAAATCATCAGTTGCAGACAGTAGCCGCCCACTGCGGTTACGACCTTACCCGACATCATAACGCCATGGCCGACGCTTACGCCTGTGCCCATATCGCCCTTACGATGATGCGGGAAAAAGAGGTCGATACCTTGGAGGCGCTTATGGCTTCCTGCTACTCTAGGTAACTATGGGGTGTTTTTCCCGGCTATTTTATCCACCACGACAGCGATAGCGCCATCTCCCGTCACGTTGCAAGCGGTGCCAAAACTATCCATGGCAATATAAAGGGCGATCATTAACGCTTGCAGCGTCTCATTGAATCCCAGCATACTTTGCAAGATACCCAAAGCGGCCATAATAGCCCCTCCCGGAACCCCGGAGCCGCTACCATCGTAATTCCCAGCATCATGATAAATCCGCTGAAATTGGAGAAGGTAACCGGTTCTCCCGCCATGATCATGATAGCCATAGCGCAAGCTACGATTTCATGGTGCTACCTGCCAGATGGATCGTGGCGCAAAGCGGAACGGTAAAGATCGCTATATTCTCCCGTACGCCATTCTTGACAGCCTGCGCCAGTGTCACGGGAATCGTGGCGGCGGAGGATTGGGTCCCTAGAGCCGTAGCGTAGGCCGGTAACATATTCTTCAAGAGGCGGAGCGGATTCTTCCCGGCTATGGCTCCGGCTATCGTGAATTGAATCAATAACAATAATACATGTAAGGCAAAGATGACTATGATAACCTTGAGGAACATCGTGATAATACTCATGACTTGTCCGCTCACGGTCATGTTCAGGAAGATACCGAAAATATGGAGCGGTAATAACGGGATGATAACCACCTCGATTAGCTTAATGATAATTTCCTTGAAATCCGTGAAAGAGTCACGCAGGGTGGTTCCCGCTATATTAGAAAGCCCTAGGCCAATCGTAAAGGATAGCAGCAAGGCTGTCATGACATCCATTAAAGGCGGCATATTTACCACGAAGTAAGGTGTCAGCATGAAATCTTCCGGATTCTCCATCGCCGTCAATTCCGTGTTGGTCGGTAGTATGTGCGGGAATATAGCCGATCCGCTCAGGAACGTGAAGAAACCCGAGAAGACTGTTGAACCGTAAGCGATCAAGGCGGTTATCAATAATAGCTTTCCGGCTCCTTTGCCCAGATCTCCTATAGCGGGAGTCACCAGCCAATATGATTAGAGGGATGGAGAACGATAGGAAGTTGCCGAACAATGAATTGAAGGTTACAAAGATACGTGCGATTCCTCCCGGTAAAAACTGGCCGAACAATACGCCGGCGGCGATAGCGATAACGACTTTAGTTAACAATGATACTCTGATCTTCTTCATGGTGTTGCTTTATTTTGAAGCCAATGGCGGCCATCGTAATACTCATCAACGGACTGATCAGGTTAAAGAAGCAATAAGGAAGATACGTCAGGGTCGCTACGCCTAATATCGTGGCTTGCGTCATGCCGCAGGTGTTCCACGGTACCAGCACGGACGTACGGT
>ENA-OQAS01000662-OQAS01000662.1-human-gut-metagenome-genome-assembly--contig:-NODE-662-length-17766-cov-3.447304_pt1 | contig 17766 bp, 21 predicted proteins | sample MGYA00242733_ERZ504523 | MGnify/ENA primary metagenome ERZ504523 (study PRJEB26092, sample SAMD00036239) | human gut metagenome | host: Homo sapiens | study: EMG produced TPA metagenomics assembly of...
TGTGCCAGGATCAGATAATCCTGAACCAGTTCCTGCAGGAAATGCATGGCTCCGCAGGTGAATTACCTGGTTAATCAATCGTGGCGCTCATCCGTATTACTGTACATTTCACAGAATCTTGCAGCAATGCCGGTGGTTCATCATGCACATATAAATGGGAAATATCACCAAATGCGCTGATACGAAAACTTGCGATTCCTTCTCTTCGTTCTTCTGTATTGACAGTTGTCACTGAACTTGGTGCTGCGCAGAATCCATGCCACAGTACCATTGGAGAAGCACCGATCAGATGCGCAAGAAGCACACATTCCAGACCAAAATGGCAGAAGAATACCAGCGTATCTTCATTTGGTTTCTCCACTCTGTAATAATGTCCTTCACGTACATAACCATGTTCGGCAAGAAGCTTATCAAACTTTCCTGTTACATAGTCATAGTATCCTTTGGCATCAGACTGCTGAAGTCTCTCGTTTTCATACCAATGATCATACTGGTAAAATCTCTCATCCTGTGTCCAGTCCTGTGGAAGCCAGTCCCATAATCTCTTTTGCCTGTCAGTAACATCCGGGCGATCGATCAGAACATCAAATTCCCTCAGCCAGTCACACTCAACTGCTGTACGGTTCATTTTCTTCAATGTAAAAGAGGCTGTATCCTTTGCCCTTCCAAGAGGTGATACATAGAAATCCTTTACATCAAGTTTTGACAATCTTTCTGACAGATATTCTGCTTCTTTCCAGCCTTTTTCTGTAAGAGAATCAATGGAATAATCCGGATCTCCATGTCGCACGATCAATAATCTCATTCGTATTGTTCCTTTCTTTTGTCTCAGTTCTTCTATTATCTCAGATCAGATCGTATCCAAATAGTCTGGCATCTTCCATTCATAGATCTTATCTGAGTTTTTTAATTTCCACATTCTTCTGTAACCGGAGGGATTGTTTCCTCATAAATATCGTTACTGTTCACTCCGTTCACAGTAACTAAATATCTTCTGATGTGGATAAGTTCTGCTTATCATATGACGCTTCTATTCTAACACCAAGTTCCGATTTCTGCACTAAAAATTCTCTGCAGTCCGGTTCAGTTACTGCAAAAGTCGGCCGGCTGTTTATTTATAGCCATTCCATAAAATACTGCACTTGCTATAACAAAAAAAAGGATGTGCAACTCTGACACATCCTTTGTTCGCATTTTATTTACCTGCTTCAATTGCCTTCTGAAATCTCTGTGCGATTTCCAGCGGACGTGTGATCGCTCCGCCTACCACGATCGCCCATACACCTGTCTGTAGTGCTTTTACAGCCTGATCCGGATAATGGATCTTGCCTTCTCCGATAACCGGAATATCTGTATCTTTTGCAAGCCTCTCCATCAGTTCATAATCTGGTTCATCCTTTTTTGAAGTGTAATCAGTGTAACCGCTCATGGTTGTTCCAACAATATCCACACCACACTTCCATGCATTGATACCTTCTTCGTAATTAGAAATATCTGCCATCAGGATAATATCCGGGTATTTCTCTTTGATCTGTGCGATAAACTCATTGACAGTTATGCCATCACCACGCTTGCGAAGTGTACAATCCAGAGCTACAACATCAGATCCTGCTGCTACCAGATCGTCTACTTCTTTCATGGTAGGTGTGATATATCCTTCATATCCGGGATACTGGATTTTCACCAGACCGATCACCGGAAGACCTGTTTCTTCTTTGATCGCTATGACATCGCGGATACTGCTTGTACGGATTGCAGGTGTGCCTGCCTGTTTTGCAGCGCGTGCCATCAGATACATAATGGATTTCTCTTCTACATATAATGGTTCATCTTCTACCGCCTGACAGGAAATGATCATTTTTCCATGAATCGCATCTAAAATCTCTTTTTTAGTTATCATTTTTCTCCTTGATACAGAACTGCATTCCGGCAAAATGTCCATACTCTTATCTGTGCACATTCTGTCGGAAAGCTTTTCTTTTACACTACAGTACCTTAACAATATTCAACTCTTCGTCTGTCAACACAATATCTGCCCGTTTTCCGGGAGTAAGGGAACCCACTTCATTATAAATCCCAATACTTCTCGCCGGATTTGCTGTTGCTGCCAGAATCGCTTCTCTTTCCGGTACACCCATGGAAATAACACACTTCATACAATCAAAAAGGCAGGTTGCAGAACCGGCGATCGTTCCGTCTGCCAGAGTTGCCTTTCTGTCTTTCATGGTCACTTCCTGTCCGCCCAGTTCATACAGTCCGTTCTCCATACCTGTTGCCATCATGGAGTCACTGATAAGGACGACTCTGCTGTCTCCAAATAAACGAAAGGTATTGCGTACAGTTACAGGATGGATGTGGATCCCATCACCGATCATCTCTACCATACAGTCCTGATTATCTGCTGCTGCACCGATCACACCGGGTTCTCTGTGTCCCATAGAGTTCATGGCATTATAAAGATGAGTTACATGAAGTGCTCCCTCTTTCATCGCTTCTGCTGCGCAGCCATAATCTGCTGCTGTATGTCCGATAGAAATAACCACTTCATTATGTAATTCTCTGATAAATTCCTCAGAGCCTTCCATATTCGGTGCAAGAGTTACCAGTTTGATCATTCCGCCCGCAGCTTCGTTACATGCTCTGAAAAATTCAATATCCGGTTTACGGATATAGCCTTCTACATGTGCTCCCTTTTTCGCAGGATCAAGGAAAGGTCCTTCCATATTGATACCCACAATACGTGCACAGGTTTCATCCTGTTCTACATCTTTTGCAGTCTGGAAAATCTTAAGTAATTCTTCTTTCGGAAGTGTCATGGATGTCGGGCAATAGGATGTGATTCCATGAGATTTTTCATACTGAAGGATTGTTCTTAACCCATCAACATCTGCATCTGAGAAATCATGTCTGACTGCACCATGGCTGTGGATATCTACCAGTCCGGCAGAACCTTCAGTCCCGATGCATCCAGTTCCGTTTTATCGGTTAATTCATCTGCTGAAGCCACAATTCTGCCGTTCTCTACATACAGATCTGTGACTTTATAACTGCCATCTTCCTGAAAAACTTTTCCATTCTTTATAATCATATGATTTTGCCTCTTTTCTCGCTGAAGTGAATTATTAAGTATTTCCCTGACTTTATCTCTGTCAGGCAATTCTTTCCACTGATACTGTTGTTATCACACAAGAGCCGGTATTATAAAAGTCCTTTTTCTTTAATAAGACTTAACGCATCTTCATCTGCCACTACGGTTACATCCTGATGAAGCTGAAGGATAGATGCAGGTACATTCGGTGTGATCGGTCCGTACAGAGATTTGTACAAAGCATCTGCCTTGGCACTTCCTGTTGCTACAAGAAGAATTTTCTTTGCTGCCATAATGTTCTTGATTCCCATGGTGTATGCCTGTTTCGGAACTTCATCCATACTTTCAAAAAATCTTGCATTTGCCTTGATAGTGCTTTCTGTAAGGTCTACACAATGAGTTTCCTTCTCAAAAGCTTCTCCGGGTTCATTGAAACCAATATGTCCGTTTCCGCCGATTCCCAGAAGCTGGATATCGATTCCGCCTACACTGCGGATGATCTCATTGTAATCCGCACATGCTTTGTCACTGTCTTCTTCCAGTCCGTTTGGTACATAGGTTCTGTTTTTGTCAATGTTTACATGATCAAACAGATTTGTGTTCATGAAATAACGGTAGCTCTGGTCGTTGTCACCGGAAAGTCCTTTATACTCATCCAGGTTTACAGATGTGATCTGTGAGAAATCAAGGTCACCTTTGTTGTACCACTCGATAAGCTGTTTATATATCCGACCGGTGTAGAGCCTGTTGCCAGTCCAAGAACTGCGTTTGGTTTCATAATAATCTGGGCAGACATGATATTAGCTGCTTTTCTGCTTACGTCCTGATAATCTTTACCTACATAAATAATCATAGTTTTCTCCTTTTTTTGCGTGTCATCTGACACTTCCGATTTGTTATAAACTCATTATAATTCCCGTTGGTTCTATTTTCAATGAATGTATTGTTTTTAGAATCTTCTTTCATTTTTTATTATTTTGAGCCATTTTGCAGTTCGGTTTTTAAAGCTTGCCGAAATTACTTCCTTGTTTATATTTTCATGAAATATTTACATTCTCCTTGTGAAACAAATTCTACAATGTTATAGTAATCTATAGCAATTCCACCATACAGAAAGGATCCCATATGTCATTAAACAAACATAAAATTATTCCTTTAATTGAATCTTATTACCATACATTCACTCCGCTGGAAAGAACAATCGCCGATTTCTTTATTCATAATACTGAAGAGCAGGATTTTTCTTCCAGAAATATTTCCGGGCTTCTTTATGTATCTGAAGCTTCACTTTCACGTTTCGCCCAGAAATGTGGTTTTCACGGATACAGAGAATTTATTTATGAGTATAAGCAGAGCCTGGCACCAGGTCCCGAAGAAAATATTCCGAATTTTGAAGTATCAGAATTTAATACTTATCAGGAACTTCTGAATAAATCTAACGCTCTGTTGGACAAAGCGCAGATCACACGGATCACAAATCTGCTGGTTTCCAAATCTCGTGTTTATGTTTACGGAAGAGGCAGTTCCGGTCTCGTAGCTCAGGAGATGAAGCTTCGTTTCATGCGTATCGGACTGAATATCGAAGCAGTTACAGACAGTCATATTATGAAGGTGAATTCTGTTATTCTGGATGAGAACTGTCTGGTCATCGGTATCAGTGTCAGCGGACAGACGGATGATATTATCTCTTCTCTGAAGGCTGCACATCAGCACGGAGCTTATACACTTCTTATGACCGCAAGACAGGACAAATCCTATCAGGACTTCTGCGATGAGACGCTCATCTTCGCAAGCATGGAACATCTGGAATATGGAAATATCATTTCCCCACAGTTTCCTATTCTGCTGGTTCTGGATGTACTTTATGCTCACTATCTGCAGATTGACAGGAGCAAAAAAGAAGCTCTGCATGAATATACGATACAGACACTTCAGCCATTTCTGATTAAATAATTCTGATATGCAGGAAACATTCCCGACACTATCCACTGCCAAAATAGCCATAGAAAATCCCTCTTAAGAAGATTTTGGTTATTTACCTTGTCTACTTAAGAGGGATTATTTTTATTTATTGTCTTTTACAAGACGGATCACATTCCATGATGCTTTATGCAGCATACTTGTCAATTCCCCATTGTCCATTGTTGTCTGCTGTGTTGTCTTTGGTTTTACATTTTCCTGTCCGAAAGCATTGACTACCTTCAGGTCATCACTTTCAAGTACGATATGCTCAGCAACTCTGTAGCCTTCGAAGCTTCTTACATCTGTATTAAGAACAACATCCTCTTTCAGATTTCTGTTTACTGCAAAGACAGTAACTTCTTCTTTCTCTTCATTGTAAACAGCAACTGCTTCAATATCTGTGATGCTTCCGTGTCCGCTTGTCTCATGCTCTGTGGAAGAGATCACCGGCTGGAGTGCAACACCGCGGCCATATTTGGAGGCATGCATAAACGGATAGAAAATTGTCTGTTTCCAGGAGCCGCCTCCGTTGGGGTCAGTCATGATCGGAGCGATAACATTAATAAGCTGTGCAAGGCATGCTACTTTTACTCTGTCAGAATGACGGATCAGAACGATCAGCATCAGCCCTACCAGCAGGGCATCCTCGAAGTTATAAATATCCTCAAGAAGCGGCGGCGCTATCTGCCACGATGATTCTCTGTGATATCATTGTCAGCAGCATTTGAATGATACCATACATTCCACTCATCAAAGCTGAGGTACATATTCTTTTTGCTGCGTTTTTTGCTTTTACATAATCGCAGGTTGCAATAATTGTACGGATAAATTCGTCCATGTCATCCGATTTTGCAAGGAAGTCATTGCTGTCATCAGAACGGTTTCCATAATATGTATGAAGGGATAAGTAATCTACATAATCATAAGTATGGCTCAGTACATGATCTTCCAGAGTGCAAATGTAGGCATCTCCTGGTTAGAGCTTCCACATACAACAAACTCAATAGACGAATCAATAAGCTTCATTGCTTTGGCTGTCTCTTCTGCCAGTCTTCCATACTCATCCATAGTCTTGTGACCGATCTGCATGGACCGTCCATTTCATTTCCAAGACACCAGGTTTTGAATCCATATGGATCCTTCTGTCCGTGTTTAATACGAAGATCACTGTATTTGGTTCCGCCAGGATGGTTACAGTATTCCAGAAGATTGCATGCATCTGTGATTCCTCTTGTTCCCAGATTGACTGCCATCATAACCTCTGAGTTGGCTGCATCTGCCCATTTCTTAAACTCATGAAGTCCTACTTCATTCTTTTCCAGGCTTCTCCATGCAAGTTCCAGTCTGTGAGGTCTTTCCTCAACAGGTCCCACACTGTCTTCCCAGTAAAAGTTAGATACAAAGTTTCCGCCCGGATAACGTACGATCGGTACATCCAGTTCTTTTACCAGATCAATGACATCTTTACGGAATCCGTCAGCATTGGAAAGCGGATGTCCCGGCTGATAAATTCCGTCGTATACAGCTCTTCCCAGATGTTCAATAAAGGAACCGTAAATTCTTTTGTCGATTTTGGAAATGGAAAATGCTTTGTCCACTACCATTTTTGCCTGTTTCGCCATAATGTTTTGAACCCCCGTTCTTATAAATTATCAACCTTTGACAGCACCGGATGTCATACCATCGATCAGATATCTCTGGAAGACCAGATAGATGATCAGGATCGGAAGGATACCAAACATGGAACCTGCAATCAGAAGGTTGTAGTTATTTCCATAAGGTGTCAGCAGTGTATTCAGACCGATCTGCAGTGTAAATTTACTTGTATCACGGAATACCAGCATCGGCCATAACATATTGTTCCAGGATCCCATTGCACAAAGGATCGCCATGGATGCAAATGCCGGTTTGGTGATCGGCATCATGATCTTAACACTGATACCATACTCTGTACATCCATCAATCTTCCCGCATCCAGAAGTTCTTTCGGAAGACTCTGCATATACTGCTTAAAGAAGAAGATCGTCGAAGCTCCGCACAGACCTGGCAGGATAACGCCCGCTCTTGTGTTAATGATCCCAAGTGTTGTTATCTCGTTATAAAGAGGAAGCATCAGGATTTCAAAAGGAACACACATAGTTGCAATTACCAGGAAGAATAAAAATCCCTGAAGTTTGAATTTATACATAGTCAGACCATATGCGATAAAATAGCATACCAGTAATGTCAGAACTACTGTGATCAATGTCAGGATCAGACTGTTTTTATACCACATGAAATATTTACGGGAATCTTCATTCCGGAAAACAGGTATTTATAGTTGTCCAGATGCATCTTAGAAAAATCAAGATTCAGGGACATACCCTTCATAACTACTTCACGGCTTCCTGAAAGGAAGCGAAGAATCCTGCAAGAAGCGGAAATGCGATCAGTACACCCAAAATAGCGAAAAGTCCTGTGGATAACACAGTCGCAATTTTATGATTAGATTCCATTGTCTTTGGCGCAGCTGTTTTTGCCATATCACTTTTCCTCCTTTTTGAATGTTCCTGTTGCCACAAGCTGGACAATATTGATTGCCAGAGCAATTACCAGAAGTACCATACCTACAGCACACGCATAACCCATATCATTTTTCTCAATACCACGTTTGTACAGATATCCTACGATTGTAAGACCGATATTCTTTGGTGAGGAGTTACCATTCCAGAGCATAAAGCTCTCAAGAAACATGGAAAGACCTGCATATACAGAAATTGTAACAACGTAGATAGTAGTCGGTTTCAGGAGCGGCAATGTAAGATACCAGAATTTCTGTTTTGCATTGGCACCATCAATATCTGCTGATTCATAAAGGGAAGTATCAATACTTTTTAATCCTGAAATAAAATACAGCATGTTGACACCTGTCCATCTCCACATACAGAGCAGCAACAGAGCTACCCATCCTGTGGTCTTTGCCTTCAGCCACGGAATGCTGGCATTTCCAAGTAAGTGCATTAACTGGTTCATCTGTCCGTTGTCACCTTCTGAGAACATCAGTCGGAATAACATACCGGAAATAACTACAGATGTCAGTGCCGGAATATACATGATCACTTTCCATACGCCTTTTGCCTTAGTAAGACGGCTTTCCATCAGTACTGCAAGCAACATTGGGATAGGTATCAGCAGAAGCAGTGTCAGAAGCATATATTCCACACTGTTAAATACAGCTGTTTTAAAGAACTTATCTGAAGCCAGTTTATGATAATGCTTCAATCCAACCCACTGAGAACCGCCAAAGGATATATCCTGGAAACTCATTACAACACCACTGATGAGCGGATATAACCAGAAGATCAGAAGACTGACAACAAATGGAAGTACGAAAACATATGGCGCCACCTTCTGAGAATAGAGCATCTTTTTCACTTTATTCACAATGAATTCCTCCTCTTCTAAAAATAGCAGCAACTTTTCAGTATCTCATAAAAGCACTGCTTACTGAATAGTTACAAGTAATTTTTTCTTATTACCGTTATCCTGGTGAGAAATCAGATTCCACATCCTGTGAAATTCTCACCAGGATAACAGTAAAAGGAGGTCAGGGAATGCGATTCCCCGGCCTCCCGTATCATTTCGGTCACTGCAGGCCTGCCGCAGTTTCCATCTATTATTCACTTGATCAGTGAACTGTTATCTTTTCATTATTCACACTCAAAATCCAGATAATCCTGTGCATCCTGAAGTGCTTCTTCTACATCCATACCATCCTCTAATACATTGTTCAGAGTTGTTGTACACATGTAGTCGTTCAGTGTCGGAGAGTTCTTTGTTGTATAAACAGTTCCGATTGCATCATTTTCAGCAAGTTCATTCAGAACTTCGTATGGTTTTACGCGGAAGAATGTGTTATATGTATTGGACTCATCATAAGCAAACGCTTCATCAGACCATAATGCTGTATTGCAGACATCAAATCCAAGTTCGTTCCAGATCAGGTTTTCACCTTCTTCAGAGCATTTAGCCCATGCAAGCCATTCAGCTGCAAGTTCAGGATTCTCACACTGATTTGTTACAACAGTACCTGTACCACCGATACCAACGGAGCATTTCTGTCCTTCTTCAAATACAGGGCATGTTGTGATGTCATATTTGCCTTCCATCTCCGGCATGTAATCTTTGAAACGGCTCATGTACCACATAGCTTTCGGGAAGGAAGCAATTTTGCCCTCCATGATATTAGAGAATCCGGCTTCAAGGTCAACATGTCCGTCTGTGGATACCATTGCGATTCCATCATTTAACCAGTTCTGCTGCATTGTGAGCATTTCTTTTACGGAATCAAGCTGTACGTTTACAGTTCCGTCCGGACCGCCTGTCCAGTCTTCACCGTTCTCAGCCATTGCAAGCCACATCCAGTCAACACCGCCTGTATCAACAGAAGTTAAGTACACTTCACCATTGGAAGCTTCTTTTAACTCTTCACCAAGTTTGGTATAATCATCCCATGTCTTTACAGATTTGTAATCTAATCCGTAAGATTCAAGAAGATCTGCGTTCCAGTACATAACAGTTGCACCTACATGGAAAGGAACACCAAGTCTTGTTCCGTCAGCCTTGGAATAAACATCAAGTCTGGACTGTACCATTGTATCTTCATAAGGAGCAAGTGCATCATTCATAGAATATAACGGGCTGTCATCGCCGGAATAGTTCGGGAACTGTCCGATCTCGATGTCGCAGAGATCAGGAGCACCAGATCCTGCCTGTAAGGACATCATTAATTTATTATGCATATCAGCGTATGGATATGTACTGAATGTAATCTGAATCTGTTTGTCCGGATTCTCTTCATTCCACTTGTCTACCATTTTTCCGTAAAATTCGTTTATGCAGGTCTACGAATGACCACATCTCATACTTTGTTCCATCATCAGGACCTACGGTTGTTACTGCTGTAGGTTCTCCCTCAGCCGGTTCTTCGCTCTCAGCAGCTTCCTCTGTTGTGTCTTCTTCTGCAAAGACATTCACTGCCATGCTCATGCTGGACACTGCCATAGCCGCAGTCATAAGTAACGCGAACAATTTTCTTCTCTTCATAAAAAGATCCTCCTTTTTTGCATTTCTTTGCGCTCTTCCGGTTTCAATGATGCCATTGTACAAACTTCATAATCATTTCGTATTTTTTTAAAATATATAGTCTTTCTTTTTATTATAGTCATTTTGCACAACTTTTTTATTTTCATCACCGGTTTATGTTGATATTATATAATTTATTCCTGTAAATGTCAATATATTTTTGATTTTATTTTTTATTATTTTTAGTTTTATCTAAAAATAAATGTATGATATTTATTCGTCAATCTATCCATTTTTTTGCTATTTTCCTATATTTTTTAACTGATTTTATGGTAAAATAACTAATCAAAACGTATTTTCCTAAAAATTCTTATTTAGTGTTATATGCCTGTAAATACAGTCAAAAGGAGGTTTTTACATGAAATCCTGTTCTGTTTCCGATGGTCTTGCCATCTTCAAAGCTCTCGGTTCCCCTGTCCGTGTACAGATCTTACGTCTGATTCAGGAAAAAGAAGGTCTGAACATTAAGCAAATTGCACAAAGCCTGAAAATCCCTGTTACAACCCTGTCCCCTCACCTTAATCTTCTGGCTGAAGCCGGGCTGATAGAATTCAGGGATGAATCTCTCACACACGGAACACAGAAACGCTGCTATTTTATAAAAGACTGGGATCAGCTTCTGGTAAATATGGCACTTTCCGGTCCTGAACTGCAGATTTACAGTGCAGAAATCGGTGTGGGACATTTTTCTGATTTTTCGGTAACTCCCACCTGTGGTATGGCAACTTCTACTTCTTTTGTAGGACAGTTGGATCAGCACGGTATTTCATACACCCCGTCAGCCGCCAGGCAAGGATCGTCTGGTTCACCACCGGATATCTGGAGTATATACTGCCCAATTTCATCCCTGAGCACAGCGCGATCGAAGAACTGACGGTTTCCTTTGAGATCAGTTCCGAGGCACCCCGATTCTGTGATGTATGGCCTTCGGATATTACCTTTTCCCTGAACGGTGTGATCCTTGGCACCTGGACCAGTCCTGGAGATTACGGAAATCGCAGAGGGAAATACAATCCTTCCTGGTGGTTTTCTTTTCTAAATCAGTATGGTTTGCTGAAAAAACTGACGATCACTCCTGAAGGCACTTATCTGGACGCAGAAAGCTGTCCGATGTTTCCACCAGACAGCTTGCACTCACTGATCAGTCCGTTATGAAATTGCGCTTTTCTGTTCTTCCGGGCGCTGAACATCCCGGCGGGTGTACCCTTTTGGTGCAGGTTTCGGAGATTATAACCAGCATATACGGATTACCATCGGATATCATCCCAAAAACATCTGATTTCTCCGCCCGACTTCAGATTTATATACTGCCCAAATACTCCCGCAGCCATTTATGGCAACAAATATTTCACACCCCATATGGTTTCATTATTGTCACCCTTAGCGCTGAAGCACATCGTATCATTGCCTGCCTCATCGGTCATTTCCAGGACAACTCCTGTATAAGTATTTTCACCGAGAGTCACATCAATATATGGTGTGCCTTCTTCCGCTTCCCATGTGCCTTCCAGTTCTTCTCCGGTAACTGTTCCGTCTGCATTAAGCTGAATTCTCTGCGGTTTATGTACTTTGTCCGAAATATCCGTACCATGGTTTACCAGATAAAAAGTACCCTTGATTTCATCCTCGGAATATCCATCCTCTTTCAACGTCTCGCCGTCTGTGGCAAATGGCGCAGCAACCAGCCATCCGTCTTTTGTGCGGAACAACTGATGTACGCGAGGCTCATGAAGTTCTCCGGTTTTAGCAAAACGCTGATGATAGACCAGGTATAATTTACCATCTTCATCTTCAAATGCAGTCTGACCGCCTGGCGCCATATAAGTCTGGGTAAGACTTGGGAATGTATAATTTCCCATCATTTTCAGTCCATGATCTTTATGCTCCACAAATAAATACATATCCTTCCCTGCTGCATCTGTATAAGTTCCGTCCACAGTGTCACAGCGGAAGAGTCGCATCTGATAACCTCCTTTTGCCTGCAGATTTCCATAGGACAAAAACAGATAATAGTATCCACTGGTCTCATCATACATAATATGCGGGCCTTCGATGGAGTTGTGATAACCACCGAGAAGTTTCTTACCATAATAGCTGTCCACATGATTTTCTTCGTCTGCTTCCGGATAAATCGGATAGCCGGTCTCTTCATCAATCTCAATCAGAAAAATACCGCCGGACCAGGATCCATAAACCATCCACATACGCCCGTCTTCATCATAAAAAACATCCGGATCAATACAGTTTGGCCAGTTATTGTTGTCATAAGACGCTGCTGTATATGGCCTCGGGTCTGTTCCCATCAGTTCTTCGATATTACTTTCCTTAACATCATGATAGCTATAACCAGAGTACAGGAATGTATCCTCATAGTGATACGGACCTTCAATGTCGTCTGCTGTTGCAAAGCAGATATTGGATTTCACATAAGAAGATGTGGTACAGAAATACATCACATATTTTCCCATTTTTTTGTTATAGATGACATCCGGTGCCCACACGGAATAACCACCTTCCTCGTTCTTTCCTACATAAGTAAACGCTGCCGGATTGCCGTCTTCTTCTCCATCAAAAAGATTGTCAAACAGCTTATTCTCTGCGTTGACCCCGGAAGAAAAACCGATCCAGTTTCTCAGATCTGCAGACTTCGCAGATTCCATATGGGAGCCAAAGATGTAGTAAGTGTCATTGTCTTTGATGACAGATGGATCATGTACAGAAACTCCGGCAGTGAATCCGCCTTTCTTAATCCGGCTCTCAATATCATCTGTGCCTGCTGTTTCTTTTTCGTTTGCCGCATCTGTTGTCTCTGCTGTGCCATCAGCAGCTTCCGCAGCATATATACTCTGTGATCCGAGAAGCATCATTCCTGTCAGCCCCAGAATTATTCCCCATTTTTTCTCATACCAGTTCTCCTGTTTTCCAAATATTATCCCATCTCAGGTTACGTTAATCTTCGTAAGAAATATCGGTGCGCCTGTTTTTCATCCCAGCGGATTTTCATCAGCATGGCATGACGGTTTGGATTGTACAGCGGATTTCCTTCAATCTCTGCTTCTGTTCTCGCATGATAAACCATGATCGGGTTTCCTTCTTCGTCTTCAGTAAAGGAATTATGCCCCGGTCCATAGATTCCTCTGGACTCATCTGTACGAAGAACCGGATAACGTTCTTTTGTCCAGGATTTCGGATCAAGAAGATCAGAATTTTCATCTGCTGTAAGCATTCCCATGCAATATGCAGCACCGGTCTCAGATGCAGAATAGGTAAGATAAATCCTGCCGTCATGATGAATAACTGCCGGTCCTTCATTCACCCAGAACCCAACTCTTTCCCAGTCATAATCCGGTGAAGTGAGAAGTACCTGAACGGTTTTCAGTTTATACGGAGTTTCCATTTCACCAATATAAAGGTTGGAAATCTGCTTGCCGACTCCTACCTTCTCAGCCCATACATAGTAATGTTTTCCCTTGTTTTCAAATACTGTTGCATCCAGAGAGAAAGCTTCAAAAGAAAATTCATCTGCATCCGCACGTCCCATCTTACCTTTCTCTGTCCAGACTCCTGTAAGCGGATCTGTATCTGCACATTCCAACACATATGGGCGGATTGCCCAGACATCATCTTTGTCCCCGCCTGCAAAATAGATATACCATTTATCATCCAGATAATGAAGCTCCGGCGCCCAGATATGTTCGCTCATGATTCCTTCTTTGTGTTTCTCCCAGACTGTCACTTCTTCCGCATCTTTCAGTCCTGCCAGAGTTTCGCTTCTTCTCAGTACAATCCGGTCATAGGCCGGTATGGATGCTGTAAAATAATAGTTTCCGTCTGTGTGGCGATAAACATATGGATCTGCTCTCTGCAGAATCCATGGCTCATTATACTTAAGTTCTTCACTCATTGTGTGTCCCCCTGTCTGTTTTTATTTTAGATTTATATAAATTATTTTTTATGTATTTAAAATTATACTGCATTTTTCAGAAAATATCAACCATATTTTTTTCTTTTCGTTGCACATTTTTTTCAGATTCGTTATAATTTACCGTAAACGTTACAAAATCATTTTTAACAGAAAGGGAAATCCGTTATGTTATATATTAAAAGTCTGGAGCAGGCGGTCCCTGTCTTCAAAGCTCTTGGTTCTGACATCCGCATACGGCTGATCCAGACTCTCCTTGAGCATCAGGAAATGAATATGAATGAACTGGCTTCCAGTCTGGGGATTACCAACGGTGCCCTGACCAGCCATGTAAAGAAACTCGAAGAATCCGGAATTCTCGCAATTCTTCCAGAGCATTCCGGCCACGGAAACCAGAAGGTCTGTCGCATTAATGTTGACAAGATCCTGGTTGATATTGCCTCTAACAATGACAGCCCGGCTGAGGACAGTTACTCTATTGACATTCCGATCGGCAACTACTTTAATTATTCTGTCTATCCAACCTGTGGGCTGTCTACTACCGATAATCTCATCGGTGAGGTAGATGATCCTCGTTATTTTGCTCATCCGAGCCATGTAGATGCAAAGATTTTATGGTTTGGACGGGGATTTATTGATTACCGCATTCCAAATATGCTGCCTCCGGGACAGAAGATTGACCGGCTGACACTCTCCTTTGAAATCAGTTCAGAAGCTCCCGGAGTCAACAGTGACTGGCCTTCTGATATTTCCTTTTTCCTGAATAATACAAAGGTCGGAACCTGGACAAGCCCCGGAGATTTCGGTGATGTCCACGGTATGTTCACTCCCGACTGGTGGTTCCCGAACTGGAATCAGTATGGTCTTCTGAAAATGCTTGTCATTGACCGTCACGGTACTTTTATCGATGGATTAAAGATCTCTGATGTGAATACACAGCAGCTCACTTTTACCTCTCAGGATGATATGGTATTCCGTTTCCAGGTGGATGAACCATCTCAGAATATTGGCGGTCTGACACTCTTCGGAAAAGATTTCGGAAACTATAATCAGGATATTAATGTGAAAGTGCATTATACTCCAAATGTATAATTTTACAGAATATCTGAAAACAGCAAAAAGCAAGGAACCGATGTGTTTTGCCACATAGTTCCTTGCTTTTGTTTATATTTCATCTGATTCTCCGGTTATTCTCCGCGCATCCAGACTCTCATCTGATTTTCTCCGCGGTTGCCCCATGTGTAATACGGCACTGCTGTCAGTGTTGTCAGCGTTCTCACCGGTGCAATATCACTGTACAGAGAATCTCCACTGTTTCCAGCTTACGTGCTTTGATCTTAAGCAGGACGCAGCCTTCCAGCAGGCCTTCTTTGCAGACTTCCTCTTCCATCTTTGCATCTTCAAAGATGTGGTAAGACTGAAGCAGGCCCGGATTGTCCACACCCTCGAAACAATAAACGATCGGCCCGCGCATAAATGCTACACAGCCGGCATCTTCCCTTACTTTAAGGTTTGCATAAATCTTGCGGATCTTCATCGGAAAAACAAGTTCTACTTCATCATTTTCCCACACTCTCTTAAGGATCAGATATCCTTTTTCCACATCTGCAGTGATATTCTTCTCTTTTCCATTTATACGTACCTGAACAGAACCCGGACGTACCCAGGATGGGATATGGATTCCCAGGATAGTCTCTTCCTCTGTTTTTCCGGTTATATGATAGGTCACTCTGCATCCACGGATAGTTGCTTTCTACAGTTACATCCATCTTATCAAAGTGTGCTTCTGTGCCTGCCGGGATATGAGAATAAACTCCCTCTTCAGTCTCACTCCACAGATATTTGCCAAGAGACATCAGCAGACGCACTACATTGGGAGGACAACATGCACATGTATACCAGCCCGGACGCTCCGGCAGAACATGCTTATATCCATATAATTTTCCGCTGACTCCAGGTTCTGTTTCCAATGGATTTACATAGAAAAATCTCTTTCCGTCAAGCTGCATTCCGCTGATGATCCCATTATAAAGTGCTCGTTCCATCACATCTGCATAGCGTCCATCCATCACATTATCAAGCATCTTTCTTGCAAAAAATACCAGCCCGATGGATGCACAGGTTTCCGCATAAACGGTGTCATTCGGCAGATCATAATCAATGGTAAATGCCTCGCCGTCTACGGTACTGCCGATTCCTCCGGTGATATACATTCTCTTCTGAGTCATGTTCTCCCAGAGATCACAGCATGCCTGATAGAGTTTTTCATCTTTGTAAAGAGAAGCCAGTTCTGCCATGGCAGTATACATGTAAACTGCACGGACACTGTGTCCTACTGCTTCTTTCTGCTCATAGACAGTAGCATGTGCCTGGTTATATTCTCTGTTATGCACATCCATATCAAAGTGAACCCAGCCTCTTTTTTTCCTCTCTTTGACAAAGTAATCCGGATCTTTTCCACGCTGTTCAATGAAATATCTAGCAAGGTCTTTGTAATTTTCTTTTCCGGTTACTTCATAGAGACGCAGAAGTCCCAGCTCGATTTCCTGATGTCCCGGAATGCCCGGTTCTTTACCTTCTTCTGTTCCAAAACGTTTCCCGATATGTTCTGCCATGCGCTCCATTACATGAAGCAGACGGTCTTTTCCAGTCACCTCATAGTAAGCCGCCGCTGCTTCCATCATATGTCCGGCACAGTATAATTCATGGCATTCCTGTAAGTTCTGCCAGCGGTGTTCCGGCTCTTTGATCGTGAAAAAAGTATTCAGATAACCGTCATCCTGCTGCGCTTTTTCAATGATTTCAATAACCTTATCTGCACGTTCTTCCAGTTCAGCATCCGGTCGGACTTCCAGTGCATACGCTACACCTTCCAGCCATTTGGCAACATCACTGTCCTGGAAAACCATTCCGTAAAACTCACCCTCTTCCAGTCCCGCTGCAATACGGAAGTTTGCCAATGCATGGCTCTTTTCCACTCCCGGAATCTCATCATTTAATATTTTCTCCTGATAAGGAATTACTGTATCCATTACCAGTTCCTGATATCCTCGCCAGAATTTATCCGTTACTTTTACCTTATTCAGCAAACTGCTCTTTAAACCTTCTTTCATTTCTGCGCCTCCCATTTTGCCGGCAGATCCGGACATTTTCGCACCTTCTGTACAGCCCGCAGTTCCACAAAGCATCCGCAGAGCCTGCACATCCCACTCATTAATCGTTCACAGGAGCTGCATATGCCAAGCCTTTTCTCATAGGTCTGCTGATCTACTTTCAGCTCTTCATCCATACGCTGAATATAGCGTGACAGATCCTCATAAAAAGCTTCTTCATTCTTCTGTCCGGGCAGACATTTCCTGCACACACGCAGCTTCCCGTTCATACCTTCGTCTCCTTTTTGTTTCCATTATAAATGTTCACAGAAAATACCTGTCTGTTTTGTCAGAAGCGGCATTTTCTGTGATTTGTAAAGTTTATTAATCTTTCATTTTATCTGTTTAAAAATACTGTAATTATCTTACTTCCAGATGGAGAACACTGCATTTAGGAATTGTAAATTTAATTCCCTCTGCTGTTTTTCCACTTCGTTAAATTCTTTTACACGAACCTGATCCGGTGTTTCGAAGGTATTCATTTCGTGCATTTCACCGTGTACAATCTCACCTTTAAC